>Ga0105359_10001474_pt1 | contig 19828 bp, 17 predicted proteins | sample GOMGulsemesocosm_6_FD_83659 | JGI IMG/M metagenome (GOLD analysis project Ga0105359, IMG submission 83659) | Methane-oxidizing microbial communities from mesocosms in the Gulf of Mexico - GOM8C Gulf of Mexico | ecosystem: Environmental > Aquatic > Marine > Cold seeps | place: Gulf of Mexico...
TGGGTGTCATAACGTAAACCCGTCGTTAAACGAAAATCATTAATTTCAAACATATCTTGAAGATACAGACCATAAGCAGTAATTGTACCGCCATCAACATCGTATACTCTAGATGTGCCATCTTTAGGGCCGCCGCTATATTTCCCATCCGCAGCATCAATCCATTGCTCAGCCTTATAACCTTCCAGACCATAAGTTAACTCATGCTCACCAACCCAAGATATGTTACGCATATCACCACCTATCGTGGTGACATTGTATTCACGATCGGCAATAGCTAACTCACCCTCTTTATCAAAGTTCCACTTCCCACTGACTTTCGTCCAGTTACCGTAATCTTCGGTTAACGCATCGCGTTTCATGTACTGGCGGTTGTAATACAGATCTGTTTTTAAATTAACCAGCGCACTATCAGGGTTATATGCATGTTGCAGTGATACCGTGTCACGATTAATTGAGCTATAATCTTTTCCATCGACATGCTTTCCTGGTTTTTCACCAGATATTTGACGCTTACCACCGTCACTATAATGATTCATGGTTAGTTTAAATGTATTTTCATCATTCGGTATGAAGACAACCTTCGCCATACCCGATTTTAATGATCCTTGCTTAGAAGCAACATCCGGTTTATTAGGTATATGTAAATCGCCATCTTCCGCATAATTAGCTATCCCCATAAACTGCAGTTTATCGTTTAACTTTGTATAAACAGCAACTTCTCCGCCTTTACGTTCATAAGCACTTTGATAACTGGTTTTTACTCTTGCGCCAAACTTTTCACCTTCTACAAGCAGGTCTTCAGGATCTTTTGTCTCATAACGGAATGAGCCATTGATCGCGCCCATGCCACTCAGCACGGAAGTACCACCAAGTTCAATATCTGCAACTTTCAGTAGGGCTGGATCGATGTTTTGGTCTCCAGTATGGTGGAATAGCTGACCTTCTTGACGAGCACCATCAATACTGACGACCGCGAATTTATCCTCCATACCACGGATAAATACTTTACGTGAATAACGTGCATTCCCGTCGACAGTGACACCTGGCATAGTATTTAAGACATCTTTCATATCAGATGCTTGTTTTTGCTCGAGGGTTTCAGAGTTAATTTGCGTTTGAACCAGCTTATTTAATGCGCTAGCTGTAACAACGGTGACACCGTCATCAGCAAGCGCTGAAAATGAAAGGGAGGCTGAAAAAGAAAGTGCAATGGCTGTTGATAATTTAGTTAACTTCATATTTTTTATATTTTCTAGGCTATGGGGAAATGAATGAGCCAAGAATACACAAATCGCAAATACGAATCATTGTTAATTACAATATTTACATTTAGATGAACAGAACCTGAATAAAAATTTAATATCAAATAAATTATTCTATGTCGAGTAAATAGGAAAAAGTAACCGAATAGTTAATCCTCCCTGACTATTAACTTCTGCAATAACATCCCCTTGCATGATGTTCATGGCTTCTTTAACGATAGAAAGACCGATGCCGTAACCTGTCGCACTCTTTTCTCTGGCTGGGTTTAAACGTACGAACGGATCAAAGATACGAGTGAGTTCTAACACCGGAATACCAACGCCATTATCAGCGATAATAATCTCCACATTCGTTTCAACGACCTTTACTTCCAAGGTTATAGCCGCTTTTTCACCTGCATATTTTATCGCATTTTCAAGTATGTTTTTAACGGATCGCAAACATAGCCTGCTATCCGCTAATACCATAGGTAACGCCTCTGTAACCTTAATCTCTAAGCTTTGCTTAGGTTTTACTGTCGCCTCATGTTGCATTACTTGCATTTGACACAATGAATCCAATTGTGTTGGCACTAGTTTCGTATTCAGGTGGGCGTTTTCAAGGCGACTAAATTCAAGAATTTCACTCACCAAGTTATTCATTTCGAGCGATTCTTTATCAAGTTTATCAACGAGCTCTAAGACATCTTCAGGACAACGCTTTCTTAGCAAATATAAGATCAGATTATGCCGTGCTAATGGTGTTCTTAATTCATGAGATACATCGGTAATTAGCTGTTTTTGTTTGTTAATCAAGCCATGAATGTTTTCAGCCATATGATCAAAATCCTGCGCTAACTGATTAAACTCAGTGACACTTTTGCCAATCTTAGAAGCAACTCGGGTATTAAAATCACCTTCGGCTAGCGCCCTACTGGCAATTTGTAGACGTTGTAAAGGTCGCTGTAAATTACGTGCTAACAGAAAGGAAAAAATCAGTAATAAAATACTGGTAATGAGAAACTTAATGGCCGCAAAATAATAATTAAAGTAGTTCGCTGGATGCTGTTTATCAGGAAACTGGACAATGAGTTGCAAATCATTATGTAGTGGTAAAGAGATAAGAGGCCGATTAACTTGATTATCCAAGATCGTATCCAAAGGACGTAAATATTGCAGCTTGAACTTATTATGTGGATGCATTGCTCGACCACTGACAGGTTCGAGATCTTTATCAACAATATGCAAAGTGCTGGTTTGTTTCTTTTCCCACTCACGTAATAGTTTCTTATCTAAATTACCTTCTGCATCAGTTAAGTCCAATAATGCATTCGCTTCATCAGCATAGTGATGCATTTCTGTTTTTACATGTTCAGGTACGCGAAGCAATAATTTTATGAGAGTGACTTCAGCAATGCTTTGCAGAATGAATATGAGAATAATAGTGGCAGCAAAATAACTGAATAACCGCCAAGTAAGACTATGCCTGTCTCCGAGAAAGAATAACTTCTTGCAACGTAATAGCTTACGTACAAATGAATGACGCCCAAGTGAAGGCTTATTTGATGAATCACTTTGCGCTATCATCAATTCAACCTAGCTGTGCACAAAAGCTATAGCCCTTGCCATGCACAGTTCTAATCAGCAGTTTGGATAGGCCTGACTTGACCATTTTTCGACGGATATTACTGATGTGCATATCTAAGTTTCGATCAAAAGCACACAGATCTTTTTTGAGTACTTGCTTTTGCAATTCAGCTTTAGTGATAACCATATCTTGGCGAGAGAATAGATAAGCAAGTAACTCAGCTTCTGTCGTCGTTAATAAAAGGTCGGCAATTTGCTGAGATAATTTACTTTGATGAGTAACGACTTTTCGACGCTTCTCTAAACTCACTCGGCGTAACATAGCATTTATTCGAGTGAGCAATTCAGGAACGTTATAAGGTTTGGCTATGTATTGATCGGCGCCTGATTGTAGGCAATCAAGCATGCTAGATTCATCAGCAAGTGCAGTTAACATTAAAATCGGTGTCGCAAAACGCTGGCAAACTTGCTTGGCAACTTCTAAGCCATTGAGATTAGGTAGCATGACATCAAGTAATACAAGATCAACTGTGTGGCCTTGCATATATGCTAATGCACTTTTACCACAATACTCACAATGAACTTGATGGCCATCATCCATCAAAACTTCAGCTAATAACTCACACAACTGAAGATCGTCATCAACTACTAATATAAAAGCCACAACAAAACCTTAAAATAGAAATAATTCGCATTTGCATTTTAAGGCTCTTCGTTGCAAATCTCAACACTAAAAATGCTCGTTAAGCGTTTTTACGTGATTCTTTGATTATGTCATATGCAGCTTGAATATCTTGGGCTTTCTCTTTGGCAAGAATCATCATCTCTTCAGGTAAGCCTTTAGAGACTAACTTATCCGGATGATGTTCATTCATTAACTTACGATATGCACGTTTAATGGTTTTCTCATTGTCTTCAGGAGTAACGCCCAGTTGTTGATAAGCATTCTTAACAGCATCAGCATGAGTAGCTCGACCACCTTGTTTATGTGAACGAATTTCAGCTTCCATACGATTAAGCAAGTTATCCATATCTTGGTTAGTCACCCCAAGGATGGCTCCGACGCGGTGTAGGATACTGCGCTCGGCATCAGATAAGTCAAGATCAGCAAATGCCACTTGGATTTGCAGTTCCAAAAACATCTTTACTAGATCACGGCGGAACATGCTCACGCGACGAAATTCTTTAACCGTTTCTTCTAATGGAAAGTCTGCACTTTTACCGTAATCAAATGACTCAATTGCCATTTTCTTCGTGACATCGTTAAGACGCATCCGATTCATTAATTCTGATGCAATATCTATTTCAGCTTTGCTAACGTGGCCATCCGCTTTTGCCATATGGCCCATGACTGAAAAAGTAGTATGCAAAAATACCGTCTGACGCTTATGTGCCGGGTTTTTCACTTCAATGCCTAAATAAGGGCCAAAACTACGTTTGAGTAGTGAACCAGCCCATAACATAAATAGCGCACCGAAAAAGCCACCAAATTTAATACCAATCGCAAATAGGATAATGTAATACAACATATTCATAATTTTAGTTACCGAACAAGATCACTTGTTTTTATAATAATCTGGGAATAAGAGTATTATGGCTGTTTAAAATGTAACAAATCAATCAATCTCACAATATTTTTACTCGTTTAAGCTATAAAACAAGTCATTCATGGTCTAACTATGTATTATGCATTATTATCTCTAGCTATTTTTTAACGTGAATGAAATTAACGATGACAAAATTGGTTTCAAAAATGCGCACAATTTCTCTATTTACAACACTCTACGGTGTTGTGTTTTCTCTTAGTGCAGCCACAACAGTGATTAATGATGACGGCTCTCAAACCACCATTGATCCTGAAAATGAAAAATTCAAACAAGCACTCCTATTTAAGCAATGCTATCCCAACGTTCCACCATTAAAACCGACGCTAAAAAACGATGGCAAAGCAGAGCAAGTCAAACTAAGTTCAAAGCGCGCGACACTAACTCAAAACGACAGAGCGACATTTATCGGCGATGTTAGTTTTAAACAAGGTAATCGTGAGATGACGGCTGAAACAGCCACCTTGTTTCAACAAACCAGTATTCTTACCGCTGACGGTAATATCGTTTTAGCCGACACTGGCTCTACAATTTACGGCTCTTCTCTACGAGCTAATATAGATACCAAAGACGCTGAAATATTAGAAGTCGATTATCAGCTCAATGGTCAAGCTGCCAATGGTGAAGCACGAAAAATTTATATCACCAAGAGTGGTGATAATATTTTAATGCAACGCTCTACTTATACCGAGTGTCCGAAAGGCGATGAGAGTTGGGTATTACGAGCATCATCAATTGATATCGATAATGTAGATGAATCGGCAGAAGCTTATAACGCCGTTTTATATGTAAAAGATGTTCCTGTATTTTACTTACCTTATTTTACATATCCAACAACAGATAAACGCCGCTCAGGTCTATTATTTCCATCAATTGAAAGTAGTCTAGATAATGGCTTTACTTATTCTCAACCATTATATTTAAACCTTGCTCCTAACTATGATCTGACTCTAGTACCAACCTTTATGCAAGAACGTGGTTTGCAACTTACCAATAAATTTCGTTATTTGGTCGATGGGCAAAGTGGTAAACTAAACGTTGAGTACTTATCCAACGATAAAAAAACGGATAGCGACCGTAGCTTATACCACTGGAGCCACAAGGGTAATTTCAACGATAACCTTAGCTTTGAATCCGAATATACTAATGTAAGTGATAATGAATATTTCGATGACTTAAACGCATCAGCTGGCTCCCGTAGTGATGATACCCTGCTACAAACAGCATCATTTAACTACAATACTGAAAGTACCGCTTCAGAATTAGAAGTGCGTGATTTTCAAATTCTCAATGACTATTCAGCGACAACACCGCATAAAGTAATGCCTAAACTCGCATTTGATGCATATAGCTATTTTGAAGACAGTAATATTGAATTATCTGTATTCAATGAAATTACTAATTTCAGTCATAGTAATACCAACATGTATAGTGCGGTGAGAACCCATATTGAACCAGTCTTAACCTTGCCTTATCGTCGTCCGCAAGGTTTTGCTGTTGCTGAATTTAAGTTACCAATGACTCACTATAGTCAATCATTCAATCAAGCGGATAATGGCGTTGTTGCTTATGCAAATGGTTATAAAGGCAAATTAAAAGACAGTGTTACTCGTATTATTCCAACTGCACGCCTTGCTACAGGATTAAATTTTGAACGCGATACTAGCTGGTTTGGCAGTAACCTGACTCAAACTCTAGAGCCGCAACTGCAATATTTATATGTACCTTACGAAAACCAAAATGATATCGGTATTTACGACTCTTCAAATATCCAACAAGATTTCTTAGGTTTATATCGCGATCGTATTTACGGCAGTATTGATCGCATTGCAGATACCAATCAAGTCACACTTGGTCTCACGAGTCGCTTCTTTGATGAAATAGGTAGTGAGCGTTTACGTTTCGCGCTTGGTCATATTTATCATATCGAAGACACTAAAACGACCATTAACGATGACCCAAGCATTGAAAATGCCGATTCCAGTGACGCTATAGTATCGGAAGTCGATTTCTTAATAGGTCGTGGTTTCTCATTCAATAATAATGTTGAATTTGCAACTAATAACAATGAAGTACAACGTGCTGACGCGGCTATGGAGTATCGCTTTCAATCAGGCCAAGAAGTGCAGTTGAATTATCGGTATGTAGCAAATACCCAATCGTTATTGCAAACATCAAATACTAATTTGAATAGCCGTATTAATCAGGTAGGTTCGAAATTCAAACTGCCAATTAATACGCAATGGGAAATGGGCGCGAGCTACTACTACGATATGGAAAACTCTGTGACTCAAGATGCGCTAGTTGGTATCAAGTATGAATCATGCTGCTGGACACTGCGTCTAGATTACAGTTATCGCTTGAAAAATTACGATATTCATACCGAAAAAACCACTTACGACAGCGGTCCAACGCTGATGTTTGAACTGAAAGGTTTGGGTGGCATTGGCGATGATATTAATAATATTGGTACTTCAAGCTTATTTAAATACGGTCAGCCATTCCAACTACGTGATGATTGACATAAGCCAATAACATCAACCTGAATACACAAAGAGCACTGTTATCTTTAACAATGTGCTCTTTATTCGTTTAAAGCCGCTCTGCGCATTAAATAATTTGATAATTTTACATCTTCTGCTGTCTCAGCTATAGATGATATTGAATAGGAATTCATAAAGTGATTAAACAACCATTTGCGGCAAATATTTCTAAGCTGTTAATCAGCTCTTTCGCCACAGCAGCTCTACTACTATCTAGCTACCAAGCTACGGCTCAACAGCAACAACTTGATAAAGTCATTGCTATCGTTAATAAAGAAGCTATTTTAACCAGTGACTTAAACATCCTGACTAAGAGCGTAACTGAACGTGCTGCAAAAGCAGGACAAACTCTACCGCCAAAGAAAGTACTGGAACAACAAGCTCTCGATAAACTGATCCTCGATAGTTTACAGTTGCAACTAGCGAAGAAAATGGGTATGCGCGTTAGTAATGCTCAATTAGAAGAAACGATTAAAAATATTGCTCAAAGCAATGGCCAAACAGTTGCTCAGTTACGTAATAATATTGTCGCAGATGGCAGTAGCTACAGTGATTACAAAAACGAAGTTCGAACGCAACTTTTAACAAATGAAGTTAAGCGTATGCAAATGCGTCGTCGTATTAATATCTCTGATCAAGATGTCGATAACCTGTTAGTTTTGATGCAAGAACAAGGTCAAAAGAATCTACAGTATCGTATCAACCACATCATGTTACGTGTACCAACCGACGCTGATAATGACACTATTTCAGCAACTCAAAGTAAAATTAAAAACATCAAATCGAAAATCATAAAAGGCGAAAAATTTGCAGATTTGGCACTTGCTGTATCAGCAGGACCAAAAGCTTTGAATGGTGGTGCTTGGAACTGGATGAACATCAATGAAATGCCAACGCTATTTTCAGATGCAGTTAAAAATAGCAAAAAAGGCGCTATTATTGGCCCATTACGTAGCTCGACTGGTTTGCACATAGTGCAAGTTGAAGACATCCGAGGTCAACAAACTGTATTAACTAAAGAGGTAAATGCTCGTCATATCCTCGTTAAACCATCTGTGATTTTAAGTGATAGCAAAGCTAAAGCTCTACTATCAAAATATCTAAAACAAATTCAATCAGGTGAAGCTAGTTTTGCTGAACTAGCTAAAGCTAACTCTGAAGATCCGGGCTCTGCGATTCGTGGCGGTGATTTAGGCTGGGCAGATCCGAGCATCTACGTACCTGCGTTTAAAGATGCTCTAGCGAATCTGAAAAAAGATCAGATCAGTCCACCGTTCCGTTCAACACACGGCTGGCACATAGTGCAACTCATTGAAAGACGTACACAAGACACGACAGATAAAGCTAATCGCCAAAAAGCATGGCAATTGCTGTATAATCGTCGCGCAACAGAAGAAAGCCAAGCTTGGTTAAACGAGTTGAAGCAGGAAGCATATATTCGTATTCTTAAAAAATAACAGATTAAGTAGGTAAACAATTGACTCATCGTATTGCTATTACACCAGGTGAACCGGCAGGTATTGGTCCTGATTTGGTATTGGAATTAACCAAACAAGATTGGCCAGTCGAGTTGGTGCTTTGTGCCGACCCCGAATTAATTTTGTCTCGCGCAAAATTATTGGGGGAAACAGTTGAATTGATCGATTACGACCCAGCACAACCAGCACAACCACAACGCGTAGGAACACTGACCATTGCGCCTATGTCAATGGCAGCAGAAGCAATACCGGGTCAATTAAACGAGGCCAATGGCCGTTACGTTTTAGATACCTTACAATATGCTTGTGAAAAAAACATGACTGCAGAGTTCAGTGCGATTGTGACAGGTCCCGTGAATAAGGGCATCATCAATAAAGCCGGTGTTTCGTTTAGTGGTCACACCGAGTTTTTTGCTCAACAATCTGAAACTGCAGATGTAGTAATGTTGTTGGCAACAGCTGGATTACGAGTGGCTTTAGTGACCACTCACATTCCGTTGGCGTACGTTGCAAAAGCAATCACAGAAGAACGTTTAACGAATATAATCACCATTGTCAATGCTGAAATGAAAACTAAATTTGGTATTGAAAAACCGAAAATATATGTATGTGGACTAAACCCACATGCTGGCGAAGATGGTCATTTAGGTCGAGAAGAGATTGAAATAATCTCTCCGACATTAATGAAACTTCGCGATGAGGGAATGGATTTAACAGGCCCCCTCCCTGCTGATACCTTGTTTCAACCTAAGTATCTCGACGATGCTGACGTTGTACTTGCTATGTATCATGACCAAGGATTACCGGTATTAAAATCGGTTGGTTTCGGCAACGCAGTGAATATTACACTGGGGTTACCTTTTATTCGTACATCTGTAGATCACGGCACAGCGATTGAACTCGCAGGAGCAGGCACTGCAGATGCTGGAAGTATGTTTACAGCTGTAAACCAAGCAATTGAAATGGTAGAGAAAAACGCATGAATGATAAGGTCCATTTAGGACATACCGCCAAGAAACGATTTGGTCAGAATTTTTTACATGACGAATATGTTATTGGTCAGATTGTAGCTGCAATTAACCCTCAAAATGGTGAAAACCTCATTGAGATTGGTCCTGGTCTCGCAGCACTAACTGAGCCAGTGGCCTCTTTTGTCGATAAAATGACAGTCGTAGAACTGGATAGAGATCTTGCTGAACGCTTAGCACATCATCCAGTGCTATCTAAAAAGTTAGAAATTAATCAAGCCGATGCAATGCGTTTTGATTTTCGCCAGCTGATTAAACCAAATGGTAAAATGCGTATTTTTGGTAACCTACCATACAATATTTCAACGCCATTGATGTTCCACTTGTTTGAATTTCATGATGAAATTCAAGACATGCACTTCATGTTACAAAAAGAAGTGGTGCAACGTTTAGCGGCAAATCACGGCAACAAGAGCTACGGTCGCCTAACGGTAATGACGCAGTATTTCTGTAACGTGACGCCAGTACTAGAAGTCGGCCCTGAAGCATTTAAACCAGCGCCAAAAGTTGACTCAGCTGTAGTGCGTTTGGAACCACATGCTGTGTTGCCACACCCAGCGAAGAACTTCAAGGTATTAAATCACGTTGTCACAAGTGCGTTTAACCAACGCCGTAAAACTATCCGAAATAGCTTGAAGAAAGTGATTTCAGTGGCAGACATTGAAGCACTCGGCATCAACGTATCATTACGCCCAGAAAATCTAACCTTAGAAAACTACGTAACAATTGCTAATTTTGTTGCTGACAATCCGCTAAAAACTGATAGCGAATAAATCAATTGCTAAGTTAGGCCTACAATAATAAAAACGGCGCTTTATAAGCGCCGTTTTTATTTGTTATGTCAGAATGTTATAGTAGTTGTGCTTATTTCAATAGATTGACTCATAAAGGTTACTTCACTATGGCTACCTATTTCGTTGGTGATATTCAAGGTTGTTTTTCTGATCTAAAGACACTCTTAGCACAAGTAAACTTCAATTCTGCATATGATCAGCTTTGGCTGACTGGTGATTTAGTTGCCCGAGGTCCTGAATCATTGGAAACCTTACGCTTTGTTAAGCAGCTAGGTAAAGCCGCAGTAACTGTGTTAGGTAATCACGACTTACATCTACTGGCGATTGATGCTGGCTTAGCCAAAATAAACCCTAAAGATAAAACCCAAGCCATTCTAGATGCGCCAGATAAAAATGAATTATTAAATTGGCTACGTAGACAACCCTTGCTTGCTCGCCACCCCGAACATAATGTGTTGATGGTACATGCTGGTATAGCGCCACAGTGGCAACAACAACAGGCAGAAGCGCTAGCAAGAGAAGTAGAAGTACAACTGCAACGAGACGATTACCGAGTGCTACTCGAGAATATGTATGGGGCTCAGCCAGATCGTTGGCAAGATGATCTCAAAAATTTTGACCGTTACCGTTTCATTATCAATGCTTTTACTCGCATGCGTTTTTGCGCACCCGATGGTCAGCTTGAGTTTCACAATAAGCACTCTCCTGCAGAAAATGTCGATCATCCCCACCGACCTTGGTATGAAGTAACAGGACAACATCTTGATGATGCTCATGTAATCTTTGGTCATTGGGCGGCATTAGAAGGTAATTGCAGTCACAATAATGCCACCAACTTAGATACTGGCTGCGTCTGGGGCAATAGTTTAACCATGTTGCGCTGGGAAGATAAGGCTATTTTTTCGACACCCTGTGTGATTCACGCCAAATAAATTGGCATTAATCACCAGTAAACAACAAAACTGTTTAAACATTGTTAAATAAGCGTTAAAAGCTTTTGGTTTTTTCTATATACTGCAGAAAATTTAGTACAAAAATACAATATAAAAACAAACATTACATTATTGAGGCTTCCAACATGGTTGAAAACAGTTTTATCATCTCTGCGACATTTTTAGGCTATTTAGGCTTAATGTTAGCAATTGGTGTTTATGCTTATAAGAAAACCAGCAGTTCAACAGATTACTTCCTAGGTGGTCGTAATCTTGGTCCTTGGCCTGCTGCACTTTCTGCTGGGGCATCCGACATGAGCGGCTGGTTATTGCTTGGTTTACCTGGTTATGCTTACGCTGCAGGTTTTGAAGCGCTTTGGCTTGCTGGCGGTCTATTAATCGGTACTTGGTTAAACTGGCTGATTTGTGCAAAACGTCTACGTACATACAGTATCATCACCAAATCAATCACTTTACCTGATTTCCTATCAAGTCGTTTTAACGATAAATCAAAAGCAATCCAGATCTGCTCTGCGTTCTTTATCCTGCTATTTTTCTTGTTCTATACCAGTTCAGGCCTAGTAGCTGGCGGTAAATTATTTGAAACAGTGTTTGGGCTTGATTATCAATTTGCTGTAACGGTCGGTACTATCTGCGTTGTTTCCTATACATTATTTGGTGGTTTCCTTGCGGTTTCTTGGACGGATTTAGTACAAGGTTTGTTGATGTCAGCAGCATTGCTTATTGTGCCAATCACAGCAATGGAAGGTGGCTTTAGCGACTTAACAGCAGGACTAGCAAACATCAATCCAGAATTATTAACTATCTGGCAAGACACTAAAGGTGAAGACCTAAGTGCAATCGCGATTATCTCACTTGTTGCATGGGGTTTAGGCTATTTTGGTCAACCGCATATTTTAGCGCGCTTTAAAGCAACGCGTAGCAATAAAGATTTAGTAACGGCACGTCGCATTGCAGTGATATGGACAGCGCTTTCAATGACTGGTGCTATGTTAGTAGGTCTTGTAGGTTTGGTTTACACAACGAATAACAATATCTCAATGGGCGATACTGAAACTATCTTCATGTTACTTGTTAACAGCATATTCCACCCAGTGATTGCTGGTATCTTATTAGCTGCAATTCTTGCAGCAATCATGAGTACTGCCGATTCACAACTATTGGTATCTTCGTCTGCACTAGCAGAAGATTTCTATAAGCAACTTGTTCGTCCAAGTGCAACGAGTGAAGAGTTAGTCATGGTTGGTCGTGTTGGTGTAGTTGTATTATCAATCATTGCACTTGTACTAGCGATGAACCCAGACAGCTCTGTGCTTGGCTTAGTATCTTATGCATGGGCTGGTTTCGGTGCTGCATTCGGTCCTGCAATCATCCTTAGCCTGTACTGGCGTGGTATGAATCGCAATGGTGCGCTTGCCGGTATTATTGTTGGTGCATTAACAGTGGTCGTTTGGAAACAAATCAGTGGCGGTATCTTCGACCTTTACGAAATTGTTCCAGCAATCATTCTAGCTACAATTTCTATCGTTGTTGTTTCAATCGCAACTAAAGATGACGAGTACCTTGTACAAGAACAATTCGACAAATATGAATCAGCTCTAGATACAATGGAGTAATCTCTAAGCTTTATGCGTAAGCTTAAAGTTATTTAGAAAGCAAAAAGCCAGTTACATAAGTAACTGGCTTTTTATTAACTTAAATTGATTCAAACTATATTTATCCGGATCATAAACAGTTTTATATCTTAAAAACGACTAACCGAACAATCCCACGAGCAAAAATATCACCACAGCAAAGGCAGCCATTATCTTTAGCAATAAACCTATGTCTTTACTGCCACCGCTTGGTGGTTGGTTACAACAGCCCATAACGTCTCACTTAGATAGTAAATAACTATCTACAATATAGTCTTATAGGCTATGGTAAGGTCAATTACTTTTCTCGCGCTAATAAACTAAAGCGATAGTCATGTGGATTTTTATCATCTGCTGGATATTCTTCGCTGACTAATTCTTGCCATTGATAAGCAGTATAATCAGGGAACCAAGTATCGCCTTCAGTCGTCAGGTTTATATGCGTTAAATACAGTTGATCAGCCATGGCTAAACACTGTTGGTAGATAGTCGCACCACCAATAATCATTAACTCTTCAACATCACCAGCAACCTCGACAGCTTCATCCAAGTTAGTTACAACTGTCACACCTTCGGGTTGATAATCAGCTTGTCGACTCATGACTATATTGAGTCTGCCAGGCAACGGACGGCCAATAGATTCAAATGTGTTTCTGCCCATGACAATAGGCTTGCCTAAAGTGGCACGCTTGAATAGTTGTAATTCAGCGGGTAAATGCCACGGCATTTTATTATCTAAGCCAATAACACGGTTATTTGCCAGTGCGGCAATCATAGAAATAATCACTGTATGTCCTTAATCTCAAAATACCCCTGAAATGCAGGGATAATTAAATTCTGACTTATTCAACGTTCTGCTTAGCAAACATTAATTTATCAAACAATCGGTTTATCACGGTATACCAGCACAGGGGCGATAGCTAAACCGAAACTTAATCCGACTAAGATAAAAATGGTTAATAAACTGTTTTCGACCACTTGTTGTAATAGCGCTTCATTAAAACCTTGATGATGTAAGCTCATCAGTCCTACCATCGATTTATAAGCATATACGCCAGGCACCATAGGAATAACCGCCGCTACGGTCACTACAGGCCGTGGAATTAACACTAAGCGAGACCAATGCACAACCGCTAATCCAAGTAACGTTGCCGTGATAAAAGATGCCCATTCAATCGGGAGCTGCCAAAACAGTAAGAGAGTGCGAAAAGCATGAGCCGCGGCAGCAAAAAAGAAACACGCTTTCAATGCTTGTTTCGGTACATTAAAGAGCAAAGCAAAACCAAAGGCTGCAATGCCAGAAAACAAGGCGTCTTCTGCAAGATCGAATAATAGTACCATCACAACCAAGTCCCTATTTGTCCTAATTGTACAGCTAAAACAATGCCAAGCGTTGATGCTAGCGTCAGCAAGGTTGCCGTCATCCAACGCGCCATACCAATAGTAATATGCCCTTTCACCAGATCGGAAACCGCATTAATCAATGGAAATCCAGGGACGAGCTGCAAGACACTGCTCACCATCACCAGCTCCGGATTGTTGCCCCAACCAAACGCAGTCGCACCACTGCCAATAAAGGTCGCGACAAAAGCTGTAATAAAAAATACCGTTAATAAATTATGATGTAATGCCGTGAGCCACTGACGAATACGCATAGCGATAAAACTTGCTAGCCAAGTACAGACAAAAATAACGACGTCACCGCCAAATAAGCGACTAAAGCAGGCACAAGAAAGCGCCACAAATACAGCGATTAACAGTGGTGGATATTTAGGAATATTTAAATTATCTAGTTTGCATTTAACTGTCTCTAAATCATAAATCTGCTTCTCTGCCAAAATACAGATCCGCTGCACTTCACAGACGATACCCATATCGATACCGTGCGCTTTCATGGTGCGGGTGGTGGTAACACAATGCTCACCAAAACGAGAAGTTAAGATCACGGCTTTTGAAGTTAATGCAATTTCAATGCTATCAAGACCAAAAGCAATACCAAAGCGTTCTGTGGTCTGTTCGATAATGCGACTTTCGGCATTATAGGCTTGCAGGAGTTGAGCTACGCGGGCTGCAATACGAGTAATTGCCATTTGTCGCTCACGATCAATATGAAGAGGTGCGCTGGTCATAACACTGCTTTAGGATAATTATAGAACGCTAATTGTAACGAAAACTTATAGCGAAAACCACGATTAACGAGTTTACATTTTAGTCAGTAAAATGCAGATAAAGCTTAACTCGTGAGACTAAATAACCAAAGGATAAGACAATTCACCATCATTGATGATTTTACTATCATAGCCATAAACGCGTTTAATATTGTCAGTTGTTAATACCGACTGCGGCGTACCATCAGCACAAATTTCACCGCCATTAAGTAAAATAATTCTATCGGCATACTGCGCCGCTAAATTAAGATCATGTAAAACCGCAACCACCGCCATGCCTGATAGTGCCAATTGCTGCGCTGTCATTAATAACTGATGCTGATAATTAATATCTAACGCCGCAGTTGGCTCATCCAATAACAAAGCTTGTGGTGAAAATTGATTACCGACTGCCAACTGCAGCAATATTCGACAAAAATGAACCCGCTGTTTTTCACCACCGGATAAAGTAGGATAAGCTTGCTGCTTTAGCGCTAATACTCCTTGTTCTCGCATGATATTATCAGCCATATTTTGCAATTGCTTTTGCGTACATATGGCTTGCAAACCACCCATCAACACAACTTCATTAACCTGAAATGCAAAACTCAAATTAGCACTCTGCGGTAATACTGCCATGCATTTAGCTAATGCAGCCATGCTTAAATCTCTACGCGATTTACCATTAATCGCGACCGCACCAGAGGTAATATTTAGTTCACCAGTGATCGCTTTAAACAGCGAGCTTTTGCCCGCACCATTTGGCCCCAAGATAGCCACCAGCTCACCACTATAAATAGATAAAGACAGATCATTAAAAATACGTTTTTTGCCAATACTGTAATCTAGATTTCTACAGCTGATCACTTGCGTTCGACTCATATTACATCCCTAACTTAGTGCGTTGCTGTAATAATAAAAAGATAAAAAATGGGCTACCCAATAATGCAGTAATAATACCCACAGGTACTTCACTCGGCGCCATAATAGTGCGCGCCATCATATCTGCTAGCAATAACAACAGCGCGCCTAGCATTGCCGAAAGTGGTAATAAACGACGATGATCAGGGCCAACCAACAAACGCACTAGATGTGGGATAATCAAACCAATAAACCCCACCATGCCGACAGCTGAAATCGCCACACCTAAACCAACAGCACAGCTAAATATCAGCCGTTTTTTCAGCGCCACTACATCGAGACCTAAATGACGCGCTTCCGCATCACCCAAAAGTAAAATGTTAATCGCCTTGGCCGCGGGCATAAATATTAATAACAAGGCGGCAGCTGTAACCGAAGTCAGTGTAATGCTTATCCAATTACCACCAGCCATAGAGCCCATTTGCCACAAGCTTAAATCGCGCAGGCTTTGGTCATCGGCAACAAAGTTCAACATGCCCATTCCTGCGCCCGCCAGCGCACTAATGGCAATACCAGCCAATAGCATCACCATGACAGAGCTGCCATGACTAGAACTACCGAGTTTATACACCAACAAACAAACCCCAAGCGCAAATATGAATGCAAATACAGATACCGTACTAAGCTGTAACCAGGCTGGCATAGTAGCGAGTAAATCAGCGAATATTACGATACCTAAACCCGCACCTAATGCCGCGCCACTGCTAACACCGATAATGCCGGGGTCAGCTAATGGATTTCGAAATACCGCCTGCATTACCGCGCCAGTCAAACCAAGAATACAACCCACAGATAAACATAATAATGTCCGAGGTAAGCGAATGTTATTCACCACTAAAATATCACTGCTTTTCACTGGCAGTTGCCATTGCACCCAATCAGTTAATAACGCTTTCAGGCTAGCAGTGAAAGGGATGGCAATCGGCCCAATCGATACTGAAAACACCACTAAGGTCAGTAAGAGCACTAAAATAAAACTAGGTAGTGCTAACGGCCAACGGCTAGTTACAAACATAAGTACTCCAATTATTTTCATCAATCTCATAATCTTTAATCGATTGCATAACATTCACCTGTACGATTTATCCAGCAGCATTCATTACATACTTTTCATCGCTAAATTATGGATATAATTTCTGTTGTAACAGCTGTGCTTGAGTAAGGCTGCTCAGTCCTAACCCGCCGACTAAAGCACTACCGTCAATAACGTAAACCGCACGATTCTTCCCCGCTGGCGTTTCTGCAAGTAATGGCATTGCCGCATATAGAGTGTCAAGATCTTGATATTTACGCCACTGGCGACCACTGACGACGATGGCATCAGGCTGCATACTTAAAAATGCTTCCACCGACAGAGGTTGATATGAATTCAGATCTTTTGCTGGATTATCCGTTCCAGCTAATGCCATCACAGTGTGAGCTGTAGTATTGCCACCTGCTGCAGTATATGAACCTTTCTCATTCAATAATAAAAAGATCACTTTTTTACGGATAACTTGCTTGGCATTAGTCGCTTCTAAGCTAGCTACTTGTTGTTTTATTTTTGTTTGCAAAGCAGTCGCTTGTTTACTGCGATCCAACTTATCACCGAGTAGGGCAACTCGTTGTAATAAGCTCGCAGTGCTGGCTTCCGTTGGTAATACCACGACATCAACGCCACTTTGTTGCAGTAGATCCAAGGTTGATTTAGGCCCCATCTCGGCACTACCAATTAACATGCTCGGTTCCAGAGATAACACGCCCTCGGCCGATAATTGACGGTGATAGCCAATAACAGGCAGTTTATTTACCAAGGATGAACGGCTTGTTACATCTACTGCGATCAAAGATTGCTGTTTTTCGAGCGCGAATAACAACTCAGTAACACCAGCTCCAGCGCTTATGATCCGCTGCTCAGCAATCGCTACATTCACCCAAGCCAGACAAAATAAGGTTACAACCAACTTTTTCATGTTTTTATTCCTGCACAACTAATTTGTGTAATTTAACAATTTGGCGACAGTTTAATGAATAAAATCAACTAACACAAATGAGAATTACTTGCATTCTCATTTTATCTACAGTATTCTTTTGCCAAATACATGAATGGCTACACAGGCTGTTATGTGCTTATAGTTAATGGTTAGTTAATAGTTAATAGTCGCCGTATCTAATTGCAGTGAAGTAATTACCGTCTGTAATCGAAGCTCAGTATTAAAATTAGGGATATCCATGCAGCAGCAAATAGAACAGCTACTGACCAGTAAGCCAAGACTCCGCACTATCGAAGTTGCAGCTGAGTTAAGATGCGATGAGTTAAGCGTGGTAAAAGCGCTACCTCAAGGTGAAGCGAAAATATTACCCGCTGAGATGAGCGAGCAATTACTACGTAGCATTGCAACTTGGGGAAAAGTGACGTGTATTATTGAAGTCGCAGGGTTTGTTTTCGAAGTGAAAGCACCTCTACCGAGTGGCAAGAATGCTTATGGTTATTACAACCTTTCTCATGATAGCGAAGGGCTGCAAGGTCATCTAAAATTAGATAACGTCGGCACTGTCGTGCAATTGATCCGCAAGGTCAGAGGAAAGAACAGCTATTATTTCCAGTTCTTTGATAAGCAAGGCGATAGCATCTTCAAGATCTACCTTGGCCGCGATCAGGACGGTAATGTTATCGCCGAACAAATTAGCCAATTTAACGCTATCGAATCAATTTAAGATACATAACTCAGCTGAATAAACCAGAGTGGAAAATACCCATGACAGATGTAAGTAAACAAGAACGCTTAGAAAACCGCTTACAACCACAAATCAAAGAGTTTCGTGAAGAGCGTCAAACGTTAATTTTATCCACCATTAGTACAGATGGTTTTCCCCATGTGAGTTATTCACCATTTACTCGAATCGACCAGCATTATTATATCTTGATCAGTGAAATTGCCGAGCATACTCGTAATCTGCAAGTACAATCGAAATTGTCATTCATGCTGCTTGAAGATGAGCAAAACACCAAACAAATATACGCGCGTAAACGCTTAAGTTATAAAGCTGATTCAGCTGTTATCGCACGTGAGACCAAAGAATGGCAGCAAGCAGTAGAACAACTACAGACGCGTTTCGGTGAAATAATTGATAGCTTGAGTAAATTAAGTGACTTTAAACTATTTAAACTCACCCCAGATACAGGCCGCTTTGTGAAAGGTTTTGGCCAGGCTTACACAGTGCAAGGTAATGATGACATAGACTTCGTACATCTAGAACAAGGTCACCAGAAAATAGCTGAAGAAAGCGAAGCTTAACCTCTTACCGCGGAATCAGTCTCCGAGAAACGAGCGACAGAGAAATAAGTAAAAGTGAATAATGTCATAGCGGCGAGGTCAATCTCCACCGAGTCGCTATTTTCTCCAAATCACATTCCAGCCGTTACCATCTTCATAGCCCTCACAGATCCACAGGCCTAACGCACAGACCAATTTATCATCATAATAAATCAGCGGCACTCTATCTCGTAACCAAGGCGCAACCTGATATTCTTGATATAACTTCTTAATACTGCGAGAACCATTGCGCCCAGCTGGCTTGCACTTACCTTTACCGCGAAAACCAACTGACACTATTTTCCCGACTGCTGCGGGTTTCAGTACTGTAATTAATGTTTCCTGAGTCGGAGTATTGGTAATAGGTTCCACGACTTGATCGGCAGAGAAAATTAATTTTCCTAAATTATCTGGTAGCTCAACTTGAACACTCGTAGAAAAATTGCGCTGATTTAAGTTGCTAACCTCTAATTTAACCTCATACAGTTCCACAAATTTTTTCACATTATAAAGCCGACCTTGATAACGACGAAATTGCCCACCTTGCCAGCTTAATTGCGGATTAGCATCATCACTGGCATTGACCACCTCAGCCCACA
>Ga0105359_10001477_pt1 | contig 19806 bp, 26 predicted proteins | sample GOMGulsemesocosm_6_FD_83659 | JGI IMG/M metagenome (GOLD analysis project Ga0105359, IMG submission 83659) | Methane-oxidizing microbial communities from mesocosms in the Gulf of Mexico - GOM8C Gulf of Mexico | ecosystem: Environmental > Aquatic > Marine > Cold seeps | place: Gulf of Mexico...
AAAAGAATGCGATATATTTGTTTCAAAAAGCTATATTTTTAAAACCGGAACTTATATTAAAGGGAAGGGAAAAGAGTATTTATGAAACGCTCAAGTCTAATAAACAAGGTATGACTTCAACCTTTATTTCCTCTCAGTTGTCGATCACAACCCACAACACCAACCAAGTTCTAAAGAGATTGATTAATAAGAGATTAATTCTCAGAATGGCAGGTAAAAAAAAAGGATATCGCTATTTAGCTATATCCCCAGATATTTCATTACGTTTGTCTAATATTCTATAAACTTAACCCAATAATTAATTTGTCAATCATCTTCAATGAGGATGGATCTTTAGCTAACGATTTACTTTGAACTAGCAACACCTTAACTTCTTCTAAACTACTTTCGAACTCTTTAGAAAGAACACTTCCTGCTGGCGCGTCGTCAACTGAATCGGCGGATTTTAAAATAGCTAACTCACCCAACACAGATTCTAATTCTTCCTCTGCAACGGAAGCACGTTGGCTTGCATGACTCACCTTAGCTTCTAGGTTCCCAATTTCACCGAGAGCCTTAGTAAGCTTCTTCTTAGCAGGATGTGTGCTCATTTGTTCTTCAAGAATCAACTCACGCTTTTCATACTTATCAATAGTTCCATAAGCATCATCTAATTCAAGTTCTAATTTGGAGATACTATCCTTATCCAATGAATCACTAGACGCAGAAGACTGAGATGGCATAGAAGGTACTGCTGAAACCATTTCAGGCGTTATTTTCAACGAACCTACTTTTAAATCACTTCTAGCAGGAACCAACACTTCATCAACTAGAGTAAAACCTCTTTGTCCGTCACATGTCCTGTAAAACCAATTACCACTATCCGATTTTACTTCAACGACACGCTCATAATCTTTACCTATCAAAAAATAAGAACCTTCAGTATGAGGTATTTCCTCATAGACTTTTGGTGATAGGTTTCCACCACTATCAGTAGTAGCTGGTTTATGTAAAACCTTTTTAGAGAAAACCTTTCCATCTTTATCTACATCTAAGCGCTGCACTTTTCTACGCACAGTTCCTGGATTACCAACAGCTTGAAGTTTTAAGGCTGTGTTATTCGACATAATATTCTCCACAAATAATATCGACTATATAATTCCTTTTCTACAAAGGTCTTTGGGTGTTTTTAGAGATACTACATAACTTTGTGTAATGTGTAAATCATTTTTTCAAAGTGTTTCGTAACACAAAGGTAACTAATTGTATCAAGATGTTGCCAGCGAATAAAGACATTAATCTTATTATTTATAACAAACCCAATAGAGACTTAACTTCCAGAGAGTTAGAAGTAGTGACCATTATAAAAAAATGCATATTTATGCATAACCGCAATTTCATAATTAAAAGTATTTTTAAGAAAATAGAGCTAAACAATACACAAAAAATCTAACTTATGTTCATACTGACAAAGGATTTTTTTATCCTTGAAAAAGGATTTAAAAAAATTGAAGAAGACAGTGAATGGTGCACTGTTAAACATAACATCGAGCACGGAGCTATCCCTCTACTACCAAACCCAAATCAATATTTTGCAGATATAGTGATTATAGATTGCATAAGTGAACCTAAGGCCTACCTTCATATCACGATTGACAAATTTTCTCATAGCATTGGCTTTGAACATATATACGTACTAAATAAGTTCAGACGAAGTAAACGCGCAAGAGAGATTATGGATCATAGCATTGAATACGTTAGAAAAAATTTACATTTTAAAAGCGTGGACGTAAGTTTTACAACAGAGGGAGGGGAAGCCTGTTACATGTATTTTAAAAATGAATTATTGCCCAACGAGTGATTCCCCAGAATTTAATAAATGCTTCTCAATTATTTGCTGTAAAGTCATAGTCCTATACAAAGGCTCCACTTCCTTCATCCGAGAAATAAAAATGCTGGATTTTCCATCTATAGTGCCCATAAGATCTACTAGAGGCATTGTTCGCCCACTAAATGTCACCATTTGTGAAAGGGACTTCCCTACTAGCGATTCATTTGAGAATAAATCATCCAGAACATTAGGAGTTATAACATCCACTGATAACATAAAGTCCATTGCTTTATACCAGTGAATCGCATAACTTTTTAATGCATCATCAATATGCCTGAACATTTCACCATTAACAATCACAGGAGAAGAATCATCTAAAAGCCCAAAAAATGCGTTCTCAGGGGTTTTTCCACAAAATATAGCTCTTAGCTTTAATATGCAATTCCATTTTTTTAGAGAAGTGTATTGCATCATTTCTTCGAGTGAAACTATAAAACAACAACCCAATTTTAAAGGGGATGCCTCCAAATAATCATCAACTTTTCTTTCAATGACGTCCTGAGTTACCTCGATTTCTTCAAAGTCATCCTGGCTCAAAAAAGGTAGAAAGTTCATAAGAGATGGGAGCGTATCAAAAGAGTTACCAAATACTAGTATAGGGTCAGTCTTTTTCTTCTTTTCGATCTTTAAATTTATGACTGAGCTTTTAAAATTCTGAACCAGCATTAACAGAGATTTTTCTGTATCAATAACATCGGTACTAACTAAGTTATCAACGTATTTACCAAGTTTCAAAGGAAGTTCGTGCGAAAGAAGAAAGTGAGTCGCGTTTTTATAGAACACACCACTACAGAAAAACCAAGCACCATCCGGTTTTATCTGATTAAGGAATTCACTTTCTGAGGTTATATTTCCGGCATCTATCTTTTGGGAAATGAATTCGAAATATTCCTGCATAAGGCAACTATCAGGCTTGAAATATTTAGCAATATCATGAATACTTCTAAACGTTTTATTTCTAAATACCAAAGGTCGATTAAAAATCATAGTCATAAAAAATGGTGTTAAAGTAAATTTAACACCATTTAACACCAAAAATTTAAGAATGGTAAACTTAGATTATGCAGCGTCCAGGAAATCGTTAAGGCAAAAACCTTCTTTTTTGTAGAATGGTGGTTCTTCACGGTATCTGTCTAGTTGGATTTTACACTTATCGTAATATTGAGATTTCATCACTTTATTCATATAAAGTGAGAAGCCGGAGTATGCTTTAAACTTTGAAAGATTAATTCCTGACTCTTCAAGATGAATAAAAACAGACATGAAAACTGCCTCTATTATCGTAGGAGATTCATCTTTAAACTGCATAGATTCAATACTACAAACTTCATTCAAATTTTTAGCCAATTTTAGATTTTCTTTTAAAAGACGTTTTTTATCACCTGTGACAAAGTAACTTTGAAATACCTTGGAATAGCTACGAAGAAGGATTTGACATAAAGAAAACCTTCTCCCTATCGATTTGTAATCACCAGGTAATAAAGCAGGTACAGGGTATCTTTTATCAAGATAGAGTTGAATTGCAGGTATTCCACCACAAATCGCAGACTCATTATCAACAATTGAGGGCTCATCTGGTATTTTATTATAATGCGCAAGCACTTCATGCATTACATTTTCATCATATTCAAGAACCTGAATTGTGCGTTCTTTTAAAACAGCCATAGCCAAAACTACATATGAATCGAAATTCGCCTTTGGCAAAAGAACAGATGTTTCACATTTTGATTTTAAAGACATTGTATTCTCCGAAAAAAAGATCTGCATAACAGTACCTTGTTTTTTTTATATACACAATAGTAGACTAGGTGAAATTGGAAATTTTTTAAAACACAATATGAATATAACAAGTTTACCATCTAGAAGAATTTTATTTCTCGGCATATCATTATTGGTGTTCGGCATGGTCTTTGAGCCGGAAGCTGTTATATCTATGATATTTAGAGTTGTGGGTTGGGTAATGTTTTGTATATCTGGAGGAGTTGGTTTTTTAAAACTAATGGAAAGTAGAGAGCAATTGAATTACAAAAAAAGACGGTAAAACCGTCTTTTTTTTTAAATAATAAAACTATGTTAGTTTAGTCTTTTTTGTAAGATAGCGTAAGCTTCAGTATCTTCGTAACCATGTTCTATAAACCAATCAATTGAAGAAATACCTGCTATTACAGCCAAATCTCTTCTTTTTACTTTTTTAATCAAATAAGAAATAGCAGGACTATCACCATTAGCCATTGCAAAACCTAGCAATGAAAGTTCATTACACTTCATACTCTCATACAACGTATGCAACCTAACCTTGGTTTGCTTCACTGCTTTTTTAAAATTAGCAACGTTACCAGCTTTTGCCGTAGCACAAACTTTTCGCAGTTGATCTTGACTTGCGGCTGAACTTGTTGACATATTAACTACAGATAATGACAACAAAGCCATTAAACACAATACTTTTTTCATACATTTCCCATCTTATCTAATTGACCCAGCGTCAGATATGAAATATGTACGTATAGTGCAAAAAAACATATTGTATTGGTCACACCAGTTAGGCACAAGTTTTAAACCAGCAAAAATATAGATGTTTTCTAACAATAAACTCTATTATTTTCTCACGATTAACAAAAGAACAGTTACTCTTGTTACATGCTGATTACAATTAATCTTCAGCGTGTACACAATAGGCCATAGACATTAAATCTGAAAGGTTATTATTTTAACCATTATTAGTAGCTTATTTATACGAATAAGTAACATTGTGTAACGGTCAAGTGCTATTTTCGTCTTTTGTCGTTACACGGGCATTTATTTCTTGAATCATTAATTTCCCTTCTTTATATTTATCTCCTTGTTAAAGATAAGGGGAAAAAAATGACGTCTATGTGTAATGGAAAACAAGTTATTGATGCGAGAAATCTATTTTTACAGAAGAGCTATGACATAATTGCAAGAGATGTACTTAATTCGATCACATCAATCCCCGCAAGCCGCGTTTGTGTAATGCAAACATTCTCTAAATTGTCTAAGGCAATAATAAATAGTGAGATAGGTCATACTCTTATCAATAACGATATAAACACAAATCACACTAGTCCATTAGAAGTCGAATTTGGAAATCATGCAGTACCATTTCCCACAATAAAACTAATAGAAGAACAAATTAAAACATCAATAAATAATTATAATATACGACTTAATGTATCCACCCCATCGAATTTCAATCAAAAAAGACTTCTATCTTCAACACTTCAGGAAATACACCTAATAGTTGAAAATTCAATTAGAGGCAAAACATACCTAGCTAAAGCTCACTAATAAAAGTATTGCAATTCCGTTTTGATTCATTAAACTCTTTCAAATAATAAGAAGGGGGATAAATAGTGACCAATAAGAAAATGATACTGGTAGTAGATGATGACACCGAAAGGTACAAAAAAGACATTGAATGTGCCAATTATAGTTCCAGCGAATACAACTTTATATTTGCCACTGGGCTAGAGAGTGCAATAGAACAAATTCAAAACCCCGATAATGCTTTTTATGCTGCTGTTCTTGATATCTATTTTGATATACATAACCCAGACAGTGTTAATGGCTCTATGTCTGAATTCGAATACGGATGGCTATTAGTCCCATTAGTATATGAATACCATCCAAGATGCATCATTACTATCAATTCCGCTTGCGCCAACTCTCCGATGAATTTCAAAAAATCATTTTTTGGCTATAATGTCGGGAATGTTTTCCCAAGCGGCAAACTTGATATATCAAACACTATTGAATTAATAACTTCAAGAAGAAAAAACATAGTAGCCAATCAACAGGCCAAAATTAATAACTACAAACCTCAAATAACAAATAACGTCCAAGGGTTAAAACCGATGGAAGCCGTTATACTTGAATTGTCCAATATTGTAGAAGCCCAAAAAGGCGAACCTTACACATTTGATTACAACAAAACTTTAAAGCTAAAGAAAGGCAGTGACGAATTAATTGGCAATGATAAGCGTAATGAACAATTAAGAAAGATCAAAGCTAAGTTAGTTAATCTAGGTGTGATTAATGAAAGCGAAAAGAAAACTATAAAACCTAGTGAGTTGATCGAAACACTAGTTAAACATAATTATTTGATCGATTTTAGTATTATGGGCATTCAAAGAGAGAAGTTCGATGAAGAATGGATAGCGTTAATCGCGTCAGAAAAAATGTCAGGAAGGGACGGGAGAGATGTTTGCACAAACCTTTATGGTAAAGGCCAGAATAACGTCTACAAACACGTAGAAAATATTTACAACGATATTTTTGAAAAAGACAAAACATCCAAAAAACCTCTTATGTGCCAGAGGTTGTGCAAATATTTTAAAATAGATTACTCTGAAAGCGCTATCGAGATACTAATAAGCAAGATCGAAACTAGAAATTTACAAGATGCAAAGCAACGCTGATGAATATAATATAATTAAGAATAAACCAAATCTTTTTTTTAACTCAGATTTATTCTTAATTAGATGACTTTTTGTTTTTGAAGTAATCAAGAATCTTTTCTTCAATCCGATCACATTCTGGCAACCACAACCATAGAATAAGTGCAATTGTAAATAGCAAGTCAGGCGTACTCAGACCATCCCAAGTTGATGCAATTATAGATAAGCCAGCTATTACTAGTCGGTTTATGTTGTGAATTATGCCTTTTTCTCTATCTAACGCCATTCAATATTTGCCATCGTCTGCTTTTTAAGTTAAATTCGTTCTCTTAATACGAAATAGAAAGGTTTAAGTTGATGTATACTGTATATAGCAAAGGTGAGAGTTGCCCATACTGCGTAAAAGCAAAGACTCTTTTAAAACAGAAAGGCTTAAAATTTAAAGTTGTATTAATACCACAAGACTTAACCAAAGATAAATTACAAGATATTGTGAATATGTGGGTTAAGCCAGAAGATTTAACCGTACCACAAATATTTCTAGAAGGTGAAATAGGCTCCCGCGTCTACATTGGGGGACATGATAATCTAGTAGAATTTTTAAATAAAAGAGAAACCAGAGAAGAAATAGATTTCTCTGACATGGAGATTTAATGAAATCACAAAAACGTTTTAAAACAAAAAAGAAAAAAGTAATCAGAACAAAGTCAACAACTAGTTTTTCGTTAGGAAAAATGAGATACCCTGAATTAGAAAACCCCGTAAGCGCTCCTGAGTCAATTCAACAAGCCCTATAAGCACCTAGTCCTGTCCTTATGTATCTTTAGGTAATTTAACTAAAGACACAAGGAATAGGACATGAACAAGATCAAATTGAGTTTAAAAATACCTGCCATGTATTTTCACGGCAAACCAAGTGAAGACCCTGTTTTTATTTTTCTAACTAAAGCTTTTGGTTTTATGCAGAACAATAATAATGAGGAAGTCTTTGCAGGCGATGATAATGAAATACAGTTATCCTTCGTCGATATGGATGTAGAGCTTTTAGGAGCGCTTATCCAGGTATGGGCTATTGTTAAAGCAAACAAGAACGAGCACCATAGTTTTGATGTAATTGATGACGCCATTAGTGGGCTACAGAAATTAGATTTAAACACGTTTTTAAAAATGGTAATTGGTTGTGTTGAAACTAGTAATATAAGTGTACACCAACCGATAACACTAATGACGGCAACATTTAATGATGAATCTGAAGTAACTCACACATCATTATTGGCGTTTAATAGTGTAAAAAATGAACCTGTTGAATTGTTAACAGATTCAATTGTAGAACATTTAACAAACATAGCTTCATAAATTTTAAAAAGGACAAACACTATGAATAACATAGCAACAAAGTTAAACATAAAAAACTTAACGGATATCCATAATGATCCATGTGGAGAAGTTAAGGTTTTAGAAGGTACTAGTGACAGTGAAAACGATACACTATATGTTGATGTATCAACATTAAGTTGCCCTGACTATACAATTACGTTTAATCGTATATGTCGCAAGCTAAAAAAATCGCAACATAAAAATGTTGTACTAATCACCACAGCTCCATCAATTGGCGATCAGATGACACAGCGTATGCTAAGTCAACGGCTTGGTAACTTCAAGGTGGCAGAAAATAATATTGCTTTTAAACGCGATAGTAAAGAAGTTGAAATTGACAATGACAATCCAGTCTATGTTCGATTTGTAGCTTAACTTTTACAAAAAACTTTAAAGAGAACTTCGGTTCTCTTTTTTATTGCCTCAAACAAAGACAAAATATCCATTTACCCCCACCAAGCAAAACCCTATGTCGTACTTACTTCTCTATAAGGACACTTTTAATTATATTAATCGGAGAAGTATATGGATAATGATATTGAAATTAAAAATATCAATACTAATAAAACACTATTAGACAATATTGATGAAGCAGGCCTCGGTAATGAATTACACAGAGGCTGCTTAAACGGCTACTGCGGTGATTGCAGATGCAAACTTGTAAAAGGGCAGGTTAAATACTACGAAGAACCCCTAGCCTACATTGGCGAAGGAGAAATACTTCCTTGCGTTTCCTATCCAACAAGCCCACATATCACCATTAAATCTAACTGACACTTCTTTGAGGTGTCTTTTTTTTGCTCCACGTGACGCTTTTTATATAAATCTACAATGACTATATAGAATTTTTAAAATGACATTCCAATGGAATACTAACCTTGAAGAAAAAGCGCTAGATTTAAAATCTAAAGGAATAACACTTAGAGAAATATCTATAGAGCTAGGTACGACTATCAGTAGTATTAAACATAAAATCAGACGACTACAGCAAAAGCAAAACCTTGATAGGTATAAACACACCATCGAGAAAAAAGAACAAATGGCACGCTTCATACCCAAATCAGTAGATCTTGCAATACTAGAAACTCATGCAGGCTTCGGATGCATGACAGAATTTTATTCAGAACACGGCCAAGTGACATCTATAGAATTAAAAGAAGAGCGTGTAAACGAAATAAATTCTCAAAACCTCCCAGGCGTCACAACTATAAACGGCGATTGCGAAAGACTAATCTTCAATCATATTGTTAATAAAGATAAATATGACATTATTGATATTGATCCATACGGATATCCATCAAGATTATTCCCCCACATATTTTCATTAATGACCGACGGTATCATGGTTATAACTTTACCCATGATAGGTGTCGCACAAATGAATAAACTAACCATAGCTCATTTAAAGGTTTTCTGGGGAGTAGACTACAGAGATAAAGAAACTTACATTGATAAGGTTTTACAAAAATTAAAAGACTATGGGTACATGTATAAGAATAAAGTCGATGTGCTAGAAGTTTCAAAATTTGACCGAATATACAGAATAGTAATTAAAGTAAAAAAGACTAGCCTCAACGAAATCGTTGGCTTAAAAGTAAACAGATAGTTATCCACATAAATAGTAAGTAACCTGTGGGTAACTTCTCTCAACTGAAGGCCATATAACGAAACCCTCAAGTTAAACATTTCTGTCTCCTTTTTATAAAAATACCCTTTACATTCCTCTCATAATCATTAATGTCTACATCGTAATCACAACGAAGGGCAGTAATGATTGAATTCAGAGACAACATAAACATGGGGTGGTCATTATCAAATGATATTAATGACAATCTCCAGATTACCCAAGATTATGTCTCTGGTACTAATTACTATGGTTCTGACCAAGAAGCAGCTGAACGAGTATTTATCTTGTACTCAACATTTATAAGAGCGAATACAACTCTTGCTAAGCTTTACGGTAAACCGTTTATAAAATTAACAAGAAACGATTACGAAGGAATTGGATGGACAAAGAACACTCTTAACGTAAAGAGTCTTTGTGATAAAACGAATAATGAACTAACTGAAAGAGTCTGTGAGCTTGCTTCTAAAGCATATGATGTGCTCCACACACTAACATTCGCAATTGAAGATACGCTAATCTCAGGACAGAAAGTTGAACAGTCATTACTAGATTTTATTACAGACCACAATGGATTCGTTAATTACGATAATTCCCACAACAATTTACCGGAGAGCACAGAACTACAGCAGGGGATGGATGAAGAACCAACCTTGTGTGATAACTGCCAATCTACAAGAACATACATTGGCTTAACGTCATATAACAACAAACAACTATCTTATTGCAAAATTTGTGATAACTGTGAGGAATAATGAGTAAAGAAAAGATCTTAAACGAATTACATGAAATGTATAACAGTTCTATTATTAACTGGATACCTTCACAACAACTATCTTATTGTATTAAAAAACACATAGAACAATTCGTTGAGAACTATATGGATAAAGAAAGCTTTGTTCATGCAAGCATAGATTGCTTTCAGTCATTCAAATTGACAGACATGGTGATACATAATGTTGATTACAACATGACATACCACGGAGCAACTAAATACTATGACGATAGTGTGAACTTGTTTTTAAAAACCGCCATTGAAAGCTCTCAGGATAAAAACGCTGACATCGTAGGTGCATTCTATTCATACCTACTAGTTTTGGCCTTAATATTTAAAGTTAAAATTGAAGATAACCTATCAATAAAACTCTCTGGAATGTTGAATAAGAAAGAAATAAATAACCACGTCCATTTTGTTGGTGGCTGAGTTTTAATCATACTCCACAAACGTTGTTAAGTAATTATCCATCTGCACGCTTATTTATAAACGACATTACTAAATTACATTACTAAAGGAGTAAGACATATGTCGTTAGATCACATAGTAGGACAGGTTAAAAAAGTAACACCAGCAGGGAAATCAACGGCAGTTAGTTTATATTTAGGAAATCTAAAGTTAAATCAAACTGATCAAGACAATCATGTTTACATGACTGCTTTTGTAAACCCAAATAATAAGGTTCTTCAAAACATCAACGCAAATGATGTTATTTCCGCGAAAGGGAAGCTGGATAACCGTAAATCGAAAGCTGGCTTTATGGAGTTAGTAATGAACGCTAACACTATACAGGCTTGTAGTAGTGGTTTGTCACAACAATGGGGATTGTACCCGAACAAATCCGCATCTATCTTTATTTCAGGCGTATTTACTAATAACGCTGGTGGTTATGAAGTTAGTGCTCGATATGACGAAAGTACCCCCATCGTGAATAACGGTAGTATTGAGTATGTTAAGGATACCAGAAATCTTAAATTTAAGATTTCCAAATCAAATTACACATTCAAGTGCATTAACCGAGCAATTAAAGAACTTACCGGAACAGATCTTCAAAATGCTCAAGCAACATCTGAGCAACTTAAAGTTCTAAGTAAGTGCACAGCTTTGGTTAATTTTGGCTTAGTTACAGCTAATACCAACAAAAAAGAACTAAATGGGATTAATGGAACCAACACATATCTAAATATGTATGCAGAAAACATCATGTTTTTTAATAAAATTGGAACTACCCAACAAGCTTCGGCACCTCAACAGCAGGCACCACAGCAACAGGCACCAAAGCAAGCTCCGGCATCTCAGCAACAAGCTAAGACACCCAAGCCAGCTGCGGAACCACAACAACAAGCGAATGTTAACAACCAAAATCAACAAGAGCCATTCAAACAAGATGGTAATTTCGATAACAATGGTTTTAGCAATCAAACAGATTCTTCTGGGCGTATTCCAGAAGATGAAAAGCTTGTGTTTTAATTTTTTTTAAAACTCACTTAAACCACTCAATGATTTGAGTGGTTTTTTTCATTATAAAGCTTGCTTATCATCCCATAATCATTAATGTAGCTAAAAGATATTTTAAAAAGGATTAGCTATGTCTATTCAATCATCTAGTAAATTTACACATGTAAAAGGCTTAATCAATCAAGTCAAAGAGGAAATGACTCTTTCAGAAGATGAAAAGAATGAAACCATCGAGAAACTGGTTAAGTCTGAGTTGAAAGTTACTTTAGATTTAGAGCTGACCAATCTCCTCGCTATATTCGCGTGTAAACTCGCTTTTGCAGATGAATACAACCGCAGGCTAACTAATGAAATAATTGAAGTTGCTGTGAATCAAGGGAAAAGCCACTACAAGAGCCTCACACCCTGCTCAGGTAAAAGTAGCGGTGGTTGTGGTAATACGATTAGATATGTATCTAATCGTGGTTGCACGACTTGTCAAAGCACCGCAACAATAAGCAATGACGAGAAAAGTTCTTCAGCAGAGAGCATCATTAACAAGTACCCTGACTTATCTAAGAAAGCACCCATTGTGAGAGAGCTCATGGAAGCTTTATCTATTAAAAAGTCAGCAGCATACCGTCTCATCAAACTACATGAAACAGGTGTCGCTCTTTATAATCGCTCAGCGATTGCTCCCAGCTATGAAGTTGATGGTGCTATGTCGTCGGCTGACGTCGTGAAATTAACAACAAGACGAGCGTTCTCAGACCCGTTTAGTGCAGTTAAGTCAACTGGGTCTGTTGATACTTCTAATGGGTTTATACAAGAATCTGGTGAATTTGATGAATTTGATCTAAATCAAGATGATTCAGCAACCTGGGAAGATGAGTGGGCAGTAGCTTAAAACGTCGACCAAACATACTATAATCATAAAAAAACCAGCTAAGGCTGGTTTTTTTATCAAATCTGTCGAGAAAACCCCGTGATCCGAGCGGAGCGAAAGTCGCGGGGTAGTTCACGAACCTAACAGAATTAGTCACTGAAAAGTCTTATAACCCAATCAATGAACTTCGAAAAGAAGCCGCCCTCATTAACCTCATTTAAGGCTACTAATGGGTAGGACGCTATATCTTTGCCGTTCAAAGTCAGTAAGACTTTACCCATTATTTGTCCTTTATCAATAGGAGCAACAAGTTCAGTATCTAAAACAATCTCAGCTTTGATGTTTTGTGATTCACCTCGGGCGTGTGAAACAGTAATATCTTCAAGTGTTCCCAATCTTAGATTCTTAGTATCTCCCATCCATATACGAGCTTCTGTAAATGTATCTCCAGCAGAGAATGGGGTTGTAGTTTCGAAAAATCTAAATCCATAAGTTAATAGTTTTTTACTTTCAGTTTTTCGAGCTCGTTCACTTTCAGCACCCATAACAACAGACACTAACCTCATGCCGCCTTTTGTTGCAGATGTAACCAAGCTATACCCAGCTTGCGAAGTATGACCTGTCTTCATCCCGTCAACATTCATACTCTTATCCCATAAAAGACTGTTTCGGTTATATTGCTTAATTTTGTTATAAGTGAAGGCCTTTTCTTTGTATAGTGCGTACTCATCTGGAGTATCCCTAACTATAGCAATTGCCAAATTACCCATATCTCTAGGTGTAGTGATGTGATTTTGACTATCAAGCCCATGACTGTTTTCAAAGAACGTACTAGATAACCCCAATTCTTCAGCATATGCATTCATCATGTCTGCAAAAGCGCTTTCGCTTCCTGCTATATGTTCGGCCATAGCCACACAAGCATCGTTACCAGACGAAACTACAATCCCTCTATTTAGCAAGTGAACAGGAACCTCAGTACCGACACGAATAAACATTTTTGAAGAATCAGGGAAGTTTTTAGCCCAAGCATTCTCGCTAATCAAGACCTGGTCATCATTCTTTATATTCCCAGACAGAAGTTCTTTACCAATAATGTAACTTGTCATCATCTTGGTTAAGCTTGCAGGCGCTAACTGAACGTCAGGGTTGCCGCTTGCTATCACATGACCTGTTGAGTAATCCATCAAAACATACCCTTTAGCATTTATTTCAGGAGGGGGAGGTAGTATGTTTGCAGACAGCACATTGTTAGTAAAAAAAACTAAAGAAAGAAATGTTACTTTTTGAAATACTCTAGATATATGATACATATAAAACCTTGAAAAATAGAATTGATTATAACAAGTTTTATATTTTTTAAAAAAAAATTATAGAGGAATAGAAATCCCCCTATAATTAAAAATGAATATAGCTTTTAAAAATTAAATATACTTAACAGCTATACAGTATTTTTTTTGGTTTACGATACGGAAAAAGCCTTCTTTAGCGAGTTCGTTCCTTCCAACTTGACCATAGGTTTGCTTTTTAATTACAACACCGTAATCAGCATCATCTCCGTCGCCTGACAAGGTTTCTTTTGCGAACATCTTTTGTTGAGCCGATCCTTTTTGGAATAAATCTAAAACGGCCTGGTCACGCGCTATAAGCTTCCCATTAATTTCATCTTGGTAAGAGTGCTCTGCAATACCCCTACAAGAAACACCAACGGCGTAAGAAAAATACTTTTCAGGCGAAACGACCCAAACAGGATATATTTCAACTTTTAAATATTTACCATCTTCAAATCCGCCATTCGACTCAGGAGTGGGTGAACCATGATGTTTCGCAATTTCATTCAACTCAATAACTCTTTTCTCAAGAGCATGGATGTTGTTTCGATTACTGCTTGTATTGGCGCAACCTGAGAAAAAGACTACAACACCAACAGCAATCGCCAGCTTAAGATGTTTCCTTACTAAATATAGTTTTTCCACTATTAACCTCTCGTATTTCAAATCTAGACTTTACTGTAATGTCCGTACCAATTGGGAACTTCAACTTTAAGGAGTCTTTGGTTAAATATTGCTTAAAATTTATAGTAGACTCTTTTCTAACCGCATGAGGTTGAAACTCAAAATTAAAACATAAATATTTTGGAATATCTCTTTTTGAAATTTTAAAAGCATGATCACATGATTCATTGTATTTCATACCGTATTTAGTCTCTACAGGCAATAAAACAGGGATCTTAACTTCTTTTTTATTCACATTGATCACATAAAATATGGCATATTTCAACTTGATCAAATCTTCAGGCCTTCCGTGAATATAATCCTTTTGTATCTTTACACCATCATCACTAGTCAAATCTTTATGCTTATACGAGCCACTCTTAGTATAATAACCGCCATTAAACGGCGCATTAACCATGTTTTTTTGCAACGACCACCTCGGACTTAATGTGACAAAAGTATTTTCACCATACAAATCATTCTTAACAAAACTTTTAAAAGAATGATCGAATGTGTTTATAAGTGACTTTAGTATGCCGATATACTTATTTTCAAGAGCCTTAGCATCAGACGTTAATTTCTTAGCCTTTGCCACCATATCTTTACCGCTATAAAAGAATACAGATTCTCTAAGAGATTCAACGGTTTTATCAAATAGATCTACTTTTTCAGTAATGCTTTTGTTTTTATTCGCCAGCAGTAACTTTAATCTAGCTACTTCTTTTTTATGAGAAGCAACCTGCGAGTTGGATTTTTTTAGAACGCCATCAGAAGATTTATTAATCTTTTGTAATTCTCTTAATAATATCTCTTTTTCTTCAAGTTCTTTGTTAACATCAGACAACTGCTTAGCTATTTTACTAACCTCACCTTTAATCTTTTTGTTTTCATAAAATCTATCCATAGCCTCTTTAAGCTTTACAGGCTCGTACTTTGCCTTTATCTCGACAATAGCAACAACTTCCCCACGGACTACGGTTGTCTCTTTTCTAACTACTTCATACTTTAAAATAGCAGCATTAACACTACTAATGGTTTCTTTTATTTCACCAGTCAGAGCGTCTTTCATTTCGACTTTTTCAAAATATATACCGTATTTTTTTGCAACGACAGCTTTAGCCATTTTTTCAGCCAAATTAAATGCTTCATCTAGTGTTTGATTAAATTGTAATACCTGCTCACCAACACCAACAATATCTTTTTTCTCAAACATACTGTTGTGTTGTTTTACGGCGAGGGATAAAGAATTACTGGCTAGTACAGGGAAAGAAAACAGCACAAGCATGATTAGCAAATAGAGAGGGTTTTTCATAAGAACTTCCTTTTTAAATTTTATTGTAAAATCACCATAATGATTTTAAAATAAAATTCAATGTTTTTATTATTCCCAGGGGAATAGATGAATTAATTTGGAGGAAATGAAAATTGGGAATCGTCAGATCCCCAATTTAGTTTGGTTTAACTTATTTACTTAATTCTAAGGCTACAAGTTCAGCAGCTAACTTATCAGCCTCAGCTTGAGTTTTCTCAGCTTCAACTACTTTGTTTTTAGCATTTTGATCTTTAGCCTTTTGAACCCGCAACATTAATTCACGTTGGGCTTTTTCAGACTCCAGAGCCAAATCTTCAGAAAACTTAAGCTTCGCCTTCGCCGCCTGAATATCCTTTACTGGTAAAAAAGCGCGAACATATACAATATATTCGTTTCCAACTATTGTTACCTCTTTTCTATCAAATTCAGTACCAGCTACGTCTTGCTCCTGAATGAAGCTTTCAATCGCTGTTTGCAACGTTTCACCATCACCAGACATGGAAGACTTATTAAACATCTTCTCCTGCGCTGTAATTAACTGACTAACGTTACCAGCTAGACCAACCTGCGCCCGAAGCTCTGCTTTTCTAATTGCAGAGTGTAAAACTTTTGATTGACCATTGCCTACCGCATAAAAACCGCTCTCATTCGACTTTAAAGGTTCAAGAAACCACTCAGGAATACTATCCCTGGTTTCCTCTCGCTTTTCAACTTCTAAGTCGTATTGAGCTTTCTTCATTTCAGCATGGTGCTCTCCTGCGTCATAAGTTGTACTACAACCTGATACTAGAATAGCCAATGCTGCGATTAAGTTTGTTTTAAAAAATTTGTTGTTCATGTTATTTCCTCTGTTTGATAATACGTCAACAATAATGATTATGATCTCTTTGTCAACCTCTTTTTTACTCACCCTTAAAATTCGCTAGTAGTAACAGTATTTACGGGAAGCTCTATTAAATAAGTTAACGTAAGGGATAACAATGACAACTAACAAATATTTTCCTACTCCTAATGATGAATATATGTCTGACGAGATGGTAGAATACTTTAAAAATAAGCTCAAAACTGAGATTAAAGATCTGGAAAGAACAATCAAAGAACACACTGAAGTAGCTACACAGAAGAATAATGAAGCAGATCCTATAGATCAGGCATCTGTAGAAAATGAACGGAACTTGGGCTCTCTAAACAGAGAAAGAGATCTACACAAATTAAAATTGGTCAATAATTCACTAATTAAAATAAATAAGGATGAATTTGGCTATTGCACTGAGTGCGGAGACGATATTGGTGTTAAACGCATGCTGTTTAACCCATCAATAGTGCATTGTTTTGATTGTGCTGATATTAAAGAGAAGCATGCTCACAGATTTTCAAGCTAAAGAAAAATCAACCATTATCAAGTGTTTGATTCCCATATTGCAGCAGCATTTTTCAGATCAACCTTTTGAGAAATCATAATACGTACAATAACAATGAGCTCCAAATACCGCAAAGAACATAGGTGCGGAGCTTTATCTTTTATGATCTTAAGTCCATTAAACTCATCTTCATCGACATCTAAATCAAAATCACCAATAGTGTTAGACAAATAGTTTATAGGGGTGTTCTTAAATACTTGAACAATGGCAGCTAAATCTTCTCTATAATCAAAACCAACACCTTCTACAATTATTTTATTGCTATAGATTTGCTCTACAAGATCTTGCAATAAACTCCCAGATTGACTAACTAGAAACTCAAATTCTTGTTGTCGTTCATTTTCCCTGGCAGCAAGGTCATTCTTGAGTTGCTGGCTTTCGTATAAAGCTTTAAGTAAGCCCTTAGCTTTTGCAGACTTTTCCCAAGCTATATAACAAACAACAGAAAAAACACAACCAGCTAAGACCATGTATATTATCTGCATTAAAACATCTCTCTTACTTTTGAAGCTACAAGCTCTACGATGTTTATACGGCGCACATCACCAGCAACACGACCAATTATGTGTGGGTAGATAATGTTGTCAATTTTAAATGCTTCACCATTATACTCAATGTCTTCGCCCTTTTTAACATCAACACCATAATTAAAGTGTTCGCTTTCCATATTTACAACTCCAGAGGCCGTCATTATGTCCCCATCAGTCACGGAGAGAGAGTGATTGCCCAGAGTCATTATCTTCAATTCAAGAGGCTCCAATCTAGCGCCTAAGTTCTGTAATTCAGATGCTTCACCATAATTCACTAATACTGTAGTTTTTTTCATTATATTCACCATTAATTTAAAGTTTTAAAATTAAATCGCGAATCAACTTAAAAGACAAAACATTTCAAAATGAAAGCGCGAAAATTGCACTTTTTTTTCACTTTTAGTTTTCTTGTGTGATAATTATTTTTTTAAAAGCGCGGTAGGGGATGTTTTTTTTCACTTTATATGTATGTAGAATATTTTTTAAAATTATTAAATAGAGAGTTCATATGTTTAAAAACACCCTTAATAAAGAAGTCTTAAATGATATATCTAACTTGTTTTTCAAAGAAATTAACGGTGAAGGTCGCTATACAGAAGCTGTTATGGAAAAAATATCATGCTCCAGATCTTTTGTATCTAAGCTCAGGAAAAATTGGTCTAAGAATGATGGACTGATAAAGCTGAAAGACCCAACTAAAACCACTGTTAAAGAAAAACAAGATGTCGCTCTTAATACAGGGTTGAAATACTTCTCCATAGGTACTAATTGCCTTAAATGCAGCAAAGATGAAAGGTACTCTTCTACAGGCTCTTGCGTAGCTTGCTCAAAACAAAGAAACCAAAGAAATGTTGGAATACTCGACATGAGTTTCAATGTAGAAGATAACTTGCCAGCACTTACTATATTAGATCGAACTTCACGACTTGAATCAGGATTAATATGCAACCTTTAATTAAAACAACACTTTTAGCATTATCTGTTGCAGTTTCATACAATGCTAGTGCAGTGACTAATCTAGAGTTTTTACGCGCTGACTCAACTGGAAAAGAGTTTTTCTCCGCAGTCGAACTGAATGTAGCCGGAGAGTCCGGTAATTATGAATCTGAAAACTTACATGGTTCGGTTGTATTCGCATGGGATGAAGGCTCGGGTCACTTTATGACTGTTTTTGATCACCTATGGCGAAGGGATGAAGGGGACATAGAGAAAAACCAGAGTTTTTTTCACATAAGGTATACCAAAGAACTATCCAACAAGTCAGGTGATAATATAGAGTTTTTTATACAAGGACAACAAGATAAGTTTTCAAATCTTGAATCGCGAATTGTCGGAGGTATTGGTTACAGAAAAAGTCTACACAATAAACTTAATAACCGAAAAAATGCTTTTGGTATAGGTGCGTTTTATGAATCTGAAAAAGGTGGCGAAGGGCACAGTTATCATGACGAAGATGTTTGGAGGTTAAATGCTTACTGGCACCACAAACAACCACTGCTAGCAAATACATATGTCGATAATGTCTTATATATTCAACCATCACTGTCAGACGTAGAAAATATAAGAATCCATGATGAATTAAGACTTACAACTGAACTAAGTGCAAATGCGTCACTAGGACTTAATATAACTTACTCATACAATTCGAACCCCATAGGCGACATTAAAAACTACAATGTTTCCTACGGCACGTTCTTTAAATACATTTTTTAAAATTATATCTGTAGAATAAATGCGGCTTTGCCGCATTTATTAATAAATACCACTATTCACTCAAGCGTTTTCTTTTCTTATACTGCTTCAAAATAACATCTTGAAAAATTATAATAACAATCAACAATAACGTTAAATATTCACTTATGTGCGCAGAATCTTTTATTACTGCAACCTGCTTACCATAAACGGTATCTACATCAATATACCCAAAGAAACGACTGTCTCTACTGTTGTTTCTATTATCGCCAGCAACAAAAACCTTTCCTTCAGGTATGACTATTTCTTGAAAGTCATCACCTTGAATGCCATTAGGATGCATCCACCTTATCAAATGTTCAGGTTTTAATACTCCGACTACTTCACTACAATTATACCCCTCTCTATCAAATACAGACTCTATACATTGAGCTTCGATTCCATTAATAAAAAGCGCCTTTTCATTAAACGAA
>Ga0105359_10001481_pt1 | contig 19769 bp, 18 predicted proteins | sample GOMGulsemesocosm_6_FD_83659 | JGI IMG/M metagenome (GOLD analysis project Ga0105359, IMG submission 83659) | Methane-oxidizing microbial communities from mesocosms in the Gulf of Mexico - GOM8C Gulf of Mexico | ecosystem: Environmental > Aquatic > Marine > Cold seeps | place: Gulf of Mexico...
ACGCTTCACAAAGTGGCAATGTAGCCATGGTAAAGTTTCTTGTTGAAGAAGGTGCTGATGTCAATTTGGGCATGCATACCGACACAACTCGCGGAGGTCAATTTAGAACACCTTTAAATATGGCGGCAAATGAGCAGGTGAAAAGCTATCTAGTAAGTAAAGGCGCCACCAAATAATTCGCTTTTAGCAAATAACCAGCAGCAATGCTGAGCTGTTAATTAAACAGCTTCTACTTATCAATCTCGTCGTTTAGTTACCGAACTCCATAATATCTAGTCTATGGATTGGGGATAAGTGCGCCTCGAAATTGATAAAATTGACCAATAAGACCTATAGCTACTTTGCTTAAAATTCGTAAAGTAGCTATAAAAACCAATAACAGCAAGGAGTTACAATGAAACTCAAACTACTACTAATAATTGCATTCGCCACGATAACGGTTACCGCTCATGCCGGAAAAAATGATATCAACACGGTTAAACAAACTAGTTTCGACGCCGATTATTTTCCTGCAGCAAGCGCGGGGAATTACGGTGTAATTTTGCTTTCGGGTTCAGGTGGTGGCAAAGCCATTGAAATGGCAAAGCGGATCGCCAATATGGGGTATTCGGTATTATCACTGGCCTATTTTTATGAGGATATTCGAAAAAACAATTTACCGACAACGCTTGAAATGATCCCGCTTGAGTATTTTGATGCGCCGAAGAACTGGTTAAAAGACCGTCCAGAAACACGTAATGATGGCGTGATTGTGCTTGGTATATCTAAGGGCGCAGAGCTTTCTTTGGTACTGGCCACACAAGATCCAGAATATAAAGCCGTAGTAGCCGTTGCCCCTAGTTCAGTTGTTTGGGCTGGTATCTCGTCAGACACTAGCTCTGAAGCTTCAAAAGTATCAAGTTGGAGTCACAAAGGCAAAGGTTTACCCTTTGTACCACTTGAATTAAAAAGCAGAAATAGCCTAAAAAAAGCCGGTTTATATAAATTTGCCGATATGTATACAACATCCATTGGCGTGGCGAGCAATATCGACCAAGCTTTGATCAAAGTAGAAAGAATAAAGGCACCGACTCTACTCATCTCTGCTTCTAGCGATTTTGTTTGGCCTGCAAATGCTATGGCATCTTCGATATGTAGAAAAATGAACTCCGAACAACAAGACTTGTGTAAACACGTTAATTTTGAACATGGCTCCCATGCGATGGGAATGGATGAAGTGTTTGTCAAAAATGAAAAACTCACTGGTAACATTGCCGATGTAACCAGTGAAATATCAAGATTTTTAAGAACGGTAAATCTTTAGCACTAGACTAATACTTCCCAACCTATCGGAAGTATTAAACAACTTGCTGCTATGTAACCTAGTTTTTTCATCGATAAGGTATAGGTCTTGCTCATTTTTAGGCCAAAGAATGGGCGTAAGACTTCTGTTCGACGAATAATTTCGAATCCCAGGAAACAACTAATTACAGTGCAGATTAGTAAAATAATAGGCTCCAAAACTGCACCCAAATTTAATGATGACAAGTTATAACCAATGACTACGATAATCGTTTGGTGAAGAATATAAAACGGGTAAACGGCGTCGTTGAAGTAAGCCAACTTTTTAGATTTACTGTTTAAAAATTGATGAGCAAACGAAAACACAGTCAAGACTCCAAGTAGTCTTAGAAAACTATAATTGAACATGCCTACAAGCAATAATTTTGAGTCAGCTGACTGACTTCCTTTTAAAACATCCAACCATACTAGGTTGTAGAATATGACTAAAATGCCATAGGAAATAACTGCTGTTATCAATAAAGGTTTAAGGTTATTTTTCAGTCTATTCCAAAACAGTGAGTTCCAGCCAATTAAATAACCATATAACATTAAGGTGAAGCCTAAAGGATAACGCACACTGTCTTGATGCCAATTAATTTGGATGATGAAAAGTGGCAAGGTGGCGATTACAATAGCAATAACACTGTGTTGTTTGAAAAGCCAGTTGATTGCACCATCAACTCTTTTTAAATTCAATATCGGTAGTAAGCACAAAATAACGAGTGAATACTGCCATAGTGCCCGAATAAACCATAAATGATTAACATCGATATGTGGCCAAATACCTGATTGATAGTTTTCGAAAATACCGCTGTTGTTGGAAAAAAATGCTTGTAAGAACTGCCAATAATTCATATTGAGATCGCCATTGTAGGTCATCTCTATATAAAGTTGTGGTGGTACCACAACTAAAATACCAAATAATAGTGGCAATAAAAGACGCAAAGATCGCATCGCAATAAATCGTCTCACTGAAACTTTTGCCATAACAAAGCGAATCGCAATACCCGAAATAACCCATAAAACGGCCATGCGCCAAGGTTCAACGATTAACATAATGTTTTCCAGCCATTGTGACTGATAAATACTTTTTACGTGCCAGCCCCAATTTTCAACATAAAACATGCCTGTATGGAATAAAATTAACAGCGCAAAAACTAATATACGTAGCCAATCTAGATCATATCTACGTTGCGGCATGTCTTTGCTGCATGGAATAAAAAACCTCGTTAAAGCACTGAGGTTAATCTGACTAATTTTTGACATCATATTGAATACCACTTAACTTGTTATTGCCCTATCATGACTGATAAACTATTTAAAAGATTGCCGTAAAGGCTGACAAAACAAAGGATAGGGATAAGTGGTGGTATAGTGGGATGAATAATTTCAGCAGACCATCGATGCACCCTTTGCAGAGACTAAATGAGCAAGCTTGCACACTTTCAACAATATAAATTGCGCTATGAAATAGCGATATTGTTTTGTTATTTTCTGATCAACAATACCTTGCTCGCCACATCTGTGATCATGGAAGCAAAACGAAACACATCAGATTTGCCTTTTCAGTTGTGGGAACCTTTTACATGGGAATATTCAAGTGCCATTAGCATTTTATTGTTATTTCCTTTAATCGTCTTATTATTAAAAAAACTTCCCTTTAATTGGCAAGCAATAAAGCGGTCTCTCTTTTATTACTTTATCGCCTCTGTTGTTTTCTCTTTATTGCATGTTTTCATTATGGTCAGCTTGAGAAAATTGGTTTATTTTTTCATGTCGAGAAGTTATGACTTTGGAGAGATATGGTTTGAATTGATTTACGAATACCGCAAAGATCTTTGGGCATTCTTATTCTTTATCCTTTTTATAAAAACTTATGCTTTTATTTTAAGTCGCCTGCAAGGCGAAGCGAACCCAGTAACACAAGGTGAAGATGAAAATACTAATCAAAATATTGATCGTTTATTAGTGAAAAAATTGGGCAAAGAATTCATCATAACAATTGAAGATGTTGAATGGTTAGAGTCATCAGGGAATTATGTTAATTTGCATATTAAGGGGCGAATCTATCCAACTCGAGCTACATTAACTAATCTGATAACTAAGATCGCAGAAAAAGGGTTTTGTCGAATTCATCGCTCTTATGCGATTAATTTAGATCACATTGAATCTATCACGCCCTTAAGCAGTGGCGACAGTGAAATAAAGCTTATCGATGGCAAAGTATTAAACCTTTCGAGAAGGTATAAAGATGACTTTAAGGGCAAACTTATTTAACAGGAAATACTCGGCTGCTTTAGTCAATTTTGGGTAAACTAATAATAAATTTGGCCCCCGATAATTGTGCCGATTCAGAGATTGAGAGTTGGCCATGGTGCCAATTAATAACTCGATTGACGATAGCTAATCCAAAACCAAAACCAGGTTGTTTTTTGGAATGTGAACCACGGATAAAGGGTTTAATTATATTACTTCTCTGCTCTTGTGCAATACCTTCACCATCGTCTTCTATTTCAACTAACAGTTGATTAGCACTTTCCTTGATTGTGACAAGAACCTTGCCATTTCCATAAGCTATAGCGTTCTGCAACAGATTATTAATTGCCATAGTTAAGTATCTTTTATCACCCTGAACTTTCAGTAAACCCACGGCTTCGCTTTTTAAGCGAAAACTGATATCAGCTTCACCAAATTTATCAATACAGTGTTCAACTAATCGCGCCAATACTACCTTATCGCTGCTAATATTTAGCATCGCATTATCTAATCGAGCATAGTTTAATAGCGTCGCTACCAATTCACTCATTTCGTCGACATTGTTACTAATTTTATCGATATAACGACGTTGAGTTTTAGGATCTTCTTCTTCTTGCAGAGTGTCTACCCCTAAACGAATTTTAGCCAAGGGGGTTCTAAGATCATGAGAAACTGCACTACTCAGTAATTTAACATCATCAATAAGATCACTTACCCGACCCGCCATGTGGTTAAATTCTAATTCGATGTCTTTGATATAGGAAAACTGACTTAATTTAATTCGACTCGTTAACTCGCCTCTACCAAAACGTTGTGCTGCTTCTCTTAACTTAATCAGTCGACGAATTAATGGCGTTAACCAAATTAAAATAAGTAAAACTAAAGCCAAATAAAATAACATGGTAAAGATATAACCTGAGGAGGTTACATTTTCTGGCATCTTAATTTGATTATTTTCTATCACTAATAATTTATCTAAATTGGGTAGATAGTAGTGAAATAACACGCCACTTTCTGCTTCCAGAACCAAGGGGTGACCTGACTTTAGTGCATCAATCATTTTTTTAGGCAATGGCATATTCGACATGCCATTAATCGATAAACTAAATTCTTTGCCTTGCCATTGTTGAACTAACTTTTGCGGAGTTTCACTGCGATTAATTGTGCTTGCCAACTCTTGACCGAACTGTTGAATAGCCGACACTGACGCTTGATATTTTTTGTTGTTGCTTTGACTGTAGTCATGGTAGAAATAGTCAAATAACTTCCCTAGACCAACAGTGGAAAGCAATAAAAAAGCGATCAGTGAATAGGTTAATAATCGCATAAGGTTACCAAGCATCTTTCGCGAATAAATAACCTTTACCCCAGACTGTTTTTATCCGATAGGGCTCGTCAGGGTTATCATTTAATTTCTTTCTTAATCTTGACACTCGTTGATCAATTGAACGGTCAAAACCATCGTAATCAAAACCTCTCAGTTTGCTCACTAACTCTTCCCTATGCACAATTGTTCCCGCTTGCTGTGCCAGCAACCATAAAACATCAAACTCATAAGTCGATATATTGATTTTGACATTATTCAAAGTAACCGTTCTAGATTCTTTATCTATGATTAAGCGATTAAAAGTGAGTTGTTGATCATTATTTTTTTTATCCACTATCTTTATAGCCGACTGTTTAGCTAGATATTTTTCAATACGCGTTAATAAAGCTCTCGCTCGAATAGGCTTGGTTAAATAATCATCTGCGCCCATTTTTAACCCTAACACTTCATCAATTTCTTCATCTTGAGCGGTAACCATAATAATGGCATTGGTAAAATGGGGTCGTACTGCCTGGCAGACATCAACACCATTTATTCCCGGTAACATACCATCTAAAAGCACCACATCTGGGTTTTCAGCTTTTATGATCTTTAAGGCATCTTCACCTGTATAGGAAACGGATAGCTTAAAACCTTTAGAAGACAAATATTCCTTAAGCCAATCAGCCAAGTCTTCGTCGTCTTCCACGATGAGAATATGAGGTACTTGTATTGTCATTAAAACATGCGCCAAGAGGTATGAGCACGGATATTCTTTTTATACACCCAAACGACTTTCATTTCTTTGGAAACTAGCAACTTGCCAGTATTTTTTTTCTGTAATTTAAATATCACATTTCCTTTAGTAATAAGTTCGCGCTCTAGTTTTCCATGATCGAGTCCCGTCCAACATTTCAATGGTGTGCTATTTAGAGACGAAATCAAACAATAATCGTCTATTTCACTCGCTCGCCAGATAACTTCAATATCAAAGTAGCAATCCTTTCCTTGTTCAACGACGAAGCATTTTGTTGGCATTATCTCAAGTGAATAACTTTGCTTAACGCTTTGAGCTAATGAATGCCCTGAAAACAAGGTTAAGAAAGTTAAGCCCGTTAACAGTAATAATGTCAGTGATTGCCTGTTCTTTGGTAATAATAAATTAGTCATTGCTCGTATCCTCCCTAAAATACATAACTAATAGCAAGTGCGAATTCGGCATCGTAATCTACACTATTTGCAATGGCATCTTTTAACTGGATACTGGGACTGTCGAGAATACTGTCAGATAATTTTGTATAGCGATAATAACTTTCAAATAGCCAGCTTTGAGCGAAAGAATAACTAACGCCTATTTGAGCGGTAATATTTAGACTACTATCAAGTTTTGGAAGCTTTTCTTCAAAATCTGGACGGTAATTGAGGTTGTAGTAATGATCTATGATGTCTGACGAACGATAAGTTGCGCCAACCGAACTATAAAATTGCCAGTTACGTACTTGCCAACTTTCTGAGATCCAAGCTGAGGCGTAAAAAGCATCGTCGAAATCGTCATTAAATGAGTAAGGTGCGACAATAAATTGCAGCAGGGTATCTTCGAAATAGCCAGTCGCTCTAAGCCCTAACATATGTGTTTCGCCTAACTTAACCCTAATACGCTCTTCCCCGCTTGCTGTATTTACATCTTCGATTGTCGTTAGACTTAGGTTTTGCTTCGACACTTCATCCTTGAGTCCGTTTGTTCCATCTGCTTCATATATGGCCGTATAGTACACATTGCCATGAGCTCTAAGCAGGTGCAAATCAAAGCTCCAATTGTTAGTATTTAAGAAGTTATACCCTATGCTTGTTCCGGTATTAATTTCGTTACCACCGTGACTAAATTCACCATATAGGCCATTTTCGAATTGATAACGGCCGCTAAAGAAATTTTCGTAACCTACGTTTTGATCGCCGTAAGGTGTTTTCCTATTCAAGTAACCTGCACCTAATTTTAGAAAACCACCACTTTGAGTTTCACTTGGGGAGGAGGACTGTTCAACAGTAGTACTTTGCGCTTGTACATTGGCCTGGGCGAACATCGAAAGTACAAAAAATGTGCAAGTGAATAGGGTGGATAAAGAGCTTTTCATTTTAATTCTCAATTAATTATTTTTGATAAGCACATTCTATATTTTTCTTTTTTTATTGCTGTGCCAAGCATTGCCAATATGTACCAAAATGTATGCGTTGTCTTTGCAGGGCTGATAAAGTGCAGTATATGGTAATTTTGTGCTACCTGCACATATTGAAAACATTCGAAGAAAAGCATGCATTGAAATATTACTAGCGTTTTATAAAGGTAAACCCCGTCCCCAGAAATTTACTAGCCCCTGCGTTATATCTACAGATGTTGACTCCTTCATTGCTGTATTTCTTTGAGCACAAAATAACTCATCTCGATTAAAAATATTTTTTGCTAAAGCTCTACCTGCAACAATTATATCTGTCGTTTTTTGCTGTCTTATTTGAGTGTATTTTTCAAATACCTGCTTAATGTTAGACCCATATTTATTTATGCAATTAGTTAAATGCCATGCATCTTCCAAGGCTTGGCATGCCCCTTGTCCAGATGTCGGTAATGGCGCATGTGCACTATCCCCTAATAAAACAACGTTATCTTTATGCCACACGGTGATAGGGTCGTGGTCATGAACGAGTATTTTTCTAATGCAAGTTTCATCAGTATTTACAATGATATTTTTTACAGTTTCTGGCCAATGTTGAAATAGTGTCATTAACTGACTTTTATCTTGATTCGCTGTGATTGTATTTTCTTCAAGATTCATCATGGTAGCACCAGCCCAATAGGCCAATTTGCTCGAAATAGGGACTAAACCAAATCGGTCGCCTTTTCCCCAATAATCTAGCACCGTATTTGTGAAATCTTCGCCGCTAGACCCCATTAAATATTCTGGCGGAAAAATACCTTGTTCACTTTCTACTATACCGACCCAATTAACGAAGCCCTGATAAATCGGTTTATTATTGCCGCAAATATAACGTCTAGCTATGGAGTTCATTCGACCATCTGCGCCGATAATAATATCTGTTGTAAGACTGTTGCCATTTAGAAACTGCACCCTACTGCTCTGCTGGTTATCCTCTTTTTCACTATTTTTTCGGCCTTGTTTAGGGCTTTGGCGTCGGTCTCTAGTGATAGCAGTAACTTGATGATCAAAATGCACTGCAATACCTAATTGCTTTACTCTATTTGCTAAGATATTGATCAAATCCTTTCTTAAAATACTATAGCTTTTATATCCCATTAAGAGATTTAGACTTTCATTATTCCAGCAACTTAATAACTCACCTTTATCACTAAGCCTATTCATCACCTTTATCTCTCCACCTTGCAATTTTATCGCAGATAAAACGCCGAGTTTATCTAAGACAAAAGATGCATTGGGCCAACAGACAAGACCACCACCAGCGCTGCTAAAGTCACTGCCGCGTTCGTAGACACGAACCTGATTACCCGCTTCTTTTAACGCTATAGCACTACTTAAGCCACCAATACCTGCTCCCAAAATAGCTATATCCATTGAGTTATCCTCATCTTGATTTTTACCTTTTTATATTTGAACTTATATGTACATCACGACACTATAAGTCATGACACATAACATTGTAAATTAGAATTAGTTTAATTATGAGTAGTAAGATGAGGTTTAATTAAGCGGTAGAATTGGCTTGTTGGGATACTTTGTTTAGTAAATTAACTAACACTTTTTGTTCATCTAAGTTAAGTTTCTCCATTGCTAAAAAGCATTTGTCCAAGATGATTTTACCCTCACATAATTTTGTTAAACCCGTTGACGTTATGGCAATATAAACTTGGCGTTGATCTGTTTCATCTCTTGTTTTAGCAATCAAATTTTTACTGACTAGTTTATTGAGCATTCTCGACACATTCGAGGTGGGCTCAAACATTTGTTGTTTGATTTGATTAACCGTGATTTTTTCTTGCCCTGCTTGGGCAATTATCGACAAAATCTTAAGCTGTTGACTGGTTAAATCTACGGGGGTTAAATTTTTTGCAAGCTCAGTGTTTAACCAATGAGCAGTTTTTAAAATTGAGGTAGCAATTATTTTACTCAAAGATTTTCCTAAGGAACTTTCATAACGTTGATAGCGGACATGTTAAATATTCACGCTTGGTGAGTCAATATTTGATCTTGTTTAGGTTAACACCCGCACAGTAAGAGCGTTTAAATTAAAGTGATAATTATCAGAGAATAACTGATAATCCTTCGTCTTCGAGGTGTTTTTATCGAAGAACCACGCGCTTAGTTCCATGGATTCCCGATAAAGGACCTCGAGAATGACGAATCGTTTTAATCAGTTTTGAAAAGCGCTCATAATATTATTTATAATTATCTTATCGTGTCAACGCCCGTGATTTGACCTAATGAGTTATATAGTTTTTGAAGAATTTCTGTTTATCTATGGTCGCCAATTCACGCCATAATTTTTCTGATAGTTCTTTGTGCTGTTTGTAAAAAACTTTACTAATTAATAAATAGCCATAGTGGGTTTCAATAGGAATAGGATTCACTGTTATATGATCAGGTAAGTTCTCTTTTTTGCAATCATTCACTGATGCTGAAACTTGTTTAGTAAATAGTAGTTTTTGCGAATTCGCGGAAGAGTTAGAATCATAAACAGTAAAGCCTGATTCCCTTAGAAGTTTGGCTATATGATAACCTCGTGGAATAGAAATCGTAGGTGAGCTTTCTAAAGCGAATTTTTTACCATTCCAGCCAATTAGTTCTGATTTTTGATGAATTAAACAAGTAGAAACTCTAGAGAAGGCTTTGTTGGTATCGAGTTTGTTCTCTTTCAGTGGAAATGCGCTATAAATAGCTCTCTCTGCAGTGTGTGTTCCGATAACCGCAGACACTCTACCTGTTTCTAAGTCACTTAAACAACGCATCCAAGGCTGGCGAATAAGTTTGATATTTACGCCTGCCACCTTTGCATCAAGTTCGCGAATGGCATCAATAACAACTCCAGCGTGTTTTTGTGGTACTTTTAGCGAATCCATTATGTAATAAGGTAATAGCTCTTTGCTTTCATAGCAAAAAGTTAAATTTACACTTTTTTTCGCTTGAACTTGAGTAAGCGAACTAGATATAACAAGTATCACGAAAGCTAAAGTTCTCACCGCAAACCCTATTTTAACTATGATTGGATATTTCATTTACTACTATCAAGTATAGTCAGCAATATTATTTCTGCCGAGTGATGATGAGGTTTTTTTATAAGCACCTAATTAACCATAACTATCCAATGGTTATTTGTAAATCAATTAACTTAGCGTTTTATATTTTCCCGTCAGCCATGCCTGTAATTCTGACTTATACCAAATTGAAAATCGATTATCCGACGGTCCTCCAGCTAAACAGGTATGTAGAATTTCCTCATCCATCGACGCAATGAGTCTCATAGAAGGAGAAAAACTCGTTTCTCGACCACCGCTTCGGTAAATTTGTCCTTGATGAGGAGTTGCCCTTCCTCCGAGTAAAGGAACGTCCATCTCATCAAAACCCAGGACCTTTGGTAATTTGCCTTGAAACAATAAATTCTTAAAGGTGATTTTATTTACTTCACGCCATGTTTTATATGTAAAGAGCCTTTTTGCTTCTTCAAACGCTGCCAAAAATGTTTTATCTCTAGAGATGTTGGTAAACCAGACGGAATCTTTATTAAGCAATACTTTGTCGAAGTTCTGATAAAAATCGATAAATATACCCGTTTGCTCGCATAAATGCCTAACCACTTTATCCCCCATTGTTGAGCTTTCTGAGCCAAAAACCTTGTTACGTAAAACTTGATAGAAGCTTTCAAATATAGCCGTAGCTGTCGAATCAAACGTATAACAGCAGTCCCACGTTTTTAATATTTCAGCCCCTTTACTTTTTTCGTTTTCCTTTTCAAGTAAAGGTAACAAAATAGCCAAGAACAATTTAGCTTGTTTTGAATAAACATCGAACTGTAATTCCTTACAAAAAGCAACATCGTGATGATCACTTTTTTCTAATTGTTCTGATATTCTTGCTGCGCGGTAATTGCCCATTGGCATATTGATCGGATTTACTTTACCTAAGTGGTTTAGGTCTTGGTTGGCAGTAACAATAAAACCCTCTTCTGGATTATAACAACGCGGCAAGTCTTTAGAATCAACAATGCCTTGCCAGTCATAACTTACATCCCAACCTGGCGCAGGGGTAAAGCCATTCCAGTTATTTTTTCTAATTGGCATTAAGCCCGACATTTGATAAGCAATGTTATTGTTTTTATCGGCGATAACCCAATTCCAAGCCGATTCAAAGGCACCTAAATAGGTCATCGCTTGTTTCGCATTTTTAGCATCGGCCATTTTTAGACTAGCGATTAACGATTTTGCTCCTGACTCTGCTGCAATCCATCGTGTACATAAATAACGATTTTTCTTATAAGGGTTTCCGTCTAAGACACCGTGATCGTTTTCATAAAAAGTGACACTATGCTCTGGATGTTTTTTACGTTTTATAAGCTCGACTCTTTGTGTAAATTTCTTCCATTCTTCCTCTTGGTCATCTCCTTTGATCTTGAAGCTTCCAAAGTCGCACTCTTCAATCCAACTATCGATTGTGTCCATAAATGTATAGGTGGCGCCCCAAGCAAGATTAGATGTTCGACCAACTACTACGCCGGGCAAACCTGGCATTCCCATACCTTTTATATGCCCACCTTGCCAATTTAAACTTTGTTCACACCATACGTTGGGCAATCGATTGACCTCTAAATGCGGATCATTCGCCATAATAGCCTGCCCCGATTTAGTTTTATTACCTGCAATAACCCAGTTATTCGACGCCATCATTCTAGGTAATGCTTTATTCCAAATAACTTCATTAGGTACAATCTTTTCTTGTAGATGCACACTTTCTATCAGCTTGCGGTCGAATGTCTTTTCATCTATTGGAAATAATTCGGCTAATTTTTCAAAGGATAATCCAGACTGAACTAACTCAATAAGGAAGTGTTCTATTTCTGCTTGAGACTGAGCTAGTGTTAAATAGCTTGCCATACGAGACAGCAAAATAGTGTCTTGTATTGTCCAAGTTTCAGGTATGTAACCCAATAATTTCAGCGCTGATATTTTTTTGGCTTTAAATCCAGCATTGATTCCGTCGCAATACGACTGACATAAAATGAGTGTTGTTTCATCAAGTTTGGCTAATTCAGCGTCTAAATTATTATGCCAATTAGCGCGACGAAAAAAGGTATCTATGGCTAAAGATTCGTCGTCATCCGAGAGTAATTCACATAAACGACCTTGCCCTAAAATACGCATCATCAGCAACTGGCTATAGCGATCAATGGAGTGAGCATATCCGCTGCCCCATAGTGCACCATTAAAATCTTTGGCATGAATATGAGGAACACCTGCATCATCTCTTTTGATGGAAAGTCCATTAGGTTTATTGCCGCTAATTGTTATAGCTTTTCGGTTACCAAATACGTTCATTTCATTTGACTCATTACATTTAAATTCCCACATAAGAGAATATAAAGTATTGCATTTAATTTGACAATATAAATTCCCTTTCATGAGAATTTTCTTGCTTTATCGCGTTAAGCCCCTAGAATTACATAAACGTACGTAATAAGTGGACTATGACAATGGGAAGAAAGAGCCTTAAGCTTGAACGAATCACCGAAATACTCGACGCTTTCGAATATTGCTTAGCATCAAAAGGTTTACAAAGTACGACATTAGAAGACATTGCGGTACACGCAGGTATGGCAAGAAGAATGGTTCGTCATTATGTCGGCAATAGAGATGATTTAGTTGCAATGGGGATTAAAAGAATCATCTTAAAATTTAATATGACTGTATTGGCTATTATCAATAAAGCACCTGCTGAAGATCGCTTTGAACAAGCCTTAGATTATATTTTCAGTGACGCTTTTAATGCGCTACCTGCGACAAAACTGGTTGCTGCTTTATTGCCTGTAAGCCTATATGATTTATCGGTTAAAAATGCAGTCAAAGCACTTTATGACACTTTTCATTTAGGGTTATACCAAGAAATTAAAATGGTAAAACAAAATGCCGACGAAGAAAAGTGTCTGCAAACTGCTTTTTCAATTATGTGCCTTTCTTTTGGTGGTGGCTGGATGCAAAATATAGGCTTCAACGCTGAGTTAAATAAGCAAAACAAACAATTGGCACTGTCTTTAGTCAAAAGACTTTAACCTTGAGCTTTACCTTAATTTTTGGACTTATCTTTTTTCTACCGAAAAAGTGCTGTTAATAATAGCATCCCTTCAAAATACCAATTAGCAAAATTGACTTTATCTTGTCTGATCCTATGCTTAATTAAATGACCCTTCCTTCAATATTCTGTGAATGACTATGAAGTTACCAATTAAAGCAGCTTTGCTATTATCGTTCTTTTGCTTAACAAATGATGCATTAGCCGACACCAAACAAAGCACCTCTGTATTTGATGATAAAAACTTCTCTGCAAATTTAACCTTTAGAACAAATTATGTATTTAGAGGCACAAGTTTCAGTGGTAATGAACCCACCTTACAAGGCGGTTTTGATTGGGCGTATGGCAATTGGTTTGCAGGCGTGTGGGGCAGTAGTTTAGATAATCAAAATCAAGACAGGAACTTTAATAAAGTTGGTATTGGCGGAGAATTCGAATTTGACTTTATATTAGGTTATGCCAGTAGTTTTAATGGCTTCGATTGGATGATAATGCCTGTTATATATACCTATCCAGGACAAGACGGTAAAGACGCTCGCGATGACACCACTTTAGAAGTTTTTAGCTCCATCGCTCGAAAGCTTAAAAATGTTGCTGGGTCGCCAGAATTAAAATTTGAATTTAGCTGGTCACCAGAGTATTTCGAAAATGCCGACCGATCACTTTATTACCGCGTATCAATGGCGTTAACATTACCCAATGAATTGGGTTTGGATTTTGGTTACGGTTACACAGATATTGGCGAAACTAATGACTTTTTTGTCGTCAGTTACAGTCACTGGGATATAGGCTTGACTCGATCTGCACTAGGTTTTGACTTTGATCTACGTTATCACGACACTTCGAGCGATGATGAAAAAGCCCTTGGTGTCGGATTTGCTTTAGACAGCGAAATTGTCTTTTCCGTTTCTCGAAGTTTTTAGTATCAAAATAACGAACTATTTAAGCTATTTCATCAATTGCCAAATTTTCTTTTACTAAAAGCTGAATCGTCTTATTTAAATGCAAATTTAATCGTTGAAGCTCTCCCTCTCGTTGCTGTTGATCTTTTCGTGCAGGACCATGACAAATGAAGGTAGGTAAAATATTCATTTTGATATAATCAAAAACGTCTTTTTCTAGCGCCGATATCTTATCGGCATAATATTGCTCTTCATTTTCATTGGCTGCACCGCCCGTAGTGACCGAAAACATCACCGACTTTCCTGCCAATACATTGCTAGCCCCGTAAGCGAAATCGTAACTTAAGACTCTTTCAATCCAGCCTTTTAATATCGCAGGAAAGCTGCCCCACCAAAGAGGAAATTGTAGAATAACTAAATCGGCTGCTTTTAGCTTAGTTTGCTCAAGTTCGATAGCAGGTTGAAAACTTCCTGTTTTATAAGCATAGCTTTGCTGACTTGCCAAACTAAACCCTATTTCATCATTAAACTGATCAAAATCGTCAGTTCCTAATAAAGGATTAAAGTCTTGTTGATACAAATCACTAATCTGACTATCCCAATTGAGCTTTTCAAAACGAGATAAAACTTGAGTGCGCAAAGCAAAATTGAAAGACTGTTGATAAGGGTGTGCGGTAACCAATAAAAGTTTCTTCATAGTAATTTCCGTTAACTAACTTACTTAAGGCAGTAAGATAAATATTATGAATAAGTGTAAAGATATGGCGAATATTTCACTAATGAATAAAATCACTTTGCATGAATATAATTCATATTTATAACTATAAAATCAAACCTAGTAACCAGTTTTTTAGTATCCTTATATTTGGATCATTTTTGCGACGCTTATGCCAACTAAAATAAAAACCATCGTTCTCAAAGCTAAATCCTTTATTTGTTAATTTGACCAGCTGACCATTTAACAGCTCTTTCTTTATTAACGTTTCTCCTAGCAACGCGATACCTTGGCTAGTAAGTACAGATTGCATCACTAAAATATTATGACCAAAATATTGTTTCGGAATTTCCTCAATAAGGATTTTGTTTTCGTCAAACCAGTCCTGCCAAATGTCTAACCCTTGAATATCAATAAATTTTACACATTGGTGCCATAGACTTGGTGACATACCTTGTAATTTCTTTGCAATCTCAGGGCTGGCAACGGGGTAGTAAACCTCCTGTTTAATTTCTTCACATTCATAGGATATATGATCTATTTTAGTATCGTAGAGAATAACGTCTAAGCCAAGTTCGGGAATGGGATCACTGCAACTCAACATTCTTAGACGTAAGTCTAATGTAGGATTTTTAAGGTTTAACTCGCTCATTTCAGGTGTGATCCTATGTACTGCGAAAGTACTGCTAACACCAAATTGCAGGGCATTGTCTAGCTGACCGGTAATTTCTTGTATCGTAGCAACAATCTGGTCGAAACCCTGATTAACTGTTTGCGCCAATTGTTGACCTTGCTCTGATAATTTTAGGCTTTTACCTTCCCGATAAAATAGTTTACAACCTAAAAAAGTTTCTAAGTTTTTTATTTGGTGACTAACTGCACTTTGAGTAATAAACAAATCTTCTGCAGCTTGACTAAAACTATGGCTACGCGAAGCGGCAGAAAAAGCCAATAACGCCTTAAGGGGAGGGAGTTTTCTAAACATAACGACAAACCAAGTATGAATTATATTCATAACCATAGTGTTTTTTTCATTATTTGCAAAGCCCTATTTCATCTATTATCAGTTGCAAATTCAGTAGCGGAAATTAAACACCGATGATCTTCTTTAAAAAAATAGCATTTATAAGTGCATTATTAGTCACGTATTATGCTCAAGCCGACATTCATTTAGACGGGAAAATAAATGAAATTGAATGGCAGACTGCAAAAGAGTTTTCATCTTTTGTTGTAACTTCTCCAGATACAGGAAAGAAACCAACGGTTAATACCCGAGTTAAATTAGTGAGTAATAAAAGTGGGCTTTATTTTGCTTTTATTAATCAACAAAACGTAAAAAGCCGATCTAGAAAGTATAGCGCTAAGGATCAACATACCGCAGCCGACTTTAACGCCATTAATATCGATTTTTCTGGGCAAGGTGATACGCTTTATGAGTTTGTCGTTACGCTAGGTAACGGCAGTATGGATGGCGTCTATAGCCGCGGAAATCAGTTCGATGCCGATTGGGAAGGTGCATGGGATTTTAAAATCAGCGAAGATGAAAAAAACTGGATAGCTGAAATATTTATTCCCTGGGCAATCGCCCCCTATTATTTAGATCAAAATAGTGACCTAAGTAAAATAAATTTGTTTTTTAGCCGCTATTTTATCGAAAAAGGTGAAGCATACTCTTTTCCTGATACTTCGGCAGCAAAAGCCAATTTTATGCAATCACTTCACTCTGTTGATATCGCCAAACCTAAGGGCTCAACGTTAGAGTTATTTCCCTATGTTTCTGTTAAAAGCGACTTTAAACAAAGTGACAATAAATTGAGGTTCGGTGGCGATTTGCTTTGGAAGCCCACAGCTAACCAACAAATTACTGCCGCTATCAATCCAGATTTTGGTCAAGCAGAAAGTGATGAATTAGTTGCTAATTTTTCAGCAGTTGAAACCTTGTACAGCGATAAACGAGCATTTTTCACTGAAAATCAAAGCTTATTTGATGTTAAAGGTGACTCACATGAGTTACTCAATACTCGCCGAATGGGGGGAAGTTCAGACATATCACTTAACGGTGAGTCATCAATAGCGATAAACCAACCAACAGATATATTAGCGGCAGTAAAATACTTAAACACAAGTCAAACACTCGATCTAGGTGTAATGGCTGTTTTAGAAGATGATCCTGACAATGCCAAGGGTAAAGAGTTTTTCAGTACACGTTGGTTGGTAAAATCTGATAATGGTTACCTTGGCCAGATAATAAACTGGGTAGACAGAGCGACAATAAAAAGAGAAGCACTAACATCTGCAATTGACTTTGGCTTATGGCAAGACAAGATTAATTTCAATGGTAAAGTTTTCGGCTCAAAAATACAAAACTTTCAAGAAAATCAGTCTAATACGATAAAAGGCTACGGTAGCGAATTTAATCTTAAATATCAAAATAGCCGTCAATGGCATACCGACTTTTCAATGCTTTGGTTAGACGATAAAGTCGATCTTAATGATATGGGATATTTGGCCCGAAATGATATTAAACAACTCGGTATATTTAGTGAGTACTTATACCTGCCCAGCAATGAAAACAGTTATTTTAGAGATTTTAATTTAAGTTTTGACGGAAAAACATCAACCAATAGCCAAAGTGAAAGCTTAGCTAATGAGTTGAACTTATCAATTAAAGCGACGACGAAAAACAACGCTAAGATTACCAGTAAGTTACGCTTACTTACTTCTGGTTATGATGACCTTATCACTAGGGGTCATGGCAGTGTTAAAATCCCCGAACGACAAGATTGGTCAATTGAATATCAAAGCCCTTACAGTGGAAAACTTCATTATCAATTCGGCTATCATCATTTACAGGAAGGAATAAAGGGCTGGGCTGATAGTTTACAACTATCGCTGGATTACGCTTTTGCAGATAACCTTATGTTTTCTACACAACTGTTTCACTTAAGCAGTGATGATTGGTTAATTGGCAACAATGAAGGCCAGCTTATCTCTTATCGAAGAAAGTTTAATCAATATAGCGTTAATTTACTGTGGTTATTAGCTGAGAATCAAGAGTTAAGCATTAAAAGTCAATGGTTTGGTGTTAAAGCGAATAACGGTGGAGCTTTATCTGATTCAACAGAATGGGTTGCAAATAATAGATTAGTCGACGATTTCAAACAGAGTCAACTGTCTATGCAAATACGTTATCGCTATCGATTCGCCGCCTTGTCTGATTTTTATGTCGTTTATGTGAGAAATGGCGGTTATTATCAGCAAGGTGATAATTTATTAAGTGATGAAAAAATTTTTAATCAGCAATTTGACCATCCTGATGATCATCAACTATTAGTTAAAATGCGCATGAGATTTTAAATTCTCAGGTTTTAGTGGAAGTTAAATTATTAGGAAAAATATGTTCCCAGTAGATGTTGTTATCACCTATACCTTGGCTTGTTTATTATTAGTGATTTCTCCTGGGCCTGACAATATATTGGCTATTGGTCGAGGTTTAAGTCAGGGAAAACTTGCCGCCTGCATTTCTGGATTTTCGTCTGGTATAGGGATTTTATTTCATGTATTTATGGCAACACTCGGCCTGACCTTGCTAATTCAAACATCAGAAATCGCTTTTTGGACCGTGAAACTTGTTGGTGCCGGATATTTGATTTGGTTAGGTTTGAAGGTATTAAAGTCTAAAAATTTAATTAGTCTTGAAGCCGCAGTTGAAACGCCTTTAAAGAATATATTTTTCACAGGTTTTTTATCTGCTGCTTTAAACCCCAAACCCGGTTTATTTGTGCTTGCTTTTATTCCTCAATTTGTCGATCCTCAATTGGGATCGGTTAGTATGCAAATGTTAATTTATGGCGCTTGGTTTGCTTTGTTAACTAGCTTAAGTTTTTCATTGATGGGCGTTTTCTCTTCGAAATTGGTAAAGTGGTTGAAGAATAAGCCGAAAGTTGTGCGGTATTTAAACATCAGTGCAGGAGCCACTTTTATTGCTTCAGGTTTAGCTGTAGCTAGCTTAAAAAATTCAACCTAATAGAATAACACTTATACTTATACTTATACTTAAGAAATGTAGGGCTAATAAAGCTGAATTCAGGACAAGATACGACACTATGGCGGTGTCATTCCCGAAATCTTTTATCGGGAATCTACTAACAATCTGCATCCTATATTATCGAATAAATCAAATCCATGTGACATCACCTAGCAAAACTCTGAATGACGACATCAAGTGCTGTTTTCTTAAACCGAATTAAGGCTAATAAGTATATTCATTACGTTCCTCTGGAATATCACTTAAATATTCAACAAACTCCACTTCATAACCATTAGGGTCAATAAAATAAGCGTTTTTACGGTGTTTTTCTTTGGCTCCTTCTTTGTCGACTTCAAACCCTGCAGAATCTAATCTTGCAATTACAGCAGATAAATTGTTAGTAACAAAAGCAAAATGACTAAGCCCCACTTGATGACCACTAAGATCTCTGTTTTCACCAACACCATTATCATTAAAGGTTAAATATTGGTTATGATCACCAAAGTGAAGCCAGTTTCTTGCTTTGCCAGACCATTCTCCTTCACCGCCACCTCGTACTTGCCAATGTGGAAAAGCGGCTTGATAAAACTTAAGTGTTTTGGGTATATCGCTGACGACTAAATTTAGGTGTTCTAGATACATTAATTAAGCTCCTTAGAATTATTTGTTCATCATGGTCTTTGTGAATAGTGAATTCAATATTTTGCTGTAAGTGCTAGCGGTAGAATTTTGTGCCTGCGTTTTGTTACCTTTCGTTGATTTATTTTGTTTCATTTTTATGCTCTCTTTTATTTGTTCTCTTTAATTGATAAAGCCATGATAAAAGCTCAACCTAACTTTAGGTAAAGCATTTTTTTCATTTATTTTTCTTGGCTAATTCAGTTCACTTTTAAAACTGACTTTATGATTTCATCATATCTGTAATTTTTTA
>Ga0105359_10001487_pt1 | contig 19743 bp, 13 predicted proteins | sample GOMGulsemesocosm_6_FD_83659 | JGI IMG/M metagenome (GOLD analysis project Ga0105359, IMG submission 83659) | Methane-oxidizing microbial communities from mesocosms in the Gulf of Mexico - GOM8C Gulf of Mexico | ecosystem: Environmental > Aquatic > Marine > Cold seeps | place: Gulf of Mexico...
CTAAGTTGGCGGTATCTATTTTGAATTCATTGGAATAGGTTGATCTGGCTTTCATGTTAATAATCCTAGATTGGTAAGGGTATTTTACCCCATTAAGCTGTTCAGGATTATTAAGCCACTATAGGTCTGTTGAGCGAATGGAAGGTTTTCAGAAGAGGTCTCCTGAAAATGTTTTTATTTATTCTGGTGATGTGAGAGTAAGTGAAGACTTGGAAGCGTTTTATTTGCGTTGTTATGAGTTATGGGGTGGCATTAATACAGTTATTGCGAATGCTGGGGTTGCATTACCTGAGGGCATTGCTGATGTCACGGAGGAGCGTTTTAGTAGGAGTGTGGATGTTAATTTTAAGGGTGTATTTTTTACGGTGCAGAAGTCACTGAAGTATCTTGATAAAGGCTCGTCTATTATTTTGCTTTCATCTATTCAGGCTCAGCGTGGTACAGGTATTTGGTCGGTTTATGGTGCAACTAAGGCGGCTGTGCGTTCGTTGGCTCGTTCTTTTGCGCAAGAGCTTGGTAGTAAGGGTGTTCGGGTGAATGCTTTGTCTCCTGGGGTTACTGATACGCCTATTTTAGAGAAGTTTGGTTTTGGTGACAGTAACTTAAGTGAAATACTGTCGCAGGTTTCGGCCAGTACTCCGCTGGGCCGTATTGGCGATGCTGGAGAGATTGCTAAGTCGGCTTTATTTTTAGCGTCGGATGATGCTTCGTTTATTACGGGGGCTGACTTGCAGGTAGATGGGGGATTGGCTCAGATTTAAAAGGGATAATTTATAGAAGAGAGTGGCTATTATGCCTTTGTTAAAGTGTATAAGCCACGTTCTGAATATTTGGCATAACCAAGAATTTCGAACAAACCACCAATGGTAGTGAAGTTGCAGGCACCTTCTTTAGCGCATAGTGGCATATTTTTATTAAACCATTGTCTGCTAAATTCTTTAGAGCTTACTAGTTAATTGTGAGCATTAGAGAACTCTGAAATAGTAACACCTTTTTCGTAGTATTTAGATTTCAGAGAATGAGATGGTATTCGATATATCAAAGCCTTTTCACCTCTCGAGTGCCCAAACCTTTTATGGTGAAGGGCTTCTTTGCATGAGGTTTGGGTATCTCGGTACCAGAGTGACCCACAGCCAGCGATTCTAATATAGTATTCATCTTATCTCTTGTGCTCCTTTCTATAATGCGAAAAATGGCTAATTAGTGGCCTTCATTACTGCTTGTTAAAAGGTGTGCTGCTTGTCTGCTACAAACCACTTTCCTGGGATAGGTTTATGTGCGACCTTAAAGAGAAACATCCAGAAAACTATAGGTCTATATCCCTTGGGGTCTTAAACCAGTTGCGAGCCTATATAGATAATGGACTTATTAAAAAAGACCATTATTAATGGCGAGCACAAATACTTACTTGCTTAATCATTTCCTATGACGGCGAATTGAAGAGATAATCTAAGGGGAATAATGTAGCCTTAAAATGCCTGCTCATCGGAAACGATCGGCGGGCTTTTGAGGTAGTAAAACAAATAGGATTATAACAGCCTCCTTTTTTGGTTGTAATTATTCAAAAATATTTAATGGACTAATAATGAAAAAAACACTTCTACTTAATGCCTCAATACTTCTCTTCTCTAGCTCAGTCATGGCTTCACCACTCGTTTACGATGAGGTCGCGGATGGCGACCTAAGTAATCGAAACGAGTACATTGGAAATCTTGGTGAAGGTGTCAATACGATTACGGGAGCATCAAGCGCAAAATCTAACCCGACAATGGTCGATAATGACTGGCCTCGCGTTGGCCTACCTGCAGGCTACACGATTACTTCCGTAACAGTTGATCTTAATTCTATTTATGATAAAAGTTCACATATGTCGTTTGGGTTTAATGTTAAAGAATATAACGGAGCTTATTTAGCGAAACACGTTTTTCATTTGAATTCGAATGGGCTTAACGAAGATGATAAAACAAGCCGTACAATTTATTCTGATGGAGATACACTTTTACAGAATGAATTTAAGCTAAATTATCCATTGGCGGGGGATAAAATTTATGAGTTAAGCCTAGTAAGCTTTTCAGGCCAGCGCTTTGATTTAGATATTGATTACAAATGGAAAATCATTGTTGAGCCGTTATTCGTCAACAACTCCCCCTCAGTTACAATTACCAGCCCCAATGATGGTGATGCTTTCACAAGTAATGGTGAAGCTATCATTCTAGAAGCAAATGCAACTGATTTAGAAGACGGCGACTCTCTCGGACAAGTTGTCTGGAGCTCCTCTATCGACGGCGAGATTTTTTCACCTGCGTCATTATCTATAGGAACTCACCTGCTATCTGCTAGCGTTCAAGACTCACATGGGGCTGATGCTACCAACACAGTCAGTATCCAGGTTAAACCAGAGTATATAAATACTATCCCGACAATTGTTATTGAAGCGCCTATTTCTGGATCAACAGTTCAATCAAATGGCCCTGAAGTCACACTGATTGCGAAAGCAAATGATTTTGAAGATGGCGATATCTCAGCTAATGTTACTTGGATGTCAGATCTTGATGGTGAGCTTATATCGCCCACTACGCTGTCCGAGGGATTGCATATAGTTACGGCTTCTATTGAAGATAGCCATGGTGACACTGCTACTGAAACTACAACAATTACTGCTGGTGCATTCAATCTACTTTATGCGTCACTATTATTATTGCTCGCAGGGTTCAAGAGGAAGAGGTCTTAGATTAATAAAAGGAAAAAGCCGCCTGCCCGTCATTATTGATCGGTGGGCTTTTTAGGTAGAAACGTTATAAATATTTAGTGTAGGGAATAAGATGAGTAAGATTGTAAGAGGTTTTTTATTGCTATTCATTCCAATGGCGATAGTTTGTAGTTATGTCCTATACAAAGATATCCAGTTAATAGATTGGGAGAAGCAGTCAACTTCAAATAAGTTCGTTTCAATCATCTATGGAAACTGTTTAAACCCTAATTTGTTAACTTCAAATTCAACTTCAGAGTGTAAAAGCGTGTTATTTGATAAGGCTATCGGTTATCGAGGTCGTTATCGAGGTGATGAATTTATACCGTCAGTGGTAGCGTCTGTGCGTGAATATGATGAAAATTTTTCTCAGCCTGCATATCGTAGGCTTGGTGGAATTTTCAAATAACTGAACTACACATAATTTCAATGCTTTCTTAGAGTAGCAGTCATGCATACATCGTATACGGATCTGGGGAAAAATGTACCTTCCAGGAAGGTGTTTAAGTTCTAAATCACCTTTTTCCGTCATTCCCTTTCGAAGGTCTAATCTACGGTTCCATACTCAAATTTCACATGTCGCCATAGTTTATTTTTAGGAATCCAGTCATTCTCGGAGTCTGAAAGATAAATTACTGGCCTTGCACCAGTAAAAGATGCAGCAGCCTTACTCAAAGCGATACCATAAAAGCGATACCTGGAAGATGTATCAGAGCTGGCAAGTAGTTTTACGCAGATAATGGACATTCAGTGAATCAGGATGCTGTATTTTCGACTTTAATGACAGTAGTTTTTGTTACTCGCTTCTGGGCTACCAGAATTACCTGAGTCGTTGAGTATTACTAGCTGAAATTTGGATAAAGTCTTTTATAAACAATGGGTTAGGTGTTCTGGTTTGATATATTGACATATTGACATGGTAGAGGTCCCCAGTTCGAATCTGGGTAGTCCTACCAAAATTCTAAGAAAGCCGCATCACCCTTAAACAGGTGGAGCGGCTTTTTTTTGTCTGCTTTTTCGCTTTAACCACATATTGCTGCCACTGCCACATTCTCTTGCTCTGAGCTGGCTATACTGTAAACTGCAGCGCCTCAAATTAACTGTCCAATCCGTCAGGAAAGCAAAACCCCGATAGGATTCTAACAAAGGTAATCAGATCCCCTATGAATAAGGTTTTTATCAGCGCACAGGAACTCTTAGAGGACTCTTTTAAGTTGGCACTGCAAGTCTACGAAAGTGGCTTTCGTCCCGATTACATCGTCGGGGTTTGGCGTGGTGGTGCACCTGTTGGCATTGCGGTACAAGAGTTGTTGCATGTATTGGGCACTGAAGCAGATCATATTGCTATTCGTACTTCGAGTTATTCGGGTATTGGCGAGCGTGACAAGAATGTTCGCGTACACGGCTTAACCTACTTAATTAAGCGCTTAGAAAGTGAAGACAGCTTGTTGATTGTGGATGACGTCTACGATAGTGGTTTAAGCATTGATCAAACCATTAAGGATTTGAAAAGGGCGTGTAAAAAGAACACACCAGAAATCCGAGTGGCGACCCCTTATTTCAAACCAGACAATAATAAGACGGATCGAGTTCCAGATTATTATATTCATGAAAATCATGATTGGTTGGTATTCCCTCATGAGATTGATGGCTTAAGTGAAGAAGAAATTCGTCAGCACCGCCCTGAGCTTGCCGGCATCGTGGACAAAATCGCGCAGTTGAAGCAGCAGTAGAATTCGCATTTTTATTTTCTGAGACTCAAGGATGACAAGATTACTACCTCAAAAGGGTGGGCTAATCTTTTTCAGGATCACCAAACCTAGCACGCGGCAAAACTGCAGCTAGGTTTGTTTTACGTCTATCATTACGAGCATTATTATGACGATTAAATCCCCTTGGGCTCTGCTGCCCATGCTTCTCTTTATGGCTCTCTTTATCGGCAGTGGCTTGTATTATCAAGCGGCGGGAGTCGAGTTCGCGTTTTATAAAATATCAGCCCCGGTGGCCATTCTGCCTGCGATTATTTTGGCTTTGCTATTAGCGAAGGGCAATATTAATCAGCGAGTCGATCAGTTTGTTCAAGGCTGTGCGAACCCAACCATTGTTACCATGTTACTGATCTTCTTATTGGCCGGTGGTTTTGCCAGTGTGGCAAAAGCCATTGGTGGCGTGGATGCTGTGGTGAACTTAAGCCTAAGTATGATCCCGCCTTCTTTTGTTTTACCTGGCTTGTTTATTATGACTGCTTTTATGGCCACGGCCATGGGTACGTCGATGGGGTCTATTGCAGCGGTTGCGCCGATTGCGGTGGGTGTGGCTGAGGTGTCTGATTTATCCATGGTGTTAACCGTCGGAGCCGTCATGGGCGGTGCCATGTTTGGTGACAACCTTTCTATTATCTCTGATACCACCATTGCCGCTACGCGCACGCAAGGTTGTAATATGCGCGATAAATTCCGTTTGAATTTTAAGATTGCGGTTCCTGCCGCATTGCTAACGATTGTCTGGCTGTTCATGCAAGGTGATGCTGCACAAGTAACCGTGGACCCTGATGCGTCTGTGATTAAAATGTTGCCGTATTTATTAGTACTCGGGCTCGCCATCTCTGGCATGAATGTTTTAGTGGTACTACTAACCGGTATTGTTGTCGCAGGTTTGATTGGCTTGTGGCAGATGCCAGATTATTCAGTGGCAGTATTGTCGGGTGATATCTATAAAGGCTACAGCAACATGCAGGAGATATTAATCCTCTCGCTGTTTATTGGTGGCTTGGGCGCGATGATGAAGTTGGGCGGCGGCTTAGATTGGCTGGGTGCACAACTGGATCGCTTAACGCGTGAGCAAGCAGAACCTAAAGCGCATCGACGCATGGGTGAGCTGAGTATTGCCGCGGGTGTCGCCTTAGTGAATATTTGTACGGCTAATAATACAGTGGCGATCTTGATCTCGGGTAGCTTGGCCAAAGATATTGCTACTCGCTATGGTGTGGATGCCAAGCGCAGTGCCAGTATTATGGATATTAGTGCGTGTGTGATTCAGGGGGTTTTACCTTATGGTGCGCAGATGCTATTGGCAGCATCGCTGTCGGGCTTATCACCTTTAGACTTGGTTACCGCGGTGGTGTATTGCTGGTGTTTAGGTTTAGTGATGATGGGGTCTATTATTTTAGGCCGTCCAAGTGGGCAAGATAAAACGGCTTAAGGATACCTTGTTTGAATTTGGATAATGGCTACAAAATTTGAATAAGCCGCATCACCTATCAAGCAGGTCATGCGGCTTTTTTGTTTCAGCGTTAATTAACCTGATACTTCTCTTTTATCGTTTTAATCCAATCAGCTTGTGAAATTAAGAATTGGTTAAATTGTTCTATGATCTTCGGGTGCTTAAAACTCGACAATGAATAGCTACTTTTTGTATGGGGCAGTTCAGGGTCGAATACTAACGAGCCAGGGGCTTTTAACTTATCGTTTAAAAAGTAGGTAGCGACATCAATATTAAAATAGGCGCCGTCGTTACGGCTGTTGGTCGTCAGTTTAATTAAGCTGTCTAGATTGTTGGTTTCTTTTATTTTCATACTGCCTTTTTCAATTAGCCCTAGGTAATCCCAAGCGGTGAACCCTCTTACTAGGCCTAGCCTTTTCAAGTTATCAATGCCTTTGCCTTTGTTGCTCGGGGTGACCATTACGCCATCAATAAAGCCAATAACGGGTTCACTGTACTTGATGTCATAACCATCTTTTTGATCTTGTGCCCAGTAGCCATTATCAGGAAAGCGAAAGTCTACAGTGCCTTTTAGAAAGTTCTTATTAAGGCGTGTGATAGGGAAGCCTCTATAGCTGACGGTATGATTGTTTAAGGTGGCGAATTTATTTAATATTTCACTGGCAGCGCCTGTGTATTGGCCATCTGAGTATTGATAAATGGGGAAGTAATCGATGTTTTCAACGCCGATTATTAGCTTGTCGGCGTGCGCTAGGTTACCTATCGAGAGTATCGCTACCAGTAGAGCGCTGACCGCTATTTTTACTTGATTCATGGTATAAATCTTTTTGAAGGATATATACCAAGACTAGTAGTTCCACCTGAGTTTACCAGTGGGCTATTTGTTGCCCCAGATGCTGGAAACTGCACGTTCATTGCCTAAAAACGCAACAATCAATATCACGAAGCTGACCATCCCGAATACAACGACGGGAATGTAGTAGCCGGCGTTATCCGCTTCGGCTGCCATAACGGCAACGGCAGTCGATAAAATCGAAAAAATGACGCCCATGACGACTAAGATAACCCGATTGGATTTTTTGTAAGTGTACTCTTCTGTGCCCGATTCAAAGTTTACTAAAATGGGGGCGAAGGCTTTGCGTAATAATTCTTTCATGTGTTTCTCTGTTCTTTCAGTGCGATTGTTTAAATTTATTTCTTTGGCTAGCGGTTAAGCATCGATTTTTAGATGTTGCTGCAAAATAGCACGAGTATCATCGGCGATCGGTTTGGAGGATTTAGTCTCGTGGTCAAAATGAACCATCACCGCTGTTCCTTTTGCGGTCAGCTTACCTTCTTGCCAAGCTTCGTGACCGACCACCATGGATGAATTACCGATCTTGGTCATAAAAGTACGTACTTCTACTGGCTTGCCATAATAGATTTCAGCTAGAAACTCGACATCGATTTTCGCGATGATGAGATGCCAATTGTTGGTATCCATACCTGGGCAAAAAAGCTCAAAAATGGGCGTGCGGCCATCTTCAAACCAAACGGGCAAAACGGTATTATTGACATGACCTAACGCGTCAGTTTCTGAAAATCTTGGATCTAGGGTATTGGTCCACATAGGATTCTCTATTATTATGTCGATTTGAAAACATGATACTGCATTGATGACTGAACAAGAACAAAATGACCAATATTTCATGAGTCTTGCCCTTGAACAAGGGCAGCTTGCTTATGATATTGGAGAAGTACCTGTCGGGGCTGTTGTGGTACTTGATGGGCAGGTGATTGGGCGTGGCTATAACAAACCGATTACCAGTTTAGACCCCAGCGCTCATGCGGAAGTGGTGGCTTTGCGTGATGCCGCTAAGAATATTGGCAATTATCGTGTGATGGGGGCGACCCTGTATGTGACGATAGAACCCTGCACTATGTGTACTGGATTATTGGTGCATTCTCGCATCAAACGACTGGTGTACGGCACAACAGAGCCTAAGTCTGGAGTGATTGAATCTGCTGCGTGTTTGCTCGATAGCCCTTTCTTTAATCACTCTATCGAAGCTGTGGGTGGGGTAATGGCTGCGGAAGCCTCTTCTCTTATGTCTGAGTTTTTTACGATGCGCCGAGAAAGTAAGAAAAAATTGAAACAAGCGAGTAAGAAAACGGAGCATTAGGACTGCTTAATAGGTTAATCCAGTTGCGGTGTAATTCTGCTATTGGTTAAAAAGTCAGTTGTTGAGATTACTTTTATTACTCGAATCCTTTGGCTTACTTGGTCTAACGGGGTGAATTATGGTTTTATAGTAAGATTGTTGTGGTTTGTTCCTTATGGGACTACTGCTCAGTCATTACAAATAATAATTATAAAAATACCTAGGTACTCCCCGTGAAAATATTTATCCTTTTATTAAGTTTATCGCTAACGGCCTGCGCTGATTGGCAAGACAGCCTTTTTGAGCTTGGCGTGGACGCTGAACGTTCGATGTCGAATTTATCTAAGCATTCTATCTCGACTCCTAATCACGATTGGACCTATCTATCGACCAATAGCGACGATATTGAGGCTTCTGCGGAAGTACTCGTCATGTTGCATGGCTTTGCCGTTGATAAAGATAACTGGATCCGTTTTGCTCGGAACTTCCCCAATTACCGTGTCATTATTCCTGATTTACCGGGCCATGGTGAAAGCTCTTATAATGCAGAACTGGTTTATGACTTTCACAATCAAGCGGCTTGGTTAAATGATTTCACTGAAGCGTTAAACCTCACCCAGTTTCATCTTATCGGTAATTCGATGGGTGGTGGTATCTCGGCATTTTATGCCCATGCCTATAGCGATAAAGTAAGTTCCATTACCTTGATTGATGCGGCCGGTGTTCATCCTCCTAAGGCGTCGAAATTACAGCAAATTATTGAAAACAATGAACCGAACCCTCTTATTATTCGCACAGAATCAGATTTCGACCGTTTGCGCGAATTTGCCATGGAAGATCAGCCTTTTCTTCCTTGGCCTGCGCCAGGGGTTTTGGCAAGGAAAGCGATGGCTCGCCAAGCGATTAACGATAAGATTTTTGCCGATATCAATGATTACGCTGAGCGCGTGAAGCTGAGCCAAGAAAACCTAAAGCTATTAAGTGAGATTCAGCAGCCGGCTTTTATCCTATGGGGTAAAGAAGATCGTGCCTTGGATGTGTCTAGTGTTGAGGTTTTTGAGCAGTACTTACCGAATTCAAGCAGTTTCATAATGGAAGGTGTGGGTCATGGTCCAATGATCGAACGCCCAGAAGAGAGTGCTCAGCTGGTATTAGATTTTCTTCACAGCTTAGAGAGAAGCGTTGCGTTAGAGGAATAGCTTCAGGAGTCGTGCGTTAGAGATTAGATTATTTATCAGACATAAAAAAACGGGCATCAAGGCCCGTTTTTTTATGCGCAGTAATCATGATTACAACGAACTAATACTTAAATAAGAGGGGGTATCACGCGGATATCGGCTGATAACTGCAAGTTTTCACTCTCAAGTGCTAAATCTAAGTCTGGATTATCATTCCAAACCAAGACATCAAAATAGCGACGAATATTTTGTACATATGAAACAGGCTCGTTTCCACGTGCGTAGCCATGTCTTGTCTGCTTGTAATAACGCTTCTGACTGAGTAGCGGTAAATAATTCTTCACATCCATCCAGCGGCTATTATCACCGCCGTCTTTCTTAGCCAGTTTACGCGCATCGGTCAGGTGACCATAACCAACATTGTAGGCGGCTAATGCCATCCAAGTACGATCTGGCTCATGGATCTCTTTCGGTAGGCGCTTGCGTAACTTAACAAGGTAAGCGGCGCCACCATCGATGCTCTGCTTAGGGTCAAGACGATTACGAACACCCAGTTCTTTGGCGGTGCGTCGAGTTAACATCATCATGCCGCGAACACCGGTAAAGCTTTTGGCTCTTGGGTTCCAGTGTGATTCCTGATAGCTCATCGCTGCCAGTAAGCGCCAATCTAAATTGTGCTGATCTGCGGCTGCTTGGAATAAGTCGTCGTACTTATCCAGTTTTTTATCAGTTTGTCTTTGGAAACGCTTTGCGCCGACATAATTTAGCTGACCCAGGTGGCCATAAAAGCGCTCACGGACTTCAGACAACAAGCCATTGGTTTGGGCGTTACGGAAGAAGCTTTCAGCTGCTTGAAATAAACTATCGTCTCTAGACTGTGGAAAAGCCCACGCTAGGTTCTGAGCGCCAGTAAGGTCAAAGGCAATGGCTAGGTTCGGGTAATAGGCTTGTAGCATTTCAAATTCGTTAGAACCAATAATCGTAAAATCGACTTCGCCGGTGGCAACCATTTGTAATAATTCAACCGTTTCAAAGTCAGGGCTCTCGCTCCACGTTAGCTCTGGTATCTGTTCGCCTTGTATCACTCTTAACTGATGCGCGTGGCTGCTATCAGAGGTAACAACAAGCTGACCTTTGGCAAGGTCAAATATTTCTTTAGGTTTCATACCGCCGCGACGATAAATAACCTGTTGGCTTACCTGCATATAAGGCGTTGAAAAACGAACCCACTTATTTTTCTCTTGCGATACGGTTAGGCCGGCCGCTGCAAAAGAAGCGTCATTACGTTCAATGTTGGAATAAAGATCGGATATGCTGTCGGCTTTTTTAATAACAAGATTTACGCCGAGGTAATCAGCAAAGGCTTTTGCAAGTTCAAACTCGTAACCGGTCGCGCCTACATTATCTTCAAAGTAGGTAGTCGGGCTGTTGCGAGTAATGACGACAATCTCGCCTTGGCTGCGAATCTTCTCAACGGCGTTCGGGCGTACACTGCCTGTTATAGTTAGCAAACATAACAGGGAAATAAGTAAGCGAGTTGCGATGCGTGTGGTTCTAGTATTCATAGGCTCCCTTATATCCATTGTGCACTATTTTGGTGCGTCGCGTTGTTTGTTTGGCCATTCTAACGGTTTGTTTGATTAAAAAATACCCGCTGTGAGAACTAAGTCTCAAAGTGAGTTGCTTCAACCTCTCAAAAAAGCCCTAAGTACTTGAAAGTAGGGCATTAATTACAAACGTAAAATTTCTGCAACTCATTGTTTCATAATGGTTTCATTATGTTCTCGGCTCGCGTTACATCTCTCATGATTAAGTTTTAGCGCCAATCTTGATTCCAGCAAGGGAAGGAATTCTTCATTCTTATTTTATGACTAAGTATATTTTAAAGTTATAAAGCTGGAATCAAGGTAGCTTTTGTTTAATATTCGGCTACTAGCCTATATTAGATTTCAAACGCACTAACCTGACCATTTAGTCTGGTAATGGGTGTTATTTTACGCAGTCGTTGTATTTACTGCTATTTTAGTAGAATACATTGAATCACATACCTGACCTAGTGGTTTGGTATTGGTATTTCTGGAAGAATACTAATGCGATACGCAGGTGGTGCTAAAATCATTGCAGTTTAACTAATCCACTCAGTGGATTATTCCCTTATAGACGCGTATTATGGCGGCCAAATTTGACCGTGTTCTCTTCCAACTTCTTGGAGCTCGACCCAATGCTTGAACTACGTGGCGCCCCTGCGTTTTCTGATTTCCGTTTAACTAAAATGCTAGCTAAGTTACAGGCTGCCGTTCCTAACGTGGCTTCTGTCTACGCTGAATTTATGCATTTTTCAGATACCACTTCTGAATTGACTGATCAGCAGCTAGAAACTTTAGGCAAAATCCTGAAATACGGACCTAAAGCTGATGTTCAGAATATAGAAGAGGGTTCTGCATTATCTTCGAGCCACTTTTTCCTAGTAGTCCCGCGTATTGGTACGATTTCTCCTTGGTCGTCGAAAGCCACCGATATCGTTAATAACTGCGGTATTAAAGAAGTTGATCGCATTGAACGCGGTACGGCTTTTTACATCACTGCTAAGGCAGGCGAGTTAAGCGCTGCTGAACTTGAAACCGTACGTGGTTTGATTCATGACCGTATGGTTGAAGTTGTTCTTAATAATACAGCTGATGCTGAGCAACTGTTTCAACACGCAGAGCCTACGCCATTAAGTTCTATTGATGTGATGGGCGGTGGCCGCGGAGCATTAGAGCAAGCAGATAAAGAATTGGGCATGGCGTTAGCCAGCGACGAGATTGATTATTTGCTAGCGGCTTATCTTAAGTTGGAGCGTAACCCAACAGATATCGAATTGATGATGTTTGCGCAGGCAAACTCAGAGCATTGCCGCCATAAAATCTTCAACGCCAGCTGGGTGATTGATGGTGAAGTGCAAGAAGATTCATTATTCGCAATGATTAAAAATACCTACAAAAATCATAGTACGGGTGTTTTGTCGGCTTACGCCGATAACGCCTCTGTGATTGCCGGTGCTACCGCAGGTCGTTTCTTCCCTAATAGTGATACTCGTGGTTATTCGTATAACGAAGAGCCAATGCATATATTAATGAAGGTAGAGACCCACAATCACCCAACGGCGATTGCCCCTCACGCCGGTGCGGCGACAGGTTCTGGTGGTGAGATTCGTGACGAAGGTGCTACCGGTCGTGGTTCTAAGCCAAAAGCAGGCCTAAACGGTTTTACAGTTTCCGATTTGAATATTCCAGGTTTCCAGCAAGATTGGGAATCCCAGTACGGTAAGCCAGGGCGCATTGTTTCTGCCTTGGATATTATGATTGAAGGACCTTTAGGCGCGGCAGCGTTCAATAACGAATTTGGTCGTCCTAATATTTGTGGTTACTTCCGTACCTTCGAAGAAGAATTTAACGGTGAAGTTCGTGGTTACCATAAGCCGATTATGATCGCCGGTGGTTACGGTAATATCCGTGATGAACACGTTCAAAAAGGCGACATTCCAGTTGGCGCTCGCTTAATTGCTTTGGGTGGCCCAGCCATGCAAATCGGTTTGGGTGGTGGTGCGGCTTCTTCAATGGCGTCTGGTCAATCGAATGAAGATTTAGATTTTGCTTCTGTTCAGCGTGAAAACCCTGAAATGGAACGCCGTTGTCAGGAAGTGATCGATCGCTGCTGGCAGATGGGTGATACCAACCCAATCGCCTTTATCCACGATGTGGGTGCGGGTGGTTTATCCAACGCTTTCCCTGAGCTTGTCAGTGATGGCGGCCGTGGTGGTAACTTTGAACTGCGCAACATCCATAATGATGAGCCAGGCATGAGCCCGCTAGCATTATGGTGTAACGAGTCCCAAGAACGTTATGTAATGGCTGTGGCGAAAGAAGACATTGATACCTTCGATGCTATTTGTGCTCGTGAGCGCTGCCCGTATGCGGTAGTGGGTATCGCCACCGAAGAAGATCACTTAACCGTGACCGATAGCCATTTTGACAATACCCCAATCGATCTTCCTTTGGATGTCTTGTTAGGCAAGACTCCACGCATCCATAAAGATGTAGTCACTAAACATGGCGAGCAAGAAGAATTTACCGGTGCTGATTTAGATCTAGCCGATGCCGCTGAGCGTATTCTTAAGCTGCCAACGGTTGCCAGTAAGAGCTTCTTGATCACCATTGGTGATCGCTCTATAACCGGTACCGTTGCTCGTGATCAGTTTGTCGGCCCTTATCAAGTGCCAGTTGCCGATTGCGCGGTAACGACGTCATCTTACGATTCTCTAGTGGGTGAAGCGATGGCGATGGGCGAACGTACGCCTATGGCTTTGATCAACGCGCCTGCTTCTGGTCGTATGTCAGTGGGTGAAGCGGTTACTAACATTGCTGCTGCCAATATTGAAAAATTATCTGATATTAAAATGTCAGCCAACTGGATGTGCGCCGCTGGCCACCCAGGCGAAGATGAAAAGCTATATCAAACCGTAAAAGCGATTGGTATGGAATTGTGCCCTGAATTGGATATCACGATTCCGGTAGGCAAAGATTCTATGTCGATGAAGACGGCATGGAATGATGAAGGGACAGATAAGTCTGTTACAGCACCTTTATCAGTGGTTATTACCGCGTTCTCTCCGGTTATTGACGCGTCTAAGACGTTGACGCCTGAATTAAAAACTATTGAAGAAGCCACCGACCTGATCTTAATCGATCTGGGTAATGGCCAAAACCGCTTAGGCGCATCTTGTATTGCTCAGGTATATGGCAAGGTGGGTAAAACCTCTGCAGATTTAGACGATGCTGAAGATTTAGCCGCGTTCTTTGCTGTCATTCAGGGTCTGAACCAAGACGATAAATTATTGGCTTACCACGATCGCTCTGACGGTGGTTTGTTCTCTACTGTTACCGAGATGGCGTTTGCCGGTCGTACTGGTATAACGATTAAGCTAGATACATTAGCAGATAGCGAAGCGGAACTGGCCGGTGCATTATTCAACGAAGAGTTGGGTGCAGTTCTGCAAGTACGTCGTAGCGATGTTGAGTTTGTATTGACTCAGCTGCAGGGTGCTGGTTTAGGTGAGATGTCTCACATAATCGGTGTCTTGAACGAAGACGATCAAGTTGAATTCAACTTCAATGATGATGAAGTGCTGGCGAATAGCCGCATGACGTATCAGCGTTTTTGGACGCAAACGTCTTATGAAATTCAAGCCATTCGTGATAATTCAGAATGTGCTAAGCAAGAGTTTGATCGTCTATTAGATGCTGAAGATCCAGGTTTAAATACTGAATTAACCTTCGACATTAATGACGATATTACCGCTAACTTCAGTCGCGCTGAAGGCGAGCGTCCTCGTATTGCTATCTTGCGTGAGCAAGGTGTAAACGGCCAAATCGAAATGGCTGCGGCGTTTGACCGCGCTGGTTTCGAAACCATTGATGTTCACATGAGTGACATGCTGTCTGGTTCAGTATCCTTGAAAGACTTCCGCGGCTTAATTGCTTGTGGTGGTTTCTCTTATGGTGATGTTTTAGGTGCTGGTGAAGGTTGGGCTAAGTCGATCTTATTCAATGCTACTGCACGAGCTGAATTTGAAGACTTCTTTAAGCGTGAAGATACCTTTGCCTTAGGTGTGTGTAACGGTTGTCAGATGCTATCTAACTTGCACGAGTTAATTCCAGGTGCTGAGCACTGGCCACACTTTGTGCGCAACCAGTCTGAGCAGTTCGAGGCTCGTGTTGCCTTAGTAGAAGTGCAGAAGTCTGACTCTATTTTGCTGCAAGGTATGGAAGGTTCTCGTATGCCAATCGCCATTGCGCATGGTGAAGGTCATGCTGAGTTTGCTGATACAGCGGATAAAGCAGCGGTTAATGCCAATGCTCAAGTAGCATTACGTTATGTTGATAACTACGGCCAAGTGACTGAAAGCTATCCTGCTAATCCAAACGGTTCTGTTGATGGTATTACAGGTTTAACGGCAGCGGGTGGTCGCGTTACGATTATGATGCCTCACCCTGAGCGTGTTTTCCGTGCTGTACAGAATTCTTGGCAGCCAGAAGAGTGGAGTGAAGATGGCGCTTGGATGCGTATGTTCCGTAATGCGCGTGCTTGGTGTAAATAAGCATTTGGTTTTTAAACCTTTGCGTTAAAGCTAGTTAGTAAATAGAAAGGCTGCTCTGATTAATGAAATCGAGTGGCCTTTTTTTATGCCTGTGATTTGTTAAAGCTGGCATTTTCATTTTTCAGGTTGGCGAAATGCGCTAATTTCAAATATTGCTTGGCGTTTATTTTCCAAGTAAAAGCGTGAAATAGCATTTTTTGACGAATTGCATAGTAATGGATGATTAAAGACGATTTGAGATGTTGAGAGTACAACCGTTCGCTTCTACTCTGGTTGAATGCGTACGCTTGTACCGTTTGGTTGAGATGTGATTAATTTCAGCTTGTAGGGCGTATGTCTAAATAACAATTATAAAAAATAGACAGGAAGTGTTTTTAAAAACACTCAGCAGGAGATCTCATCATGAAAACCCAGAATAGCTCCCTTAAGGGGCGTGCTCTGTTGGCAGTGGCAATCAGTCTTGTCTCGGTTTACAGCGCGAACAGTTTGGCCTTGTCCAAAGTGCCCGGGGAGTTCCCCCATCAAGAAGAGCTTTGCTCGACGGATCTAGCGCGGGAGGCTTTACGTGCAGAATCAGCAGCTCAGGCACTGATACAACCTAGTATTGATACCATCGAAGTAAATGGCTTAGTGAGTTGGACTCGTTTAGGAACGGATACTCCCTTATTTCAACCGGGAGATACGGTAACCCTAAAAGGTTCTCACTTTGGCGCTGGTGTTGATATCGATTTCAGTAAAATTATGATCGGCAATACCCGTATTCTTGAAACTGACTTACGTATGTTTGATCAGAAATTGGCGACAGAAGATCAGGTCAATTATGAAACCAGTGATCAGGTTGATGAATGGCCAAAAAATATCATTGCCTGGGCTGATAATGAAATTCAATTCCGCGTGCCTGATCATGTCAGCACTGGCCCCTTAATCGTTCAAGTGCAGAAGCGAATTGGTGCCAATGAATCACTCAAGAATCCAGGTGAAGCGCATAACGTCATTGATGCGCAAACCTCGCGCATTATGGATGATACCTTTATTCATACCTGCGACGTGGTCTCGAAATTAAGTGATCCGACTGCCAGTGCTCCTATCGCTGTAGATATTAATAATCCAGGTTTTGCTGAGCTTGTGCGCAAGGGTCGCGAAATTTATTGGGCCTATGATTACAACATTGGTGTCGCTCACTGGGTACGTAATCTCGATTGGAAAGCGATTTTTAATTACAAATCGAAAGATCCGATTGCGGGTGGCTACGCCGACCCAGCCAAATTATTTGGTGCGGTGAAGAGTGTTCGTGGGCAAGTGCCTGATGAAGCAATGGATGATGTGTATTTCGATTCGTATCCAATGCCAACGCCGATTCCGGGTTTCCTGACGCTAGCACCGGCGAAATTCTCGGGTAATACCAAAGACTCGGGCTGGGTGGGTTATCGCTCTGCAGAAGGTAATGCACCGTATTCAGGAAAGGGAGAGTTTATAGGTTTTAACTGCGCCTCGTGTCACGGCTATCAAATTAGTTATCAAGCCGCAGACGGGCAGGATGTGACCAAGGTATTCCCCGGTTTACCGAATCCAGGTTGGTCAATGAAGTGGACGATACTGCAGACCTTAACTAAGAAATTCAAAGGCATTTACGAAAAAGAAGAAGGTCCAGCTTGGGCGCCGGGTAAAAGTCATGTTGCCAAAGATATGCTGATTTACCATATGCCCGCCGGTGCTGGTGAGCATAATATGGTGCGTATTAATGGTGAAGGCAGCCATACCGATAACGACTATCAGTTCTCGCCAATAGCGATCCCTAACGTCACGAATTACATGGCAATTCGTCGTTCACTTTCTCATACCGAATCGTATGTCGGTTTTGAAGGATCTTATATTCACTCGGAAGAACCTGATGGCGCCCAAGGTGCAATGCGTAAAGCACCACTTGAAGCGTTAACGGCGTATATGACGACCATTGACGAAAATGATAACGATCTACGCCAAGTGGGCATGTATCGTTGGTTGCGTGACAATGACCGGTTAACAACTCAAACAGAAACGCCGTTAGTGACTGAAAGCTATGTGGAAATGATTCCACAGCCACCTAAACGTCAATGGTGGGGGGGTTATAAGAAGCAGCCTGATTTAGCCGTGACTAAAACCCGTGAAGTGCCGTCTTTACAAGAAGGGCAGTTCTTAGCGAAAGGCTGGCAGGATTACCCTAAAGTAGCGGCGGCGGTTGAGCGTGGTAAAGAAGTCTTTGAACGTGATTGCAGTTCTTGCCACAATGACGGTTTAGGCGCCAATACCAGCGAGAAAATGGTGCGCTTAGATGAAGTAGGTCGTTTCTTTACGCCGACTAACTATCAAAAAGAAGTGGAATCAATTCGAGCGACCTTCTTGCGTGATGTGTATTGGACTCAGAGCCGTGGTTTATTATCCGATGGCCATGTTCGTAATATGACTGATTTAGTAGATCCTGCTCGTTGCGAAGAAGGTTCGCCGCTTTATAACCAGTACTATACGCTGCATACTCCAGTTCGCCCTAATCCAGGCAGTGCTGATCAGCCGATTACGGCGCCAGATTTGAACCGTAAAGGTGATGTATTCCGCGTCCCTAAATCTAAGTACTTAACTAAGTTGGATAAGGGTTATAAGCGTAACTTGTTTATTGAGCGCCATAACTACTTTAGCGAAGTAGAGTGGGACGATAATCACTACTACTGGGATTACCAGAAGATGCGCTCTAGCTATGGCCCAGATGAAATGGGAACTGCAGGTCCGATTGGAATGCCAGCAGCGCCACACCCTTGGTGCGCGGGTTCTAGCGCGGAAGCAGCTGATCTGGTTGAGTTTGTTATGACGTTGTAAACAGCTCAATTTGATGTTTTGTTGCAAAAAGAAGACGGTCCTTATTTAAGGGCCGTTTTTTTTGTCTGCTTGTTTTTAGAGTGAGTATGTAACTATTCAGGTAGTTCAAATTTAGACAGGTTAAGATTCATTATTGGGTGTTTGTGGAGCAAATATGCGAGGCAGGGAGCCGAACTAAGGCTACAGGGAAGTATTTACGCCGTTTTGTGGAACAAATACCTAATCATGTATCGTTTTTAAAACCTGCTGAATAGTTATAAATTTAGACGCCTTTTTATCAGCAGCTATAGAATGAAGGGCGGCTTTAATTTAAAATGCGGCTCCATTTAAAATTGTCTATCGATCATGTCTGAAAAACGACGTGATTCATAACTGAATACAGGCTGCACCTTGGAAATCAATCCGATCGTCGAAACCATCAAAGACCTAAGCGCACGCACCGACATGCTTAGGGGGTATCTTTGACTACGCTCATAAGAAAGAGCGTTTAGAAGAAGTTGAACTGATATTAGGGGAGTCCGCGATATGGGATGATCCTGAAAAAGCGCAAGATCTAGGCCGTGAACGCGCCAGCTTAGAGCTGGTGGTTAAGACCATTGAAGACCTTGAGATGGGCTGTGGCGATGCGCAAGATCTTCTTGATATGGCGGTTGAAGAAGACGACGAAGGTGCGGTTGAAGATATCGTTGCTGAATTGGATGCTTTAGAAGCCCAGTTAGCGAAGCTTGAATTCCGTCGGATGTTCTCGAACGAGATGGACCCGAATAACGCCTACCTAGATATTCAATCAGGTTCAGGCGGCACCGAAGCCCAAGATTGGGCGGAAATGATTTTGCGGATGTATTTGCGCTGGGGTGAGGCGAAAGGCTTTAAAGTTGAATTGCTTGAAGTCTCTGCTGGTGATGTTGCCGGTATTAAAGGCGCGACCATTCACTTCCAAGGCGAATATGCTTTTGGTTGGTTACGTACTGAAACCGGTGTGCATCGCTTAGTGCGAAAATCTCCGTTTGATTCTAGCGGCCGTCGACATACCTCGTTTGCCTCTGTTTTTGTTTCGCCAGAAATTGATGATAACGTCGAGATTGATATTGATCCGTCGGATTTGCGTATCGATGTATACCGTTCATCCGGCGCCGGTGGTCAGCACGTAAATACCACCGAATCTGCCGTACGTATTACCCACATTCCGACTAATGTTGTAACTCAATGTCAGAATCAGCGTTCGCAGCATAAGAACAAAGATCAAGCGATGAAGCAGTTGAAAGCAAAACTGTATGAACATGAAATGAAGATTCGTAATGCCGAATCGCAAGTACTGGAAGACTCGAAAGCTGATATCGGCTGGGGCAGTCAGATTCGTTCGTATGTATTGGACGATTCACGTATTAAAGATTTGCGTACAGGTGTAGAAAACCGAAATACAGGGGCCGTATTAGACGGCGCCCTAGATCCATTTATTGAAGC
>Ga0105359_10001494_pt1 | contig 19699 bp, 18 predicted proteins | sample GOMGulsemesocosm_6_FD_83659 | JGI IMG/M metagenome (GOLD analysis project Ga0105359, IMG submission 83659) | Methane-oxidizing microbial communities from mesocosms in the Gulf of Mexico - GOM8C Gulf of Mexico | ecosystem: Environmental > Aquatic > Marine > Cold seeps | place: Gulf of Mexico...
ATAGTATTATTTCATTGTCAAAGGCCATGATTAGCGAAACGCCAAAAGCAAACTGGATAAATGGCTTAAGTTCATAAAGAGAATCATTTAGCCGTTTATTAAAAAATGATTTTGCCTTGCTATTAGGACTGTCTAGTCTTCTCGCATGAGATCGGGATGACCATGTTAAAGCCCCGGCAAAATAAAATAGGCCTGCAGAGCCAAATAAGATGGCATTATCTGCTGTTGATAAAATAATAATGCTGACTACAAAGTAAGCATAAGGTAAGTTTTCATAAATGATTTTAGGTGTATGCATGTCATCGCTCTTCTTTATATTTGAGGATTTAACAACTTTGTCAGAGTTTTATATTTAGTAACTACACTCTACTTAGCAAAATACGAACCAATCACTAGTCACGGAGGGACCGTACGGGTAAGTAATTGAATTTTCTAGTCAATATTTAAATTTGATATTTTCATTAGTAAAAAATACTCGAGTCAAGGTTACTGTCTAAACATACCGTGAGTTAACATTCGTAAACTTGAGAAAACATAAGGCTGGTTTTCCTACATTTGAGAATAATAGCTTTGAACTAACGACTGAAATGTTATCTGTATTTAGCTTGCTGTTGCCAAAGAATAAATTAACTTTTTTTATCATGGTAAAATATCTCCTAACCACCGGTTATCTCTTACAAAAGAAATAAATATTGGTGAAGCACAGCTAAAACAGTCACTGTAGGACATTATTAATCATTCACATAATCACATGAACTTTTGTAGAACATGGCATTAATTAACCTCATAACAGGGTGAGACATTACTTAAAAGCGGTTCGAAAATTGCTAATATAATCTTTGATTTGTTTACTAAAAAAGGGGCTAAAATGACATTAAAAATAACAAGAACAATCATACTTTCGCTGGCCATATCAACGAGTTTTTTAGCCCAAGCCCAAAGCACTTTTGAAGAGGGTTATCAAGCGGCTTCCACTGGCGATTACCAGCAAGCTTTCAAGATTTGGCAGCCTCTTGCAACACAAGATAATGCGCTCGCACAAAGTAACCTAGGTATTTTGTATGAAAATGGTTGGGGGGTTAAACAAGATGCTGAAAAAGCCTTCTTTTGGTATCAAAAATCTGCCGAGTTAGGTCAAATGGATGCTCAGCATAATTTAGCTACCTTATATCAACAAGGCAATGGTGTTGAGCAAGACTTGAATAAAGCAGGGTTTTGGTATGAAAAAGCAGCCAAGAAGGGCCATGGCGATTCCCAAGTTATCTTAGGTGTCATGTACCAGGAAATTGAGGATTATCAACAAGCGGCATACTGGTTTAACAAAGCAATGAAACTAAACGTTGAAGGTGCGCAAAAAAACCTCGATTACTTATGTCAGTTAAAACCAAAGGAAATCGCAAGTTATTGCAAATAAGCTAACTTAATAGCATCGCAATATTTATTTTGTAAATAAAATGGCTAACGTTTCTAAATCGTTAGCCACTAAAACCGCCCTATTCATCTCGACTATTGACTTACTGCCCTGACTACCAGTGCATGCAAAATATACAAATTTTCAATCAATAAATATTAATTGCCTACAACCACTTGAGGAGAAATTGCCACATACTTAGGTTTATCTTCTGGGCGAGCAAGGCTACGTGCTCGTTTACCAACGATAGAAAAACATCCACCTATCGCCATAAAAAAGCCGCCTAACCAAATCCAAATTATAAAGGGCTTGTAATATAATCGGATTGACCAAGCATTCTCTCCCAGAGGGTCGCCTAACGCCGCATATAAGTCTCTGAATAAATTACTATCAATGCCCGCTTCGGTCATACCCATTGTTTGAACTCGATAACTGCGCTGCTCAGGCAGTAACTTAGCAACCAACTTACCATCTTCATAAACCTTCATTTGCCCTTGTATTGCGGTGTAATTGGGGCCATCAATATTTTTAGTGCCACTAAATTCAATACTATAACTGGCAATATCAATACGTTCACCAGGAGAGAGTTTCACATTAGTTTCAATTTCATATATTGATACCATAGTGATACCAACAACTGAGATGGCAACCCCTATATGAGCTATTGCCATACCTAAGTGGCCTAATGAAATACTAGCAATTTGCTTTTCCTTAAGATGATTAAATACATCTTTAGCTGCGGTCAACACCAACCAACAAGAAAGGCTAATACCAAGGCTTACAACAAGATTAAATGCTTGCGCAAACACTAGTGGAAACAATAGCCCGATACTGATGGAAAGAAGGAGAATAGAGTGAAACTTTTTAGCTATTTCACCTTTTTTGGCTTTCTTCCAGCGAATTAATGGCCCTACTCCCATAACTAAAAAGAGCAATACCATCATAGGAATAAAAACTGCGTTGAAATATGGCGCACCTACTGAAATTTTCCCCCTACCTAAGGCATCTATAATTAGCGGGTACAAGGTACCAAGCAATATGGTGAAAGTTGCGATAGAAAGAATGATCATGGCACTTAATAAGCTACTTTCTCTTGAATACAGGGTATACCGATTGCTACTTGATATATTGTTAGCACGAAAAGCATAAAGTGTTAAAGAGCCCCCGACCACTATTGCTAAAAGCGCTAGTAAAAAAGCACCTCGAGTAGGATCTACTGCAAATGAATGTACAGACGTTAACACGCCAGAACGTACTAAAAATGCGCCAAGTAAATTTAATGAAAAAGTAAATATTGCCAGTAATAAAGTCCAATGCTTAAATGTATTACGCTTTTCAGCAACGGCTAAAGCATGTATTAAAGCTGTACCCGAAAGCCAAGGCATAAAAGAAACATTCTCAACTGGATCCCAAAACCACCAACCGCCCCAACCCAACTCGTAATAAGCCCACCAACTTCCCAGAGCAATGCCTAAAGTTAAAAATGCCCATGCGGCAACTGTCCATGGTCTTGACCAACGAGCCCAAGCTGCATCCATCTTACCACTCATCAAGGCAGCAATAGCAAAGGCAAAGGCAACAGCAAAACCAACATAGCCCATGTACAGCATAGGAGGATGTAAAATTAAGCCAATATCTTGTAGTAAAGGATTTAAGTCTCGACCTTCTACAGGAAAATTTGGTAGCAGTCGATCAAATGGGTTGGATGTAAAAATAGTGAATGCAATAAACCCTACGGCAATCATCCCCATCACGGCAAGTACGCGTGCGATAAACTCTTCATCTAATTGTTTGCTAAATACAGCAACCGCAAAGGTCCAAGCAGTTAAAGAAAAAACCCAAAACAGCATCGAGCCTTCGTGGCCACCCCATACAGCACTAATTTTAAAATAATAGGGTAAGTGACTATTAGAATGCCCTGCGACATATTTAACTGAGAAGTCATCAGTAACAAAGCTATAAGCCAAAATTGTGATACTAATAGCAACAAAAACAAATAAGCCGAAACTCAAAGGTTTTGCTGACTGCCTCAGCTTCAGGTTATTAAATGAAACGCCAAGCAATGGAAAAATACTCAAACAAACAGCAAATGCCAAGCTTAAGATTAGTGAGAAGTGACCTAGTTCAGGGATCATTTTTTCTACGCCTTTTATAAACGAGTATTGAAAATATTCAAATCAAATTAATAGCAAAGCACTAATAGCGCCTCATTTAATTTCGGACATGAGTTCTAAGGTTCCTTTAAAAGCTACGTTAAAGAGAGTTCGGCAACTTTAGCTTCAAGCAGCTTTCGTTGAGCAATGTCTTCAAAAGTAGCTACATAAAAGTTCACTTTACCCTTGTCATTTTTTACTGCTGAAATAGTTATCCATTCAGGGTAGGTCAGTCCATTTTTATGCTTGTTTATTATCTCACCTTGCCAACTACCGGTATCGAGAATACTTTGCCACAGTTGCTGATAAAATGGCTGCTCATGTGCTCCAGATGAGAGAATACGTGGGTTTTTCCCTAATACCTCTGCTTCTGAATAGCCGGTAATTTCGGTAAACGCACTATTTACTTTGATAATATTGCCTTCTGCATCGGTAATGGTAATAGCACTACGTGTATTAAAAGCAGCCGCAGCAACCTTTAACTGCTCTTCCATTTGTTTACGCTCAGTGACATCAATCATTTGCAAAACATAATGGCTAACACTGCCTAGTTTGTTTTTAACGCTACTTACAAACATGATATTGGTTCTCTTGCTACCATCTTTACACCGGCTAGCTACTTCACCAAGCCACTGTCCAGTCTTTGCGATAGAAGCCTCAATATCAGATTGTAAATCTGCATTCTCCATAAAATACAAGTCGCGACAAGACAAACCACTAAGTTGCTCAGCTTCATAACCTGTAGCTTTGCAAAAGCCTTTGTTCACGACTGATATCTGCCATTTATTGTCAGTAATAAAAATAGCCTCTTCACAATAGAATAATGCTGAAATAAGTTCTAAAGAATGATGCTCAAATTCTTGCACCAGTTTTCTTTTATAAACAATCCAAAGCATGAGTGACAAAGTAACAAGCAATACTGCCAATAATAAATAGAGCTTGGCTAAATGAGCACTATATTGAGGCGCTATATCTTGGAGCTGGATTTTTTGTATTAAGGTGTATGGGGTTGACTCCGTTTTGAAGCCAAAAGAGCTAAATATGTAATGGCCCGAATCAGTACTGATAACACCGTTTTTATTTTCTTGTACATACTGCCAAGCTATAGGCTCTTGATCTTTGAAAGTATTTCTTGAGCCCGTAGAAAGTATATGTGACCAGTTGTGTAAGTGCTCAAAGCCCTGTAAATAATGGCCTTGCTGATCGATAATAGCGGTTTTTCCTGGCATACTTTTCAATACATCATTAGCAACAGACATTAACTTGTCGGCTAAAACATTAACTACAAGAATACCTGCTATTTGTCCTGAGCCATGAAAAACAGGGGTAGAAAGTCTCAATACCGGTGTTATAGGGTAACTTAATTCCCCATATTCATTATTTAATTCAATCGCTGAAATATAAACTTCACCAGATTTTAACGGCAAAGAATTTTTAAAGTAATCCCTGTTTTTTTTATTTTGCAGGTTACTAGAGGCGGCGGCAAACTGCTTTTGAGCATCATATTCAATACGCAAAAGCTCTAGGCCTGATGCGGATATAAAGCGTGTTTGCGCTATCCACTGCGTCTCTTCACTCGCCCTAATCCAGTTATCTAAAACAAATGCCTTAGATAGTTCATTTTTATCTATTAAATAGCGTTGTAACTCAGATTCAGTACTTAATTGAATGGTGATATTTTTCAAAAATTGAATGTTATTCTGCTGCAGTGATGAAATTGTTTCAAACTGAACTTGGGTATTAGCAACATTTCTCTGTGTTGCATTGTTAACAACATAGTTAACACTTAACCAGGCGAAAAAACAAAATATCGGCAAGATAAGTAATATAACTTTAGTCAAACGAAGTAACATCTTGTTTTTGAGCTGCTTCATCTCTTTAATTGAGATGATATCTTTTATTAAGTTATTATGTTGAAGGTTCAATTTTCCACCTGCGATATATTTTAGTTTTATTAATCAAAGTGTTGTTTTTGTAATGAGTAAACTTATCCCGGTATAAATACCCCGCCCATACGGATAGCTCTTACTAATTCTTTTGTCGATTTTTCTAGCTCAGCTATGGCCGCAGCATAATCTTCAGCAGTAGCAAAACCCTCAGCGACTAAACGAATACTTTTGGCTTTTTCTACTCGGGTTAATATCCTTTGTTTATACGCTTGAGGTTTACTCGCCAGTTTCTTTTCAATTAATAACTTTATTAACATTTGATGGGTATCATTACGGTCTAGCTCATAGACATATTATTCTTCAATAGACTCAAATGAAAGCTCCCTAACGAGAACGTCACCACTGCGCATGTTTTCAATGCCTGTTTTGGTTAATAAATAGGCTTCATCAAGCTGTTCCCTAGCCTTATCAACATCATGTTTTTTAAGTAATGCATCTGCCGAAACAATTATTTCAGCGATTTGAGCCTTTAACTTATTGGTGACATCGACAGTATCTTTTTCAATCGCAATTCTTTCTAGCGCCTCAAGTAACGCATTAACACTTAACAATTTTCGTTTGTAGTCTCGTTCTTTTTTTCTATCGAGTAACTTTTTAGGTGAGGCTTTTCTTATTGCGCTATACATTAACTTGACAGTTTTATCTAACAGTATATTTACTTTGCCGTTATCAGGTTCCTGTGCGGCCATTAGGTAGGTTTTTCTAGCATCAACATAAGCCTGATGTGCATCGGAGTTTTCACTGCTAAATACTTTTTTGGCGCCCGAAGAAACTTCTAACAATTTTCGTAAATAATTAAATCGCGATGGCTTTCCAGCAATATCCTCTGGAAAAGGATAAGGTTGTAACAGTACTTCTAGCTGCGCATTAGGTCGAATAGTACGACTCTGCTTAGCCTCGCTGAGACCACAAATCATTAAATTCAGTATCAATACAACACAAACAGACTTATTCATTTCATTCCTAAAACATCATTAAACCGGTTATTCTTAAAGCTTGTACTAAACTGACATTAGCAGCTTCTAATGCCGTTATTGCTTGGCTATATTGTCGAAGAGCTACCGCTGCTTTAGCCTTACTCACATAACTATCAGATTTTTCTTTAAACTCATTTATTCGTTCAATTTGACTTTTTGAAATAGCAGTATTTGCTAGACGCCTATCAAGGATTAACTGATAACTAGTCAAATTTTTCTTTTCGTAAAGGTACTCATCTTTTGGTGTTGCAAAATCTAAACTTACCAGGAGCGTTTGTTGATCTTTTAATCGCGATAGTGCCTTAATTAAAATTTCATTAGTCTTTTGCAGTGCCAAATATCCCCGTTTCAATTCATTGTTATTAAGCAATTGTTCAGCCAGTATTTTGGTATGTCTTGCTTTTATTAATTGTTCACTTCCCAGATCATCATTCTGAGCCATTAGTGTCTCAGCAAGTGACTCGATAAAGCCTTCAATCACCAGCATTAGTTGAACAGCATTACTCTTGCTGTATTTTTCTTCGCTTGCTAATTTTTGTAAAAATGATTTGGCATAGTACATATTGACAAAAGACTGTTCGATAGACTGAGCAGCTTGTTCAAACTCCTTGTTGGCAATAAAGAGCTTGCCTTGCTCAAGCTCTTTAAGTGCGTAAAGGTAGCCATCTTTAAACAGTTGATTTTCTTCAAACAAGTTTCCAGCATTACTTTTGATATCCGCCAAAACATTTTCCAGCAAAATAACTTTGCTATTAATTTGCTTAAGATCAACTGCATGCTCTGCTGAATAAACCGGCAAAGCAAACAGCAAAGGCAGTAGTATTCTTTTATTCATATTTCCTCTGCCTCATTTTAACGTTAACAATAAGCCTTTTGATTAATGCTAGTGACACCGCTATTTCTTTCTACCTGCGACTAAAGGTTTCTTTTTGTTTTGCGAGTGACATTTACGACAGTCAGAAACAGGAAAGGCAACCTTACCGTGACATACACCACATTTTTCGCCCATTAAAATAGAAGCCATGCTGATTTGATTCGCACCTTTTTTAGGAATAAAAATATCGGGATGACAGTTTGAACAATCTAACCACTGGGTATGCTCTTTATGCGGGTAAACCACATTTGGCATTGAACCTTTCACTTCTCGAACAATGTTTAAATCCATGACAAAAGGTTTTTTGGTCTCATCTATGCGATCATATCTCGGTGCTATCTTTCCGTTATTCAATGATTTAACCCAATCAATGCGATTACCAGAAGTAGACTTATCTAAACCAGCAAACGCTTCTCTTGGAGTTTGCAAAACATAAGCTCCTTCGCCATCAGGTTCATGTATGCCATCTTCAAAAGGAGGTTGGTTCCACTCCGATGGTGGTTTCATCAAGCGGTTGAATTTCATTGCACCTGCATTGACCGATTTCTTCGTTGTTTTTTTCACCTTGGCAACAGCTGTAGGTTTAGCTTTGGCTTTGACCACCTTTTTAGGGGCTGCCTTCGCTTTTGTCGCTGGAGCTTTAATAGTGACTTAGGCCGATTTTAATAAATAACCAATGGCATCTTTAATATCATCATCAGATAATAAATAGTTACCACCTTTAGCCGGCATACTATTAAGGCCATCAATAGCATTTTTTGTTAACTGAACAAGACCTTTATCAGTTCGCTGCTGCCAAGCTGTGGTATCACCAACTTTAGGTGCTCCCATAACTCCTGCCTTATGACAGGCAACACAACTTTGCTCGACAACTTTTTTACCATTATCAATATCTGCAGCTTGGGCAAATAGGGGATTCGTCAGTAGTAGTAATACTGCAATAAAATATGTATTTTTCACGACAACCTCTACTTCTTCTGTTTATCTTTTGATGGAGCAACCAACTGCTGAACGGTACTACCATGCACTTGTGTTGGCGTACCTGGAGTTCCTGAGTGGCATAAATTACAATTCTCTACTGACCAAGCAACTTCACCGTCATGACATGCTCCACAAAACTCACCATCAATAATTTTTAACATATCAATTTCATTTCCGCCGGCCTCAAATTTAAAGCCTAAATCACCATGACATACCTTGCAGCGAAAACGAATACGGTGAAACCAGTGTGGGAATACCACAGGCCTCATGCCAGCCTCTTCAGAGAAGTTATTGATAACCACATCTCCGTACTCAGCATGAACCACTTTCGGCGCAAAGAGCCCGACCATAATTAATAAGCACATAAATAAATATAGAGTGCGAAAGGGTGTGTTAAACACATATTTTCTTTTCACCACGTTCTCCAAAAATTAAAACTAAAAAACAAAAATTAAAAAAGTTTAATACCAAATACTAAAAATTACGCTTTATCTCCAAACCTGTATAGTAGCTACCTTTACTAACCACACTATTTAAATGAACCTCTAAAAAACCAACCCGGTAATCAAGATCATTTTGCCAAGATGCCGGTCTATTATCTCTTTGCTGCTGCTCAGGTAAGAGGTTATCCAGTGGAAAATCCAGCATTGAAGTAAAACGTAAATTAGGTACTTCCCATAACTCATTATGCCGGTACCACAAATTACCAAAAGCACTATTGCTCACGTCCTCTTCGCCAAATATATCTATATTTTTACTCCACTCGTACACTATATTGCCGCCCCAGTTGTCATCTGTACCTAACATTTGATTACGTTGTAAACTCAAGTAAATATGTTGATAGCTGCGCACATCTTGGTTTAAATGACGAGCATCTGATAGCAATAGATAAACGGTAGAGCTACCAGATCCATCACTTGAAGACATATTAAAGGCGAGGTCATTAGTCAGCTTGAATTGTTCGATACGCAATTCGTCTTTATTTGAGCTTGATTCATGATCTAATCGTTGATCATAAGAAACGGATAAAAAACTATTAAACAAAGAATAATCTTTTACTGCACCATAACCAAAGCTAATGATGTTGCGCTCTTCATCTTCATCACCTCGAAATACCGTGACGGCATCACGGGCAAACCAACTAACGGAAAGGGTATCTGATATGTCATTGAAGTCTTGGTAACTGGCGCTACCATAACCACTATATATCTTTGCTTTACTGTTACTATCCAACCTATGATCACTTCCAATAGAAGCACTAAATTGCACTGTGTCACTAAAATCATAAAAGCCACCGGCTGATAGCACAGTATTACTATAATTCTGACTCTGTTCGCCGGTGGCTAAAATATTTTTATTAACATAACCATTAACGGTATAAGTAAGTCGTTCGTCGGCTTGTGAGCGAATAAAGGAGGTCAGTGTAGCTTGCGCCCTTTTAGACTCTGACTCAAAAGCAGGGGATTCTTGTTTGATATCGACTATATTGTCTTCATCACCATGAAAACGATTATCACTTTCGTTATAAGTTTCTCGAGTGATATTGGCAGAAACGTTAACTGAATCGCCAACGTTAGGAGACCAATAATGTTGAAATTGCAAAGAAAGATCTTCTTCGCCATACTCGCGTTCTAACTCCTTGATACTTTCATCATTAAAGCGCGCTACAATTGTGTAATCAGCTGTTTCAAATGCATCTCCAAAACTAAAATCTAGCGCGTTATGCAAGAAGCTAGTTTCATCGATAGATTGATCACTGTAATTAAAAAAATATGTCGCGTTCGCGTAATAAGTGCTTTCTTCTGGTGTCAAACGACTACTGACAGTGAACTGGCTGTTTAGCATTAAATTATCGTCAGTTTCTTCACTGCTTATGGTTTTGTTTATGCGCTGTTCAAAGCTAAATTCTGTCGGCAGGTCTGAATGAGGATATAAATCAATAACGGTAGCAAAGAGACCATCAATAGAGGATTGATTAGCATTATCAACTAAATTATATTGATTATGATCTGCTTGTAAAATTGTATTAAACATAACATTACTCACCCAAGGGCGATAAATAAAGCCTTGCCAACTGTTTCTTTGTACAAGACGTCCGGTTGCTGAAACATCACTGGGACTGTTTTCGATATCATTAGCAAAGTCATTATTATCTTTTATATAAGAGGCTTTAATACCTAACCACCCAGTAGTACTTTCAAAGCCATCATCCAAATACAGCCACTGCTCTGCCCTTGCTTGTTGAGGACTTGAAATCACCAACAAACAAAAGACGGCAAACACGAGCTTTTCAGATAAAAAGGGCTTCAAAAGGCAACTCAAAAAATATTAGTAGCAAAGAAATTTAGCTATGCTTAGCCGGGTTCAACATTCTTTTTATGCAGCTTAATTACTGTCGTGCTTTTCAACTCATTTAGCGTCTGCTGCCAAGCTTGCGTTTTAGCATCATTTAATGCCAGCGCATTTGCTCTTTGCTTCACTTCACTAAAGTCATGGGTTATCGCTGGTTTTCTATCGATGAGTTTAAAAATAGCGATACCTTCTAGTAAAACTACTGGTTCAGTAATATCGCCAGGGGTTAACTCAACCATTAAATCTTCAACTTTTTTGGCAATCATACCTTCATGGGTAAACCCCATATCACCGCCTTGATCTGCGCTAATATCGGTAGAGTGCAACTGTGCCAATTCAGAAAAATCAGCTCCGCTGAGTAATTTTCCATGAATATTAGCAATTTGTTCTTCAACGGCTTGCCAGACAAAACCGCCGGCACTGGGTGATACGCTAATAAGGATTATGCCAACTCTATTTTGTGGTGGTTGAGTAAACTTATCCAAATTATCTTGATAGAAACTCTTAACTTGTTCAGTAGATAGCGTAATTGAATCTTTGATAAATGATTGATATTGCTTCGCTAAATCTGAAACTTCCAGCAACTGTCGATACAGGGGTAAATACCCTGTACGTACACTCTGCCATTGCTCATTACCTTCAAACTGTTTGTCATAAGCCGACACCTTTTGCTCGATAGCTTCCTTATTAACGGACAAACCTGTTTCTTTAGCCGCGTGTGCCAAGATAAAATGTTCTATCAATAATGCTTCTGTTTCTTTAATAAAATCTGCTTCACTGCCTTCAGGCGGTTTACCATGATAGAAGCTATTACTTTTTTGTTGAGCAATAAACTCTTTTAGCTGCACTTCAGCAATTGTTTCCTGGTTAACTTGGGCAAAAATTGTCTTTAAAATATCATCAGTTTGAATGACCTTTTCTTGTGCTTGACTACTAACAGATAAAGGCAAGATAAGGGCTACTACTAGGGAAAAATGGAAAGAAAATATTTTCATGTTAATGGTCTCTCATTAGCTACAAGTTGTTTTGCGGAGCTTAGCGCTACCGCCAGACCTAAAGCAGCCTTTACAAACTCAAAAAACGCATAAACCATCAAGCTAGTTTATGCGTTTGTTAAACGTTTTACTTATCGTGACAAGCTAAGCAAACCGCACTACCGGTATTAGATATACGTAAGAATGTTGGGTTACTACCCGTATCTTCTACATGTGGATCATGACAACTTGCACATTCAACAAACGGTTCATCTTGCTGACCAGAGTCACCATTTTGCCAGTCAACCGCTGCTATATTCCGGGTATAAAGCGGTAGATCAGTTTTACTTCGCCCTGAAGCAACAATACCCGTTTCTATATACCAAGCAGGTGCGCCATTTACCGTCATTTTAACGGGAGCAAAAAAGTCTTTATCAGCTGCTGTTGACGGCGTGCCGCCTGCATTTGTATAACCACCACCTGCGTACTGAATACCTACCGGATGATCATTGGTTAAATCAGCACCCAGATTGGCAATACCTGTTGGCATCAAACCAGTAGCACCAACGCCTGCGTTCCAAGTACCAGCTAATCTGGCACCTGCAGCATTATAACCACCTGAGCCAGGTTGGTTAATCATCACATCCATGGCTTGAGTACCATCATGACAAGACAAACAAGCCACAGAAACAGAGCCAACTTTGGCGACACCACCATCCAGGGTAGTAGTACCTAAACTATCGTAAGTTTGATACGTAGTGTTGGGTAAGCTTTTGTTCCAAAGAGGCACCACGGCTGTGGTATCTGAACCATGAGGTGTGTGACAGAAGACACATACTTCACCTGTGCCATCTGTTTTGTTGGTAGCAGTACTTGAAGATCCTAAGTTATGCTTGGTATTTTTAACACTTGCAATTGCCCCCCCTGCAGAGAGGATACTTCCCACAAGAATACTTGTGAGCAGTAACACTTTTTTAGTAGATTTCATATCATTGCCCTTCTTTTTTCTACTTAGTATTCATCATCATTGACAAATTATTTTAGTTCTACCCTCCATTTTGCAGCTAGTGTGCCAACTTAAGAAAAACAACAACAATAAAAACAAGGTTATTAAATACTCTATACATAACAACAGGTTGACTAGGAAAGGTTTCAACGACAATTGAACTAAAGCAAAAAAAAGTTCATAAAAGCAAGTAAATAAGAAATGATAAATCCGCAAGCAAAAAGCACTCTCTTAAAAGTAAGACTGGCTTCTCAATTCTGAGAAATTAAAAGCACTAAGTGCCACAGCAAAATAAAAACAGTAAATACACAGAGAACGCATTGCAGAAGTTAATAAAGTGTTTGCCAAGAGACAGGTGAAAAATGCACAAATAGAGAGGAGTATCGAGGTATAAGCTTGGTTGAACTTCATCTTAATAAAGAGTGAAATTCAACCAACTCACCTAGGCGGAGTTTTCGGTTTCAACTGCGCCGTTGTTATAATAAATGATATAGAATTGAATTAATGATCGAAGCCTTTAATACGTGCAACGCCGCCATAACTGCCAATCCAGTAGGTGCCATCATCTTGAATATCCATTGAAAATATTGCTTCAGCGTATAAGCCGTCATCTATGGTATATAAGGTAAATTCTTCGCTGTCTGGGCTCTTTTTAGCAAGACCTTTACTCGTACCAACCCAAAGGGTACCGTCTTCAGCCATTTCAAGCATAAATATATGGTTTGCAGGTAAACCATCAAGATGGGTATATACTTGCCAGTTTTTACCATCAAAATGGTTGAGTCCTGCTCCCCAGGTACCCACCCAAACATCACCATTGTCAGCAATATCCATGGAAACTATGTAATTGGGGTTATAGGCGGTATTGACACCTGTTAGCCCCTGTTCAATCTTCTGTTTGGCATGATGACTCGAGTATTTAGCAGGATCACGTTTAAATGGGTTAAAGTCCTTAACCAACTCATATTTAGCCCCTAAACCATCTTCATGCTGCCAATTACTCCAACGGCCTGCTTGATAGCGAGCAAGTCCACCTTCAGTGGCTAACCAAATCTCACCGTTTTTTCCTTCAGCAAGACCGTAGATCCAATCATTAGGTACGCCGCCATTGGTATTTTCCACTGTAAATAGTTGCCAAGCATTATCATTATCTAACTCGCCATTAATGATACGGTTCACCCCTGTCCAGGTAGCAATCCAAATATCGCCATTTTTGGCGGTCAGCAGGTCATAAACAAACGCATCGCCTAAGCCATTTGGTACATTATATCGAGCCCATTTGCCGCTCTTTTCATTAAGTACCGATAAACCACCACCGTAGGTACCAACGGCAATGTTATTTGCATCGATACGGCTAACATGAAAGACCCCATTAGCAAGCAGACCATTACGCACATCAAAATGTCGATAGTCCTCGGTTTCGATATTATAACGAACTAAGCCACCTGAGGTACCAACCCACATGATGTTACCGTCAGCGTAAATTGACTTCACATTACGTTTGCCAACATTAAAATGAACAAACTTGCTCTTAGGTTTTGACTGCTCAGTTATTTGGGCTGTTGATAGTGCTGGCGTTGTAATTTTTGCAGAGGCTGTATTTTCTACTGGCTTATTAGTAGCATTACTTAGTTGAGGCTGCTGCTCTACCTTGCCAAAATAACTGAAATAACCGATTAGTCCAACGGCAATAAGTATTGCCAATATAAGTACGCGAAACATAGTTATTCCTTAAGATTTAATTTCGATAGCGGTCAATTTTGTTACACCACTGCGCGTGCCTAACCAAATGGCACCGTCAGGTGATTCAGCAATAGAATAAACATCATTGTTGAGTAGGCCTTTAGATTGGTTAAAGTTTTGCCAGTTAACACCGTCATAACGCGAGACACCGCCGTTAGTACCAAACCACATTGCACCATCAGCAGACTGAATTATTGAATAAACAATATTTCCCGCCAAACCGTCTTTAGCACTCAAGTTAGACCACTTACCATTAAAGAATCTACCAACACCCGCGCCCCAAGTGCCTGCCCAAACCGCGTTATCGCGTTTATCTATTTTCAAAGCAAAGACATAACTTGGGTTATACGTGGCTTTGCCACCAGTAAGAATACCCAGATCATGTCTTGAACGAGTGCCTAAACCGGTATTTTTACTAAATGGCAGGCCATTTTCATTTTCAATGCCTAAGCCGTCACTGTGATCCCATGAGGTCCAACTCTGACCGTCATAACGGGTAACACCACCTTCAGTGCCAAACCAAACAGTGCCGTTTTCTTCGATATCTATACCGTAAACCCACTCATTGATAAGCTCTTTTACGTAGGTTTTAAACTCTAGCGTTTGTAAATCAACATGATTAACCCCAGCCCAAGTGCCAACCCATAAATTTCCATCGGGGTGATTAGCAAAAGAATAAACCCAATAATCCGCTAGGCCATGCAGAGGAAAAAAAGTTTTCCACTGGCCATCTTTATAACGAGACATACCACCAGCATTAGTGCCAAACCACTTATAGCCGTCTTTATCAATGGTAATGGCAAACACATATTCATTCGCTAAGCCATGCTCACGGGTAAAAGTTGTTTTTAAATCACCACTGACATAATCAACTTGATGAACCCCCATGGACGTACCAACCCATAAAGATTGTTTCTTTGGCTCTACCGCTAACGAGCGAACAAAAGCATTTTCTCCTACGTTAAAGGTGTCTTTAACTTGATAAATAACAACATCAGGCACAGGTTCACTACAGGCACTGACAAATAAAGTGATAAGCAAAGTAAAGAGTGCTTTCAAAGAAAATTTCATTATCTAAAGGTCCTTAAGTAAGCAACTAAATCAACAATTTCTTGGTCTCTAAGCATGCCACTATAACCGGGACATGTTTTTCCACCGCTTTTGATACGGTTGAATAAACTTTTATCACTGACTCGTAATCCTTCTTTTTTTGCCAGATTTGCTGCTCTAGGCAATCTAGGCTCACCATTAACACCGTGACACTGAGCACAGTTTCTTTGGTAATGCTTTTTACCTTCTTTGGCATTGCCAGCCATTACTGGGCTTGCCAGCACCATAAGGCCTAACGAAATCCATAGCGGGATTGGTAATTTAATCATTATTCTATTTTCCTTGTTCACAGGGCTTTGCTGCTATTTTCTTGCTCGAGTGCTAACTTTGCCTTTTCTTTTGAAAATGCATCCATTGCATCTTTCAATGCTTGTACTTTCTCTCGATTGATAGCTAAGCCAAGCTCGCCATTTTTATAAGCTTTAATCAACCGATAAGTGGCAGTGAAGTATCCCTTGTCGCTCGCCTGTTGATATAGATTCAATGCCTTGTTGAAGTCTTTTGTTAAGCCTAACTCGCCTTGTTCATAACCACTAGCCAAGGACCAATAGGCAGGAGAATAATCTTGGGCAATAGCCTGCTTTAATAACGTTACCGCCTTACTATTATTTTTTTCAAGCAACTTTCCACTGCCATATAAGGTAGCTAATTCATACATAGCCATACTGTCTTGTTGCGCTGCCGCTTTTTGCAAAAACGGTAGTGCCAATTCATCTTCTCCTGAGCGGATATAAATATAACCAAGCATTGCCTGCGCATGAGCATGATTTTTATTGGCTGCTTTGCTAAGCCAAGTAATAGCGCCCATTAAATCGTCTATACGATGAGCAGCCAAGCCTTTATCAGTCCAAGCTTGAACTTGCTCTACTTCATCTACGGCTTCAACTGTTGTTTCATTTTTCTGAGCTGCAAGGTTAAAGCTAACTCCCAGCATCATTAAAAGTAGTATTTTACCAACGTTCATTTTTTACCTCATTGCTTCGACAATTATTTAATTGAATCTGCTTTTGTTAAGCAATAATCGTGCTATTCATCAAGTTTTCGATATAAACTTGATAAACCTAAGCCCAAACGTTCTGCCGCCAAGCGTCTATCATCATTGGCATCGTGTAGTGTTTTCTTTATCACCTCAAGCTCAAAGTCACGCACCTGCTCCCGTAACGTCCTGATTCCCACATCTATTTTTTTTTGACTCAATAACTGATTAGGTAAATCAGTTACCCGGATAATATTGTCGTCGGCCAATATCATTGCTCGGGCAATGGTATTTTCAAGTTCACGAATGTTGCCTGAATAGCTGTAGTTTTCAATCAGACCTAATGCTTCCGGCTCTATTTCAAACTCATCATTAATGCCCATTTTTTTACTTTCATTGCGAATAAAGAATTTGATCAATACTTTAATATCTTCTTTTCTTTCTCTTAGCGGTGGTAAATCAATATTGAAAATGTTTAGTCGAAAATAAAGATCTTCGCGGAACTTACCTTCTTTAACCATATCTTGTAAATCTCTATTGGTTGCCGCAACAATGCGGGCATCAATATCGATAAAGCGCTCACTGCCAACCGCACGAACTTTTTTATCTTCTAAAACATGCAATAGCTTAACTTGTAAGTGCAATGGTAATTCACCAATCTCATCCAAGAAAATAGTGCCACCATTAGCCTCTTCAAATAGGCCTTTTTTAGCTTTATTGGCGCCAGTAAAAGCACCTTTAGCATGACCAAATAACTCGCTTTCCATCAAAGCTTCTGGAATTGCGCCGCAGTTAACGGGAATAAAAGAGCCTGAGCTTCGTAAGCTATTCTGGTGAATGGTTTTGGCAGTGATGCCTTTACCTGTACCACTTTCACCTGTTACTAGCACGGTTGATTCGGTTTTAGAGACTTTCAGTATCAATCGGTCAATAACATTCATCGCATCCGATATCATTTCGCATTGATTATCACCAATGCCCATTACTAACTTTCTCAGTACTTTGTTTTCTGAGCGTAAGCCGATAAAATCCGAAATTTGATTAAGCCGATGAATAACATCTTCTGGTCGTAGTGGCTTAGTTAGGTAATCAAAAGCACCATTACGCATTGCCTCTATTGCGGTATTAACCGAAGCAAAGGCGGTCATAATAATAAACTGAGCTTCTATGCCTTTTTCTCGTGTTTTTTTAAGCAACTCTATTCCGGTAAAATCGGGCATCCGGACATCACTAAAAACCACATCAAAATCTTTTCTGCTTAGGGCTTGCAATGCTGAGGTACCATCTTCGGCACTTTCTACCTGATAACCTTCACGTTCAATTACATTCGACAGTATTTGTCTTATTGCCGGTTCATCATCAACGACAAGTATTTTTAAATTTTTCATACGGCACCATTATTTATTGGCAAAGAGAGCTCAACCTGAGTATTTTTTTTAACTTTCGACGTTATATTAAAATCAGAATTTAAAGAATCTGCTAGTTGTTTGCATATCATAAGACCTAAGCCAGTTCCTTTCTTTTTGGTGGTATAAAAGGCCTCAAAAACTTTATCTAATTGTTCCTTGCTCATACCAGAGCCATTATCCTCAATAATAATTTTTACGTATTGTGAGTCACTAACAGCACTAATATTGATAGATGCATCACTCTGATCTTGTATAGCATCAATTGCATTTGAAAGTACGTTGAGTAATATTTGCGTTAACTTACCAACATCACTCGTCACTGCTGGTAGGTTTTTGGGAATATTTAAATCAATCTGAAGACCGCGACAGCGCTTGTCAAACCTAGCGAGTTCAACCAATTGCTTCATTAGGTTTTGAATATCAACAAGTTTTAAATCGTTACTGATTGAAGAAAAATCTTGACTAATTAAACTAAATTCATTTTTCACTTGACTGATACGTCGAGTTTGCTGTTGGATAGTATTTAATTGGGTTGTCATGTAATCAACAGCTAGTGACTCTGCATTATGATCTAGCTGCCACACCAGCTCGCCAGCAATGCCCTCAATAGCAGCCATAGGATTGCCGATTTCATGTAGTACCCCAGATAAAAACTCCCCTATCGTCGCGACTTTGTTTTGTGCCGCTAATTGATTTTCTAAGCTTTTTTGCACAGACAACTCTTGTAAGTAATAAACAAAATCACCGCTATGTTGCCTTAACACACTAATTTTTACTGGGATATTGCCATTAGTGCGATGAATTAATGAAAATTCATGATGATCAGATGATAGCTCACTGCAAGAACAAATTTTATTATTGACTAACGATTGACAAGTCATATTGTTTAACAAGCATGCAGGTAAGCCGTCCACTAAATCAAAAATGGATAGCTGTGTTACCTTATCGAGCGACTGATCAATAAGCTCAAGTGCAACGTCATTGATAAAGTCAATATCACCTTGGGCATTGGTAACAAAAATAGGTTGGTTAGAGTGCTTGACGATTTCATAAAGGTTAGTCTTTAATCTATTGTTTTGTTTTATCAAGTAAAAGATGAGAAAAGCACCAAGCGTTATCCCTGCCAAAGATAACGTAAGGTTTACCCCACTAACGGATGTTTCATGGTGCGCTAAGACACTCGGTGAAAAACATATTAAGCAAAGGATAAGAGCTCTATTGTTCACTGCTTGCCCCTTGCTCAATCCGCTTTACGCTAGCATTGGTTATTGAAAAGACAATACGAACTTCAGTGCCTTGATTCACTTCAGATTTGAGCCTCAAGTGACCATGATGGCTTTTCACTATTGATAAACAACTAAATAACCCCATGCCGCTATGAACAATAGGATCTTTAGTAGTAAAAAAGGCGGTACAGGCTTTGTCTAAGGTAGTTTGGTTCATGCCTAGACCGTTATCACGTATCAGTAATGTTATTTCGTTATCCGATGATTGTGTTTCAATGGTAATCTGGTGTTTGCATTGCGCTTTTGCCTCTAAGCTATTAAGCAACAAACTATTTAAAAGCAGCTTCAGCTGACCGTCACTGGCATTAAAAGCTGGAAGAGAGTGGGATAAATTCAGCTGTATATCAACGCCATACCAACGCTCATCGTAATGTAATAAGCCAGCTAATTTCCCTATAATATTATTTAAATCAAGTAACTGAAATTCTTTACTGGTCGGTGCTGCTAGGTAGGTCAAATCATTATTAATTAGTTGTAATTTATCACAATAATCTTTAA
>Ga0105359_10001499_pt1 | contig 19649 bp, 17 predicted proteins | sample GOMGulsemesocosm_6_FD_83659 | JGI IMG/M metagenome (GOLD analysis project Ga0105359, IMG submission 83659) | Methane-oxidizing microbial communities from mesocosms in the Gulf of Mexico - GOM8C Gulf of Mexico | ecosystem: Environmental > Aquatic > Marine > Cold seeps | place: Gulf of Mexico...
ATCTAAGCCATGGGACTCAGCGTAGCTGTCTAACTCATTAAAATACGCAACACGCATAGCTAAATAAGTATTAGAAAATAATTTAACCGCTTCAGCTTCTGTAGAATCAGTTAATAAAATAGGAATATCAACACGCAGCGCACCTTGAGCTAATAAATTAGCAAATATACTAGCACGCTCAGATTCTTCACCCACAATAATACGCGATGGATGTAAGTTATCGTAAAGCGCTTTACCTTCTCTTAAAAACTCTGGTGAAAATAATATGTTTTCACAATCAAATTTTGCTTTAACTGTTTTAGTGAAACCTACTGGAACAGTAGATTTTATAATCATTACCGCATTAGGGTTAATTGCAATAACATCCTTAATAACTGCTTCAACTGAATTTGTATTAAAGTAATTCGTTTGTGGATCATAATCTGTTGGTGTTGCTATTATTACAAACTCAGCCTCTTTATAAGCTAAATTTTTATCTGTAGTCGCAGTTAAATTAAGGTATTTGTTTTCTAAAAAGTCCTCAATTTCAACATCTGAAATAGGAGATTTTTTATTATTAATCAAATCCACTTTTTCTTGAATGATATCAACCGCAATCACATCATTGTTTTGCGCTAATAAGACTGCATTTGATAAACCGACATAACCAGTTCCGGCTATTGCTATTTTCATTGTTCTTACCTATCTCGAAACTATTATATTTTATAAAAAGAACGATACCAATTTACAAAGTCTGCGACCCCTTCTTTAACTGTCATTTTAGGTGTATAACCTGTTGCAGTAAAAAGATCCGTTGTATCTGCATAAGTTTGATAGACATCACCTGGCTGCATTTCTCTGAAATTCTTAACCGCTTCGATCCCCAATTCATCCTCTATCGCTTTAACAAAGTCCATTAAGCTAATTGGTGCACCACAACCTATGTTATAAATAGAGTAAGGTGCCGAACTTGATGCTGGATTCCCTTTTTCGACACTCCAATTAGCATCTCTAGTAGGAATAACATTTACAATTCGTAAAACACCCTCAACAATATCATCTACATGAGTAAAGTCACGCCACATATCCCCATTATTGTTAATATCAATGACTTCACCATCTAATATTTTTTTAGTAAAAATAAAAGGTGCCATATCCGGTCTCCCCCATGCTCCATAAACAGTAAAAAATCTTAAACCTGTTGTTGGAATGTCATACAAATGGGAATAGGAATGGGCCATAAGCTCATTTGATTTTTTAGTAGCTGCATATAGAGATACAGGGTGATCTACTGAATCACTTGTCTCGAAAGGTGTTTTTTTATTTAAACCATATACTGAACTTGAGGAAGCATAAACTAAATGCTCAATAGCATTATTGCGACAACATTCAAGAATATTTAAATGACCAACTAGATTACTTTCAGCATATGCTTCAGGATTTTCAATTGAATATCTTACACCAGCTTGTGCAGCTAAATGTATAACACGATCAAATTTTTCTTCTGCAAATAAATTAGCTAATGAAGTGAGATCTGAAATATCCAACTTTATAAATTTGAAATTGTTGAACTGATGATTTATCTCTAATCTAGCTTTTTTTAAATCGACACTATAATAATCATTTAAGTTATCAATACCAACGACTTCATGACCTTGTTCATTTAAGCGCAAAGATACTTTCGAGCCAATAAAACCTGCGCTACCTGTTACTAAAAATTTCATAAAATATTCCACTTACCAAATGAGTTTTAAAATTCAGAATGACCAAAAGTAGTAATAAAATAACAAACCTACTCATGATTAGAATTTATAAAATAGACTGCCATTGAGATTTACCAAAATTAGAATCTAATAATTTTGACTTAAGCTTAACTGAAGATAGCTGTAATTCAGCACAATCAGCTAAAGCATTAACTAAATGAATATTTTTAGTAGAATTATCTTCTGATTGTCGAACTAATGTTCCTGACTCAAAATGATTTACATCATTAATTTCAGCATCATAATCTACACACTTAAAATTAGATATTATCTCTCTAGGACCAGACAAACAATCAACAGAAATAGGATAGCAATCTAAAATCACAGCTTCACTTAATACATTAGGAAACCCTTCAAATGAAGAATTAAGTACAAAAAAATCTGCTTTTTTAAAATATGGGTATGGATTATTATCATGCTCTATTAAAATAATTTCTGACTTTGCATTTGACACATATTCTTTCAATTCAGATTTTAATTCACCACTTCCCATAATGATTAATTTATCATCAAAGTTTCCTGTCATATTCACATAAAACTCGAAACTTTTAGCTAAAGACAACATTCTTTTTTGTTCAACAATTCGACCACAAGAAAAAAAGATTCTTCCTAATGTATTTAATAAATCAACATTTTCCTCAGGAATGGGCAGCATTGATTTTTCATGTAATTCTTTAATATCATAAATATTGTATAAAACATTAATTAATTCAGATTTAACTTTAAAATTCTTACTTAAGTCTTGTTTAATAGCGCATGAGTTACAATAAACAGCATCACTTCTGTTATAAAAAAACTTTAAAATTAACTTTGCTAAAAATAAAATATGACGACCCCTAGAGCCATATTGAATCGACAAATAATTTCTAACATTTAATAAGGAGTTTATATTCAAATTTACTGTGGATATGATATTAATTACATTACTCCACTCTAAAAACGAAATTACTTTTTTGCAATTTAGAGTTTTACATAACGATCTAAACTGATATATAAAAAAGATATAGTTAAATATTCTTGCCAATATTGAACTTTTAGAGGAGCCATTAGTTAAATCGTGATACTTAAAATCTTTATCATAGATGCTCTCCAACATTTTATTATCAGGTGTATGAAGAGATGCTATATGAATATCATGTGTATTCGAATACAGTTCAGCTACTTTTAGCATTTGCCTTTCAGCACCACCAGCTTCAATTCGATCTATCAAAAAGAGCAATTTATTTTTTGTCACTGAACACCATCATGTTGTTTTCTAAAATAGAAACTAAAAACATAACCTACCAATAAGTAATATGCTGGCAAGCATTTAAATCGATCCGTAATTGCAGAGGATAAGCCAAAAAGAAGCACTTCAGACAAAGTTAATAAAATAACAGCAAATGCTACAGAAGAAATTGTACCATCAAGTTTGTATTTACGCTGCCTCACACTCAAGCAAGCTAGCATTATAACAGTCTTTATACTTAATATAATCAATAAACCTAAAATACCCCATTTCATTAAATGAAAGCCATAGAAAGATTCTATGATTGGTATCCTTTTACCTAACTCCACTCTGCTTGAGCCAGCGCCAAATGGCGGAGCTTTAGTTGAGTATTCTACGGCTAATTCCATCTCTTTAAATCTATGGCCAGTTGATGAGTCCATTTTCTGGTCTTCGCTCGTTACGATTGATGTCATATACGCAACTTGCTCAAAGTCTTCAGAAAAATATATAACAGCTGAAGATATAGCTACTACTCCGGAAATTAGCATTACATAAGATGATTTTCTTTTAATCGCTCCAGTAAAAAAGTAACTAAGGCCTAAAATTCCAATAGTTGAAAAAATCCCCCCCCTACTAAAGGTCATGATCAATGCAATAAAGCATAATCCAACAAGCGCCCACTCTTTAAACTTAATAGACTGCTTTTTTACATATAACGAGTAATAGTAAAAAATAAAAAACGATAATAAAAAAGAAAAATCCGATGGGTATCCAAATGTTCCACTCCAACGATAAAAATGTAGAGGCATATCAAAACTTGGACGACCTTTAAAAATATCAACAATCGGCCATAAAAATGGAAAGTAAACAAATATAGAGATAAAAATTTGAAACAGAACAACTTTAATCAAAAACTTAAAGAGTTTTCCAAAATCAACTTCACTTAGCGGAAATATAAATGCAAAAAATGTATATGTTAAATATATAATTGGTCGAGTTAAGTCACCAAAATCACGAACCACTATCTCTTTAGTGAAAAACAACGTGTTAAATGTGTAATATGCTGACAACCCGATTGCCACAATTAAAGATAAACACAGGTAGCTTTTCGGAAAGTGTACTTTCTTGCAAGCCATGCAAAGTAACATAAAACCTAAAAACATCATATGCATTAGCTTTTGCATAACATCAGCACCACCCATAGTAGGCAACACTGGCATGAGAGTAATGAAAAGCCAAATAAACTTATGTACAGCTAAGTTATCGATCCTTAAAGACATAAAATTAAATACTCACTTACTTATTAGTTTCAGTCATAAATGCATCAACCATGAGATCACGATTAAAATCTAAACATTTATCAACTTTATTCTGGCTTAATGAATAATTTTTATAAAAATTAACAATAGCGGTTATGCATTCTTGTTGATCAGAAACTAGTTTCCCTGAAACATCATTTATAATGGCCTCTTTCACGCCATAACGTTCATAGCCTATAGAAAAACATCCACAAGAACTAGCCTCCATATAAACTAAACCTAAAGACTCTCTTAGTTCTGACAATAATAAAAATATATGGCCTTGATTGTATAAGTCAGCAAGTTTCTGCTGTGTTATTGCACCATGAAATACAACATAAGAAGATAAGCCAAGTTCATCAATATAGTTTGTGATTAAATCAGAATCAGGTCCACTCCCAGCTATATGCCATTTGATATTCAAACTATGCTTTTCAATCAGCTCTTTAATAATATTTGCTTTAGTAAAAAAACCTTTTTCTTTAACTAACCTACTAGCGCTAACAATTACAAGCGGATTGGAAGGAACTTCGAAATTTTGATTATAAAAAATAGACATATCTATACCGTTTCTAATAATCGATATTTTAGCTTCAATATTTTTTTTAACAACGTCATCATCAATAGCATCTAATAACTTTTGTTTCATAAAACAAGATACTGCAATAATACGCTTACTATTAATACATAAGCGTAAAAAATGTGTTTTATAAGCTTTATCTTGAATTAGGAATTCAGGCTCAGAACCATGTAAATAAACAATACATCTTTTTGCAAAATACCCTCTAAATAATTTCAACCACACTTTTTTAAAATATAAATCATTAAGCACTATTGTTTTATAAAATAAGCTTAATATGATAAACCTAGAAACTGTGAGTGTAGAGTAAACTTTAGTAGATCCTTTATCGTTTGATATTTTGCTAATTTCAACATCAACATGCTTCAGTTTTAAACCATTGTAAAGTGTTTCAGCTACAATACCTGCACCTCCAACTTGAGGAGGCAACTCTTTACTTAATATAATTATATTTTTATTTGCCATTAAGGTAAGGCTCTGTAATATTTAGCATTGTTTTTTTTAAAATTACATTTGCAGACTCAATACTTTCTCTATTTTTTTGCTCAGCTTCATATGCATGAATTTTTTTAGATATAGGCCATGCAATAGGAGTACAGCCAAATCTTTCAGCCAGAATCAAAGAATGCATTCTTCCGGAAAAAACATTTTCAGCCCTACTTAAGTATGAGCAATAATCATCCAAGCTTAATAACTTTTCGTCAAACGTAACCGTAATACTTAAATTTTGAGATTGAATAAACTCATAAAACTTACGAGAAAGCTCTAAGTCCGTATAGGTAGTCGCTAACAATAATATATTATCTAAATTATACTTTCTTATTTTATCTAGCCACTGTTTCATATAATCATTTTCTGAAACAATATCAATATCAACTTCATTGGCGTACCGCTTAAAAACAGCATAATCAACTATACCCACAATATTAATTGTTTGTTCTTTATTTGAGCCTTGAGGGAGTGGAAATGAATAAGCTACATCAGGGATCACACTTGAATTAATTTTAAATACGCTTTTTATTTTTTCATGGGAAGCTTTATCACGCACAAATACAGATTTAACTCGCATTAACGATTTTTTAATCAAGTAATTATTTAAAGGAGAAAATGAATCTCCACTACCTACAGCAAAAAGGTAAATATCTTTTTTTTGCCACTTTAATAGAAGGGTCCATAAAAAAAGAGCTATAGGGAAATGTGAGTTGCTCAAAATTAACTGACCGCCACCAATAACCGCAAAATCAAATTCTTTAGTTACAAAGCCTTTAACTCTTTTATAGCTTTTTAAGCACCACGCTAATAAACGAATTACTTCCAATCGTTTAATTAAACTAATCAGCTTTGTTTTAAAATTAACTTTCCTGTCTGATGAAGTCGTAACCATATTAGAATTCAGAGTATTACCTGTATAATCTGCTTGGATAACTTTATAACCTTGCTGTTCTAATAAGTTATTTAAGCTTCTTGCAATCGCTTGGTCACCTAAATTATCCGAAAAGCATTCATTAATTACTAACACTTGTTTTTTCACCTTATGCCTCCTCTTTGTTTTACTTACTTTTTAAATCTTTGAGCATTTTCAATGTTAAATCTAAAGATTCCATTTTAAATATGAAAGCTCCCCCTAAAAACATTAATATTGAGAGAGCTCCGAGTCCTATAAGTTTTATTAACGGGAGGAAGCTAACCTCTATTTGAATATGCCAAATACATAGAGCAACTAAAATAGATAGTAATAAATTAGGCATAAAATCTTTTATTTGTTGTATGAAGCTATAGTTAACCAATTTATTAGAGAAATATACACTAGGGTAATAATTAAAAGTCTGGCTTATTAACTGCCCTATTAAAATAGCTGTAACTCCATATTGATAAGTAAAAAATAACGTAATAAACCCCGTAAGTTTTTTAATTATCTCTAGGAGTAGATACCAACCAGAGTGACCTTTTATTTTAATAATATTTAAGTTTATTGATATTACTGGAATCACTAAACTCGATATACACATTAATTGTAAGTAAGGGGCTGAAGAAAACCATTTTTCAGGTAACACAACTTGAAAAATAACTTCAGCTAACGCTGCAAAAACAAGCAAGACTGGAAAAACCAAAAAAGTCATAACCTTCATTATCTTACGGTAAGCATTTTTAAGCCTAACAGAATCATTTTGTATCGTAGACAAGGCTGGAAATGTGACAGTTTGAATAGATGTTATAAGCTGAGTTATTAGTAACTCTTTCACTCTATCAGCAAAAAAATAGAGTCCAGCAAGAGTTACTGAAAAAACCTTAGCTATAATTATTACAAATACATTTTTATAAAATGTTTCAAGCAAGCTAGATAAAAATAACTTATACCCATAGTTAAACATTTCTTTCAGTGAGTCTAATGAAAATAGTAATTGGGGTCTCCAACTGCTTTGGAGCCAAAGGAAAATGGATAGAAGCGCTGACGAAATAGTCATTTGCCCTATCAAAGCCCAAACACCAAATTCTAGATAAGCCAAAATCACAGCTAGAAGTCCAGAGAGAGCAGCAGCAGGAAAATTAGCTTTTAATAAAGCTTTAAATTCCATTTTTTTTGATAGTAAGGCTGTTGGTACAACTTGAAATGCATTAAATATAACAATTAACGATGCAACCCTAATTAAGTAGACTAACCTAGGTTCATCATAATAGTCTGAAATTAATGGAGATAAAGAAAAAATAAGCAAGTATGCTAAAGCAGACAAAAGTATGTTTGAGATAAAAGCCGTATTAATATCAACTTCTGTTAAATCAAGTTTTCGAATTAATGCTTGCTTAAAACCGGACTCCATTAAAGCATTCCCTAACCCTAAGAAAATACTAATAATGGCAACCAAGCCATAATCTTCCGGTGTTAAAAAATAAGCAAGTAAGAGTGTAACCAAAATAGAGATTCCACGCCGTGATATTTGCTCTAAAAAGCTCCATACTACACCTAATGTAGTTTTACTACCTAACATAACGCAATACTTGACTTAATAATGTGTAAAAAAATAAATTAGCTTTATTTATTAAACTAAAGTTTACAGGTATAGCCATTAGTAACATTCTTTTTTCTTTCCATGTTAAACTTCTATTTTTTGAGAGCTGAATAGAACGGGATATAAGAACCTGATTTAAAACATCCTGAAATTCAAACTTTGTAATTTCATTTAACTTCCTGTTACGCTTCATAAATTCTTTAAAATCTTTAGACACGGCTTCTGAAGATAAAGAGATCATTGAGCTCCATGACCCTGTATGCATGGACCTATAGACAGACATTTTATTAGGGAGATACCCAGCTTTACTTTTATACGTACCAATAAATTGAATTATTGAATGCCAAGTATTTTCAGAAAAAAATTCAGGGTACCGTTTGAACCAGGCATCATATGAGGACTTTCGGGCAAAAATTGATGCCATAGGCATGTATGAACCACTTACAGCCAATACACTCTCAAAAGCGTGCAATTCTTCTTCTAAACCATAGTAACCATAACCATTATCCAATATTTCATTATTACAAAGAGTCAAGGATGGATGAAAAACCAAATTAACCATTGGTTTATTTAATAGATAATCTAGCTGCTGCTGGATTTTTGAGTTATCTATCCAATAATCATCCCCTTCACAAAATGCTAAATACTCACCATCTGTTTCGTTAATAATATTGAAATAAGCCGTTTTATTTTGACTATATATATTTTCATCTGGATAAATTAATTTTATAACATCAGGGTATTCATTTTTATATTCTTCAATTATTTTTCTAGAACTATCTGTTGAACAATCATCAAACAAGACAATTTGTAGATCGAATTCTCCCTTTTGAGATAAAAAAGAATCCAATGCTTGAGGAAGGTATTTCTCATGGTTGTAGCAAAGGCAACAGATACTTACTGTAGGCTTCATTTAGTAAGCCCATTAATAATTTCGTTTTCAAGTTTAAGAAAATAGGCTTTCCTCGGTTTAATTTTTCTTATAGGTGCACCAGCGTAGATTGCACAGTCCTGACAAGAAGTGTTTACTAGACTTTGCGCTCCAATTGCGACTCCATTCCCCAAGCTTACATTTGGTAAGATAACAGAGCTACATCCTATAATTACATGTTTACCTATAAACACAGGAGCTTTTGTGACATTAGTATACTTCACTGGAACCATAGGGTTTGTCATAAACTCACCACTAAAATCATCACTTGAACTATAAATGGATACTCTTGAAGAAATATTGCAAAAATCACTCAACGTTATCTTTCCTGCCCCAATCAGTGAACTAAAAACGGCTATATGAATATAGTTTCCAATTTCAATACCACCTTCACCTGCAGATAAAACTACGAAATCATCTATTCGAACATTATTACCAATCCTGATATTTTCTGCACCATATATTCTTGCTTTATCAGAAATACGTACGTTATCTCCAATGGATTTAAACCCAAGACTTAACAATTGTTCGGTAGATAGAATTGACATTATTTATAATCTTTCAGTGCTAGGTTAATACAATTTACAACAGTATTGATATCATCAATTGTCATATTATAATGTAGAGGTAAGCATAAAATATGATTAGATATTTTTTGAGATATACCTACGCCATTATTTCTAACATCGCTAAAAACAAGATCAAGTGAAGGCTTAAAGTAAGGTCTAAATTCAATTTCATTATATTTCAAAGCCGTAGTAACACAGTCATAACGCTCTTTACTTTCCAAATAAATAGGAAAATACGCACCATTATAGTTAGTTTCATCATGCCATTTAGGTAGCTCTAATATACCAGATAAGCCAACCTTATAGGCTTTAAACAGTTTGCTTCTATGCTCTAAAACCATGTCAATATTATCTAATAAAGTTAAGCCTACCGCGCACTGATATTCATTTAATTTTGCATTGATACCTACATCACTAATTGCGCCTGAAGAATCCATACCAAAATTAATAAGTTCCTTAGCTTTTTTAAAATCTTCAGCCCTCTTAAATATAATCGCACCACCTTCAACGGTATGGAAAACCTTAGTTGCATGAAAACTTAAGGTACTAGCATCGCCGAAACTAAGTACTGATTTATCACCAATTTTAACACCAAAGGCGTGGGCTGCATCATAAATAACGTTAACGTTATGTTCTTCGGCTAAAGCAGAAAATGCTTTAACATTGCAAGGATTACCATAGACATGAGTCGCGACTACTGTATCGATACTTTTGTCTACCCTCAGTGCTTTATTCACTTCACTAGGGCAAAGGTTATAGCTCTTTGCATCTATATCACAAAAAACAGTTTCAACACCTTGCCAAATTAATGAACTAGTAGTAGCCACAAAGCTAAAAGGGGTCGTGAGTGCACTTTGAGTATTTAAGACCTTATAAGCAACCTGCAAAGCAAGTGTTCCATTAGATACTAGTAATAAATTTTTAACACCTAAATAGCTTTCTAAACGCGCTGATAACTCTTGATGTAGTGGTCCAAAATTTGTATACCAGCCAGAATCATTCACCTGTTCTAAGTATTTAGTTAGCTTCGCTAGATTTGGTTTTAATGGCTGGTTTAATGTAATTGTCATTTAACTTACCAAGCTCATTAAATATTGTCCGTAAGAGTTTTTCATCATAGGCTTGGCTAACCCCCTAATATCGTCAACGGTTAACCATTGATTGTTGAATGCAATTTCTTCTAAACAAGCAATTTTAAAACCCTGACGATGCTCAATAGTTTGAACAAATTGACCCGCTTCTAATAAACTCTCGTGAGTGCCAGTATCAAGCCAAGCAAAACCTCGGCCTAGCATTTCTACTTTTAAGTTTCTACGTTCAAGGTAGACATTATTTACGCAAGTAATTTCGAGTTCACCTCGAGCTGATGGCTTTATTGCTTTAGCTATTTCTATAACATCATTATCGTAAAAATATAACCCCGTTACCGCATAATTAGATTTTGGCTTGAGAGGTTTTTCTTCTATTGACATGGCATTTTTATTTTCATCAAACTCAACCACACCAAACCGTTCAGGATCTTTTACTTGATAGCCAAAAACCGTAGCTCCTTGCTTACGACTTGCCGCATTAATTAATTTTGGTGAAAACCCTTGCCCGTAAAATATATTATCCCCAAGTACTAAACACACACTATCATCACCAATAAACGCTTCACCAATAATAAATGCTTGTGCTAATCCATCTGGGCTAGGTTGTATTTCATAAGAAATATTAATACCAAACTGACTACCATCAGCTAATAAGCGTTTATACCCTGCCATATCTTCAGGAGTTGAAATAATTAAAATATCGCGAATGCCAGCTAACATTAAAACTGATAAAGGATAAAATATCATCGGCTTATCATATATTGGCAATAACTGCTTAGATACACCTTGGGTGATTGGATATAAACGCGTACCCGACCCACCAGCTAAAATTATTCCTTTCATGCATTATCTCCTTTAGCACCTAAACGCTCTCGACTATAAGAACCATCTAAAACTCGGTTCCACCAAGTTTTATTTTCTAAATACCAAATTACTGTTTTTCTAATACCTGATTCAAAAGTCTCAATTGGTGTCCAATCAAGCTCTTTTTCAATTTTACTTGCATCTATGGCATACCTTACATCATGACCAGGTCGATCAGTTACAAACTCAATTAAACCCGCAAAACCACCTTCATTACCGCTAACTTTTGAATTACAGTTATCAGGCACTAACTCCTCTAATAATGAACAAATTGTTTTTACAACATCAATATTGGCCTTTTCATTATGGCCACCAATATTATAGGTTTCTCCAATTTCACCCGCCGTCGCCACTAAATATAATGCTCTAGCGTGGTCTTCAACATGTAACCAATCCCGAATTTGTTGACCATTGCCGTATACAGGAAGCGCTTTCCCATCTAATGCATTTAATATCATTAATGGTATTAATTTTTCTGGAAAGTGAAACGGACCATAGTTGTTTGAACAATTAGTTATAACTGTTGGTAAACCATAAGTTCTTAACCATGCTCTCACTAAGTGATCACTTGCAGCTTTAGAGGCTGAATAAGGAGAGCTTGGTGCATAAGATGTTGTTTCAGTGAATAAATCTTCTGGCCCTTCTAAATCACCATATACTTCATCTGTAGAAATGTGATGAAAACGGAATTGAGCTTTAAATTCATCAGATAAGCTAAACCAATAAGCGCGCGTAGCTTCAAGTAAGGTATAAGTACCAACAATATTAGTTTCTATAAATTCAGAAGGACCATCTATAGAACGATCTACGTGGCTTTCAGCTGCCAAATGCATAACAATGTCAGGGCAATGTAATTTAAATATACGGTCAAGCTCAAGTCGATTACAAATATCAACTTGTTCAAAGTGGTATCTGTCGTTATTTGATACCATTTCTAGTGACTCTAAATTTCCTGCGTAAGTCAATTTATCAACATTTACCACTTCATCGATTGTATTTTCGATGATATGACGAATAACAGCAGAACCAATAAAACCAGCTCCTCCTGTAACTAATATTTTCATTTTAATCCCTGAACTAACAAACTAAAAACAACTAACGATGACCTGCGCTATATCTTATTTCTTTTTTGAAAAGAAGTCATACATAACAATGAAAAAGAATTTGGGGTAACTAAATAACAACCGTTTTGCAACATGCGAGTTACTCAAAGCACGATATAACCATCTTAAATTGTATTTATTAATAAATTTAGGATAATAATTTAACTTTTCTGAGCTTTGCAACAAAAAACCGCCACAGGTATATATTTGTTTGATCTGGCCTTGGTGATAATTTTTTAATTTACATGCAAACTCATCTTGCCTTGGTGTGCCCATACCACAAATAACATATTGCGCACCACTTGCAATAATTTCACCCATTGCAGCTTCATCATCTGAAAAGTAACCATTTTTAAACCCAACAACGTTTAAATCAGGAAACTCTTTCTTTAAAATATTTACAGCTTGATTTAACTCATGCTCCTTAGCACCAACAAAATAAATAGGTAGTTCAAATTTATTTGCTTGTTCTAAAAAGTGACGAGCGAATGAACCTAAATCAAAACTAATACGAGGTATTGTTTTACCAAACAAAGCACTAAATATTTTGGCTGAAGATATCGCATCCGTATATAAATAATCTAATTCAGATAATAATTTATCTTGCTTCCTTAACTCCAAGTATGAAAAAGGATTAACAAAGCTAATTGCTTTAGCATTTCCTACTTCAGTTTTCTGTATATCTTGCTCTAACATAGTGTAAATATTAGTGGCATTTTTCACTTTATCTAAAATTTCTAGCATACTCATAAAACCTTGCTGTTAATCGCTTTGGTAGTATTAATAATCCAAAAGCAATTAATCTATATATATCCCAATACAACCCTTTACTGTTTATTAGTAAATTGATTGCTTTTGTTCTTTCACCTGCAATTAAATTGTTTTTAATGCAGCTCATAATGCTTAAATGAATGAGTTTTTTTAAACTCGGAACTAAATATTCTGGCACTTCATTGTTCGCAAGTAACTTTTGAAAAGTTGCAACGTGGGGTGAAAGTAATAATTTATTATTTACATCTGAGGCACTATTAGTTGCATCTAAATCATAAACTACACTTGAATCTGCGTGATAAGCGAATTGAGTCATACATGATAAAGTGCCCCATACGGCTTGGTCTTCACCAATTTTAATATTAATAGGAAAGCCATTTATTTTTTCAAGTAACGCTCTACTTATACACACAGAAGAAGCAGTAACAGGTAAGTCAGCATTACAACATGCTGAAAAATAATTATTAATAAGACCAAACTCTTTTGGAACACGAGAATTTTTAGCTTTAATCAACTGATTGTTTTTAGCAAACTCATAACCCGTGCATAACACACCTGCATCTGGGTAGTGTTCATTTAATGTTATGATGTTACTAATAAAACCAGAATGCCAATAATCATCTGCATCTAAAAATGCGATAAATTCGGATTTAGCGAGTTCTATCCCTTTATTTCTTGCACTTGAAACGCCATTATTAGTTTGTTTATACAAAACAACTGAATCACCAAATTGCTTTTCAACTAAATCTGCGCCACCATCTGTTGAACCATCATCAACGATAATCACTTCTATAACAGGTTTACTTTGTGCCAAAACAGACTCTATCGCTCGCACGATAAAATCTATTTTATTAAAAAGAGGAATTACAACCGAAACGTTCATTCTTAATGAAATCCCATAAAACTTTGATTGAATAAAGCATCAACAGTTTCAGGTAGTAATTTGAACAAAGATAATAAAAACATATGAGGAATAATAGCCTTTTAAACTCTATAAAATCAGCGTAATTTCAGATAAAGATAAGCATAGAATTAAAAAATAGAATATATAATCAAAGTATTTACCTTTATTTCAATATTCAGATAAGCCTAACAACTTCAACATCAAAAAAATTTTAGCTATTCTAACCAATCAACATTAAAAATTCTAGTTATGAATTGCACCCCAGATAAACAAACAACATTTATTTTCCATGTACATTTTCATATACCTTGCTTTGCTTTCCGAAAACAGCACTAATTTTCCCTAATTGCCGAGACAAAAGTAACCTCGCTTTCATTTTTTTATGCGCAACTCTGAATTTAAAAATCATATATAACAAAGATAAAGCGATCGCCATCAGTGACTTCAATACTTCTAATATTATTTTAATTAGACCAGGTTTGTTTTTTAATAAAATTCGAATATTACCCGCACCAATTCTATAAGCTCTTTCAATAGCCCACTCTTTAGTTAACCTTGAAGCTCCAAATATTTCATGAGACTTGGCCTCTTTTGAATAAGCAAAAACCATTCCTTTGTTTTTTAGTCGAGTAAAATACTCATAATCACCTCCTCCAACTAAAGAGTAAAACGTATCAAAAAGTTCAGTCGGATTTTTAACTCGCAGACTTCGACTTAACAATACATTGGTAGTCCCAGATATAAATGGAACAATTCTTGACACTCCTTCATCCCGTTGATAATAAATATCTAGCTCTTTAAGCCAATCAGGAGGGGGGATTTCAAAATCAGGTATAACATTCCCCCCGACAATATCCGCATTAGTTTGGTAATGAGTATTTATAAGAGCAGAGATCCATTGAGGTTCAACCCATTCATCATCATCAACCATAGCAATAAAGTCTGCTTGTAAGTTATCAAAAGCTTCATTCATTAAAGCATTTCTAACTTGAGATATGCCTCTTTCAATAACAGAAATGCCTAACAACATAAAAGGATAACCACTTAAATTCAACAGCTTAACGACATCAACACCAAAACCATTAACCCCATCATTATCTGCAACTAACACTACCAGTTCAAAATCAACAACTTGGTCAGCAATAGACTCTAATAATAAAGTCAAACCTTCTGGCCTTTTAAAAGTAGGAATACCGATTACTACTTTTATATTTTTCATAACTAAAAGCTCTCTAAAATAAACTTATTCAGAAAAAAAATGAGTATAAAACTGACTATTCTTGATTTTATTTTGTATTTTAATTGGCGATTTATAATTATCCTTAAATTCTCGATAAATATCGGCATACCATTTAGAGTCAGCCTGATTATCTAAAGATAGCTCAATGTCACAACCCACAAAATCACTTAATTCACCTACACAGTCTTTAATTTTATCTGTTCGCAAACACATCACTTCAATTTTATTTTTATTAATTATTGAACATCCGGCTTCTTTATTAAACTCTGTATCATATATATCAATTCCCGTCATAGGTTTAAACTCTTCATCAAACCACTTTAAAGGATATTGATGATCAAAATCTTGATTAAAAACATCTGACAATAAATCTAAATTTTGATTACGAGTAGCTAAAGCCATTTTCCGTGTATTTAAACAATTTGTATGAGCCAAAAAAAGGTAAGCATCAATATCATGAAAAAACATAGAGATATTACGCGCCATTGGATTGCGCACTAATGTGACTATTTTAGTGTTTTTTCTTCGTTTAAATACTTCACGTAATAACAGAGCAAGAATTTCCTGTTCAGCTCTATATATAACGTGCTTCAAACCAAATTTAGCCAACCCTTTTAACCTTACTGGGCAGGTATAGTTTCTATTATAAAAAGCATGAACATGAATCGCATTTTTTATAGAACTTTCTAAGGTAGTCGAACCTACTTTTCCCATTTGATAAATAAATATATTATTTTCATCTGCATATGAATCTAATAATTTTTTATGACGAATCAAACGCCCTTTAATAGCATTGAGTATTTTCATTAAAAACCTTTACTATTTATATGATATATCAATAAAAAACAGGGGCTTACACTCATTTACTAAAATCCTCTAGTAATTTCAATAATTGCTTATTTAACTTTTCAACATTTGCGATATCTTCGATTCTTTTTCTTGCTTCATTCGCTATTTTTCGACAATAAGAGGCATTTTCGTATAAAAATAAAATTTTATCTGCAATAGCACGTGAATCTCTTTCACAAACCAATACGCCATGATTTTCACTCTTAATTAATTCAGGGATCCCACTATGATATGTTGCAACAACAGGCGTACCCACCGCCATAGCTTCCATAATACTAACAGGTACACCTTCCATATCACCGTTAGATGCTGTCACACTCGGTTGTAAAAACACATCAGCTAACACCATGTGTTTTTTAACTTCGTCTGCATTTACAGGACCAAGAAATGATACTTTATGGGATAGCTTTAAGGTTTTAACTAAACTTAAAAGCTCTTGCTCCAACTCACCGTAACCAGCAATTTTAAAATTAACATTTAAATTATCTGGTAAATAAGTGAGGCTTTCAATTGCATACTTTAAACCTTTTTTTTCAGTAAAACGCGCTACAGTATACAAAATAAAAGGTTTTGATTTTTCAAGTTGATGTTCAACCTCTTTAAACTTAGACTTATATTCAAAATGAGCCAGATCAACCCCCATTCTATGTACTTTTATTTTTTCTGGATTTGCGCCTAATTCAATAAGCTTACTTCGCCATAACTCACTAATAGGGAGGAGTAGTTCAGAATCATCATAAAGCCTCTGGTAATCATTCAAACTTCCTACGATATGTTGTGTAACTGACATATCAACACCATGAAAAATTGTTGATATTTTCCCTGATATCACTTTCATTTTACGAAGTTTATTAACTAATACACCATTAGGGGCAAAGTGACAAACAACCCAATCAAACTCCAATATTTTGGTTTGGTTTGCAGCTATTGTACTAAGCATCAAATTTAAAGCTTGTGCTCCAAATGCAGGATTCAATCCCTTCAGTACTTTTATAGACATGGAAAGCTTAAATAGTGAACTCGCGACTTTCCCCACCCGATAAAATAGTTTTTTTATATTTCCAGCTTGTTCTTCCATTAAATAAATACATTGTTTTTCTAACTGGTACTGTAAAAAATCACCTTGTTCAAATAAGGAAATATCACCTTTATGTAGCGCAATAATTTGTACATCAGCGCCTAGATCAATTAAACCTGTAATTTGATTTAAAACAAACGTCTGAGATCTAACAGGAAAAAGATCTACAAAAATCGCAATTTTCATTTATTACACTCAAATTTGTAATTAAAGTTTGTAATATCATTCTGATAATATTTTTCAACAAATTCGAACGTATCATCATCATAATATTCACTATAATGTTTACGTTTGCTGTCATTAAGTTTAAAGAGATTCTTTATTTGAATAATCCAACTATTATTTTGTGTTTTATTCTTATGCCCCAATTTAATCACATCAATATTTAATTTTTTACAAATAAAATCAAAGTCACCTTGCAAAGACTCAAATCTACCAACAAAATCAACTAAGCACTTTCCATTGTTATCATATAAAAATGATGTTTGAGGGATAACGTGACGATAGTTATCACGGGCATTTTGGTAGTTATCATCTTTAGCTTCTGGGAACTGGTTCAAAACAAAATGACGAAAACCATTCTGGTATGCTTTATGTCCTAATAAATATCGGTAATTATATTCAGAAACAAGACGTTCCCATGGATTACGAACAAAAGAGAACTTTAAATATGAATTAAAAATTTCAGGCGTTACATATTGATATTTAACATATTCATCAGCCATTAAATGCGCTAATCTTGGAGGCCCTTTTAGAGGATTATCATTTGGCCTTAATAATAAAACAGCTCTTTGTTGCCACTCTAAGCCCATACGCTTTACAAATACATCTTCTATGCTTTGTCCTGCTACTTTAGGTATATGAATAAAAATACATTTATCCTGGTGTGAAATCATTTATATCTTCTACTTATTGCAATACACGGTTCAATACATATTTGACAGGCGAGCATCATAACAGTAAATCTTTAAACATAGGAATTAATAAACGGCTTTCATACTCACTTAAATGATAGTCATCATAATACAAAAAATCCCCTTGAAGAGCCCCATGACAAGCCTCCTTGTCGATTTTCCCCCTAGACTATTGCTATTTAAAACATTATCCTTGCCAATAATTCAGTTTATTTAAACTTGATTTTTAAAAAGTATATTTTCATTTTTTTATAATATGCAAGCATTTATAAACGCCCCCTAATTATTGAGGAAGTAATATGTGTGGAATTGCGGGAGTTATAAACCTTACCAATGATAAAGTGCAACAATCAAGTTTACATACCATGTCAGAACTCCTTTCCCACAGAGGCCCAGACGACTCTGGAATCTTTTTAGAGCAAAGCATTGGCTTAATTCATACTCGCTTGAGTATTCAAGATTTATCAAATGCGGCTCATCAACCGATGCAAGACAACTCAACAAAAAGCTGTATCGTATTTAATGGCGAAATATATAACTTTACAGCCTTAAAAGCTGACTTAATTAAAAAGGGCATCGAGTTTTCATCAACTGGTGATACTGAAGTATTACTTAAGTGCTGTTTGTATTACGGAGTGGCTCAAACCTTAACAAAGCTCAACGGTATGTTTAGTTTCGCCTTTTGGGATGGCATTACAAAAAAGCTCTGGTTAGCACGAGATAGGATGGGCATAAAGCCATTTTATTATTGTCAAATTGGTTCTCAAATTTTTTTCGCTTCAGAAATTAAAGCAATACTACCTTTTTTACCTGATATTAAAGTAAATAATCCTGCACTTTTAAATACTTTAAGTGGTAAAGCAACCTGGGAACCTAATACATTATTTGAAAATATAATCGCGTTAAACCCTGGTCATTATCTTGAGCTAACTAGCGGCCAATATCATGACTTAACGCCTATAGAGTATTTTTCGCCTCTCTCTTGTGTAGATGAATCCATCTATCAAGATTACAATAAATCTTCTATGACTGAAATCACTGAAGAATTCACTCGATTAATGAGCAATAGTGTCGATTTACACGCAGTATCTGACGCTCCTGTTGCAGCCTTATTAAGTGGAGGCTTAGACTCTTCGCTTATTTCTGTTTTAGCAAAAAAAACACGACCTAATTTAGCCCTATACCATGCAGATATAATAGGCCAACAAAGTGAAAAAGTGCACGCTGAAATCGTAGCACAACACCTTAACTTACCTTTTACAAGTCAAGCAGTCGACAAATACGCCTACGCAGAAAACCTAGTTAAAACAACTCTTTACCATGAGTTCCCATCTTCATATCATGCCAACGATGTGCCTTTTCAATTAATTGCACAACGCGCCAGTAAAGATGGCATAAAAGTATTATTAACGGGTGAAGGTGCCGATGAATTATTTCTTGGCTATAACAAGGCATCAAATGACATATTAAGTGACCGCATACAGGCTATTCTTAGCC
>Ga0105359_10001516_pt1 | contig 19547 bp, 11 predicted proteins | sample GOMGulsemesocosm_6_FD_83659 | JGI IMG/M metagenome (GOLD analysis project Ga0105359, IMG submission 83659) | Methane-oxidizing microbial communities from mesocosms in the Gulf of Mexico - GOM8C Gulf of Mexico | ecosystem: Environmental > Aquatic > Marine > Cold seeps | place: Gulf of Mexico...
CTTTACTTCGCTCAGGCGCGCGGCCTGTTATTAAAAGGCGCCAGCGACGTGGTATTTCCCAGCAAGCGTGGGGTGCAAATGACTCGGCAAACCTTTTGGCATCGAATCAAGCATTATGCCCAGGTGGCGGGGATTAATAATCAGCTATCGCCCCATACGCTGCGTCATGCTTTTGCCACCCATCTGGTTAATTTTGGTGCTGACTTAAGAGTCGTGCAGTTGCTATTAGGTCATAGCGATCTGTCGACCACTCAAATATACACCCATGTCGCCAAGGCGCGGTTACAAGAATTACATCAGGCCCATCATCCGCGCCCATAATCAATCAAGACGCTGATGTTGATATAACCTATAGCGCTAAATATTGATTAATTTGGTTAATAATACCTACGCTATCGAGTTGCAGCATCGCTTGCTGCTGCTCTTGCGTGCCTTGGCAAACAAATTGGTCGGGCAAACCAAGGTTAAGTACCGATGTGGCTAAACGATGATGCATAATATGTTGGGTGATGGCACTGCCCGCACCGCCGATAATCGCATTCTCTTCGAGCGTGACTAGAACATCGTGACTGTTAGCCATTTCACTGACCAACGCCTCATCGAAAGGCTTAATAAAGCGCATGTCGATTACGGTTGCATCAAGTTCTTGCGCCGCCGCTAATGCATTGGGCAATAATGTACCGTAACTGAGTATCGCTACTTTATTATCACCAATCTTCTTTGCTGATTGGCGTTTAACCACGGCCTTGCCAATCTCAAGTTCGCTCATCGTTTGTTGTGGTGTTGCGCCATTACCACCACCGCGCGGGTAACGCACGGCTGCAGGGCCGTTAAAATGATAACCGGTGTAAAGCATTTGACGACATTCATTTTCATCGCTGGGCGCCATGATTAACATATTGGGGATACAACTTAAGAAACTTAAGTCAAAAGCCCCTTGATGTGTTTCACCATCGGCCCCGACTAAACCGCCGCGGTCGATGGCAAATAATACATCGAGGTTAGGGATCGCAATATCGTGGATCAATTGGTCATAACCACGTTGCAAGAAGGTTGAATAAATGGCGACAACTGGCTTTAATTTCTCACAAGCCATGCCCGCACCTAATGTTAAGGCGTGCTGCTCGGCAATGGCCGCATCGAAATATTGTGTCGGGTATTGCTGTGAAAATGCCACCATGCCCGAACCTTCACGCATCGCGGGGGTAATGCCCATTAAACGTGAGTCTTGTTTAGCCATATCACATAACCATTGGCCGAAGACTTTAGAGAATGTCATGGCACCTGAGCCACTGGGCAATGAGTCTGCTGTTGGATCAAACTTGGGCACGCCATGATAACCAATCGGATCTTTTTCGGCAGGGGTATAACCTTTGCCTTTCTTAGTCATCACATGCAAAATTTGTGGGCCCTTGAGGTTGCGCATATTACGCAGGGTCTCCACTAAGCCATTGACGTCATGTCCATCGACCGGGCCAATATAGTTAAAACCGAACTCCTCAAATAAGGTACCTGGCACCACCATGCCTTTTAGGTGCTCTTCGGAACGTTTAGCCAGCTCTTTAATGCTTGGCACGCCAGAGAGCAGTTTTTTTCCCCCTTCACGTATAGAGGTATAAAGCGTGCCGGTGAGTAGCTTAGCCAGATGATTGTTGAGCGCGCCAACATTTTCTGAGATCGACATCTCGTTATCATTGAGTACGATCAGCATGTCTTTATCGAGTGAGCCCGCATGGTTCATTGCCTCAAAGGCCATGCCGCCAGTGATGGCACCATCGCCAATCACCGCCACGACCTTGCGCCCTTGGCCTTCTTTTTCCGCCGCAATGGCCATACCTAAGGCAGCACTAATAGAAGTACCAGAATGGCCCACGGTAAACGTATCGTATTCACTTTCGTTGCGGTTTGGGAAAGGGTGTAAACCATCTTTTTGACGAATGGTGTGCATTCGCTCGCGTCGCTCGGTCAGGATCTTATGCGGGTAGGCCTGATGGCCCACATCCCAGATGATACGATCGACGGGGGTTTGATAGACATAATGCAGCGCTACCGTTAATTCTACGGTACCTAATCCTGATGCAAGATGGCCACTGGATTTACTCACCGAGCTTAATAGGTAGCTGCGCAATTGCTCGCTTAGCTGTGGTAAATTTGCTTGGGGTAACAAGCGCAATTGTTGTGGATTATTTGCTAACGCTAATAGGGGGAACTGTGAAATATCTACGCTCATGTTACTCTTTTTCTTATTGTTTACGTGCAATAATATATTGCGCGAAATCCTTTAATCGCTGGCTATCTACGGGCAGTGAATCGAGCGCGACAATGGCTTGATTGACTAACATAGTCGCTTTCTGTTGGGCTTGCGTAAGACCTAATAATGCAGGATAGGTGCTTTTATTCGCCGCCTCATCCGAGCCTTGCGGTTTGCCTAATGTTTCAGTATCGCTAATTATATCCAAAATGTCATCATGTACTTGGAACGCGAGTCCGATATTTTTTGCAAATGTGAGCAGCGCTCGATGCTGCTGCTCGTTGGCGTTGGCTGCGATAGCGCCTAATTGAACGGCAGCCTCGATCAATGCGCCGGTTTTGTGACGATGAATCTTCTCTAATTGCTCAAGTGAGATCGCTTGGTCAGTTGCCGCAATGTCGAGTGCTTGTCCGCCACACATGCCTTGATATCCGCTGGCTTTGGCTAATACCTTAATCATTTTTATTTGCTGGTGTGGTGTGCCTGGTGAATCGGCCAACAACTCGAAAGCCATCGTTTGCAAGGCATCGCCGGCTAAAATAGCAGTGGCTTCGTTAAATTCGATATGGCAAGTGGCTTGGCCGCGGCGCAGCGCATCATCGTCCATCGCCGGTAGGTCGTCGTGAATTAAGGAATAGGCATGAATGGCTTCGACACTGCCGGCCGCATGATCTAACATCTCTGCTTTTGCCCCCAACATTTCACCAACGGCATAGACCAGGAAAGGGCGCACACGTTTGCCGCCTAATAATAAGCCGTAACCCATCGCATTATGCAAACTTGGATCATTAATTTCGATCTGTGCTAGGTAGTTGGATAAGAAACCATTGACCCGTAATTGCATCGATTGGAGGTAATCGTTGTCCACAATTAACTATCAGTATTGGTGAAAGGTTCGAGCTTTTCGTCAGGCGAGTTGCTCATTAGTATGTCGACTTTCTGCTGGGCGCCATTAAGTTTTTGCTGACCACTGCGGGCCAATCCAATACCACGTTCAAATTGTGATAATGCCTTATCTAGCTCAAGTTCGCCTTGTTCTAGTTGATTGACGATCGTTTCTAGCTCGTCAAGAGTAGCTTCAAAGCTTAAGTTTTCAATTTTTTTAGTCGCCATGACGTTTCTCACATAACCCGTTTCGCGCAACCTTAGCCCAGTTGCTCAGTAATAGCTAGCCTGATGATTTAATATTAAAAAAATAAACAAAAAGACTAAACAAATGTTGTTATATTCCGATACTATTACAGATAGTATACATCTAATAATTAATTGTTACTTTTATGAGGGCCAGTATTACGCCATTGTGAAAGCATAGCGCTAAGGAGAGACTCAGTGGATTTAGCAACCCTGATCGGCATGATTGGTGCCTTTGGTATGATTGTAATGGCAATGACTCAAGGCGGTGACTTGAGTATGTTTGTCGATATACCGTCGGTGCTGATTGTGTTTTGTGGCTCCCCCTTTGTGGTTATGATGATGTATAGCATGAGTCAATTCATTGGTGCAGGAAAGGTGCTGGGCAAAGCATTTATGCTTAAACTAGATGACCCACAAGATTTGATTGCTAAATCGGTTGAACTCGCTGATGCGGCGCGTAAAGGCGGATTTTTAGCGCTAGAAGAAGCCGAAATCCCCAGTCCTTTCATGCAGAAGGGCATCGATATGCTCGTCGACGGGCACGAGGCTGGAGTGGTTAGAGCTACCCTGGGTAAAGATATTGATCTGACGCTAGAGCGCCATAAAATTGGTTCTGGCTTCTTTAAAGCCCTTGGTGATGTTGGCCCCGCAATGGGCATGATCGGTACCTTGGTTGGCTTGGTGGCGATGCTGCAAAACATGGACGATCCAAAATCGATTGGTCCAGCAATGGCAGTTGCACTCTTAACCACTATGTATGGCGCGATGTTAGCCAACCTTATTGCGTTGCCCATTAGTGCAAAACTTGAATTGCGCGGCGCCGAAGAAGCGCTTAATCAGACCTTAATCCTTGATTCAGTATTGGCGATTCAGGATGGCCAAAACCCACGGGTTATCGAAGGCATGCTGCAAAACTATCTTGCCGAGGGCAAGCGCCCGACGCCAGAGGATTAATCGTTTATGAGTGATGAAGAATGTCCTAAATGTCCCGATTGTCCACCCGAAGGTTTGCCGGCGTGGATGGGTACTTTTGCCGACTTAATGTCATTGTTAATGTGCTTCTTTGTATTGCTGCTGGCAATGTCGGAGATGGATGTGCTTAAATTTAAGCAGATCGCTGGCTCGATGAAATATGCCTTTGGCGTGCAAAACAAGATCGAAGTGAAAGATATTCCAAAGGGCACGAGTGTCATTGCCCAAGAATTTCGACCGGGCCGCCCCGACCCAACGCCAATAGAGATAATTAACCAGCAAACAGAAGAAATCACCCAGCGCGAGTTAGATTTTCAGGCAGGTGACGATACCAACTCCGGTGGTAAAGAGTTGCAGCGTGGTGATCAACGTGGTGCTGCAGCTGCTGCTGATAGCCCATCTGAGGCAGAGAAGAGTGCCGCGCAAGAAGAGACCAATGAACAGCTCAAGAAAATTGCTCTGAAGATGGAGAAACAGATCCAAGATGGCGCAATCGAGGTTGAATCACTTGGGCAGCAAATTATTATTCGGATCCGTGAGAAGGGCTCATTTCCTTCTGGCTCGGCCAATCTACAGCCTCGTTTTGTACCGGTGATCACCGAAGTCGGTAAATTACTTGCCGATATTCCTGGTGAAATCACGGTGTCTGGTCATACCGATGGCGAGAAGATGCACTCTGAGTTATATAAGTCTAATTGGGATCTCTCGTCACAGCGGGCTGTCGCGGTAGCACATGAGTTGGTGAAAGTGCGAAACTTCGACCCAACGCGCCTGCAAGTAGTTGGCCTGGCTAATATGAAGCCATTGGCGACAGGCACCGATATTCAATCACGCAGGCGCAATCGCCGCGTCGAAATAGCTATTATGCAGGGTAAAGCTAAAGAATCAGAAAAGATTGGCCTGACTCAATAGCTATCCCCTCCGTGTCGGCCCATCTAATGAGATGGGCCGACAATTTTAGCAAAGCCCCATTCAATTATCGCTAATTACGATTATTTAAGTTGCATGCTAAGCTAGTTTCTATGCTCTCTTTCCCCTTTGGCACTACGCTTAGTGATGAGTATTTGTCAGCTAAGGATAAACCATGGCAAGAATAAAATTAGTGGTCGCGGTGGCCGCTGTGGCGGTGGCAGTATTAAGCCTGAGGGCTTGCTGGAATGCCGATCTGGAACATCGCTGCCCGTTAACCACCGACTCAGTTAGTATCGTCGATGCGTTAAGCACAAACAATACTGACTATCATTTAGTGCTACGTATCTCGGGCTGGCACGACAAAGTAGAAATACTTGAGCTCTATGATCAGCTCCCTACTTTTGACCAATGCCGAGGTAGTACGACACCGATGCTTTATGGCGAGTCACTAGAATTATCGCAAACCGTCAAACAGATTTACTTAGTGCCGCAACAGCAGCGCTTTGAGATTGATTATGCGCCGGCGCGTTTAAATATCGACAATAATTTAATCTTGACCCTGAGATAAGGGCAACACATTAATGGCATGTGGTGGCTTGGTCATTTAGGTATTTTTGAACTAACCTTGTGTGATAGTAAATATTAATGCCCCATGCAAATAGAAAGCTAGTTTCATTTATGCTGGTCAACATCAAGGGATTTACGTAATTCAACAATAACTGAGTGATCAAGAGGTATAAAATGAAAGGTATCGTTATTGCATTGAGCCTGTTGTTATCTACATTTACGCAGGCGACGAGCCTAGAGTATGCGACAAGCCATACAATTGCCTCCACAAGCTATGGTAGTGACAGAACATTCTATATTAAGCTGGCTAAGTCTTATGCTGATAAGGTAAACAGGCGATATCCTGTATTGTATGTACTTCATGGGCAATGGGATATGTTGCCTGCTGTGGCGACATTGGCCTTACTCGATGATGCTATTCCTGATTTTTTAGTGGTTGGAGTCGATGTCAGAGGCCAGGAACTGCGACCAAGTGAGTTGGCCGACGCTAAACCAGCAACGCTATTTTCTCGGTTTTTACGCGATGAATTAGTGCCTTACATCACCAAAAATTATCGCGTCGCTGATTATAAAATTCTTTCAGGGCACTCTAATGCCGGCCGTTTCGTGCTTAATAATTGGCTCGATAACGGCACCGACTTTTCAGCCTATTATGCTTTTTCGCCGTCGCTGGAAGATCGCGCGATCAACGTCAGGTTGGAAAAAACGCCCAGTAAAAGCTTGGCCTATCGCAATCCATTGACCATCACGCTAGCGGATGAAGGCGAACATATGCAACAGCCATTTCAACAGATTAGCGAGCAGTTATCTAAGATATTAGGCGACCAGTTTAATGCTAAAACGTTCCCGAGTCAGAGCCATAGTTCGACACGCCATGAATCGCTAAGGTATGCACTAATGACCACGTTCTTCGATTGGCAGCCACCCTATGAAACAAAAATTGGTCCGTTTAGCGAGTTAGTCGCCCATTACGAGGGACTGGCTAAACGCTACGGGTTTGAGGTTACGCTGCCACTGGATTTATTACAAAGATTAAGTGCTCACTATGCGATGTCTAACAAAGCGCCTGACAGAAAAAAAGTAAGCCATATTATCAACTATGGTTTAGGCAAAGATAAAACAAATGGCGATGCATTCATCGAAATAGCAGATTATCTTAAGGCTAATGATAATAAATTAGCGGGGCATAACATCATGACCGATGTCTGTCGGTTATTGGTGAACCACCGACGCTGTTCACATTGAGCTACGGCTTTGACAACCGTGTTGTTAGCATAAATAGCTGCACACTAAGAGCCTTGTGCTAATGCAATTGGCTCTGTCCCAATTAACTGTGTCTGTGTCTTATTAGGCAAAAGAGCAAATGCTTAATTTTACTTTAGACACTTGTAAAGTGCACCAGTTGCCCGACATTAGTTGCCTTCATCTAAATGTCAGTTAGGAGAAAAATTCAGGGACGACTTTTTAGATTTTCGCGCAGGGATGCGCATTGAAATCGTCTGCGTTAAGACGGATATTTTTATGGAGATCAGCAACTAAACACGGGTCGCCTTTGCAAATAGCGTCCTTGCTATTTGTCCTTCGGACCAGCTAAAGCTGTCTTAAATTTTTCCCGAAAATTTAATCTTTTGCTTACTTTTCTTTAAGACGCACAAATTGGTCTGGAACCAATTTGAACAGCCGCAGGCTGGCCCACAGGGGGAAATACACGGATGTATTTCATAAAGAAAAGTAACTGGTGTGCAAGCGACATTGTTAATTTAAGAGCATTAAAACAATAAGCACATCATAAAGCCACCCTCACTGAACGAGCAGCATCAATTAACTGGTACATAGCTAATTGCATTAAGTAGGTGATCATGTTGTGCGAAGATCAAATAAACTAGAGCAAGGTGCTCGATTGAGTAAGCTGGCTATTAGGATTGAGAGCAACGCCGTTATCGTTAATTTTAACCAGCACAAGTGGGCAATTAAATACTGTAATTGGTACAAATTCGCGCCTCCTCCATAAACATTTAATATTCTTCCCCCTTAAGAGTCCTCCAGCGTTACCTATCGAGCCATCAACTGAATAAATTCACAGACTGGTGAGATAATTGACAGCCATTGACCACTACATGAATGTGCCAAACGAATAATCATCGATGTTATTCGTCACATCATTTTCTAATAGTAAAGGTGGTCATAATGAGTAGTCTGAGTGTCAATGGAGTGTTAGTTCCTACCGATAATCAAGTTATTGTCGATCAATATCTGGGACATTTCCTTAAAATCAAATACAGCCGAGAAATATCTGGGCAGTCAATTTTTAGTAAAGAACGTGTCGAGGTCCAAGCACAGGGAAACTTTAGATTTAAGCTGCCGCCTAAATCATTAGTGGTTAATGAGTCCGTATCGATTGAGGTATTCGCGCCAAATGGTCAAATGCTCGGTCGCCAAACATACAACTATGATTTATTAAAGGCCGCTGACTTAGCAGCAACCGAGCAAGATCATACGCCGCCGTTAGAGATACAGGTGGACCCTCATGTGATTATTTTTGACGCACAATCTCCGGCAAAGAATATACCACGCAAGATTCAGGGCAAAGTAATTGACTCGTCTGGCGAGAAGAAAGGCGCTGGATTACAAATTATTGTGATGGTTAGTGATGATGCAAACGCTGTTTTTTCGGTCGATACTTTCACGCCAATTGTGACCGCACTAACCGATAAAAACGGCTATTTCTTTGGCCAAGCGCCAGCAAAGACATATCAACAAGCGTTTGGTTATATTACAGGCTCAACGAATGCGCCAATCCCGATCCCGCTCGAGGATAGAAAAATACCAAAAAACATTCTACTGGTATCAGACCTTTCATTGCTCAATGACGCAACGTCCTGCGGCTGTGACGAGAGTGTGCCCGCCAATCCAGATAACGCCGATCTGGTTAATTCTTCCGCTTTTTCACAAGATGTCGGTGGTCACTGTGTCGATTTCACGGTGCCCGACCGAACCTTAGAAGAATTTAGTTTCTACCATACAGTCAGAACGACAGAGCCAGAGATACGCGGTTTAACAGTCAATGCCAAAGATACCAAGGAGATTAAGGCTGGATTAATGGCGGTTTCAATCAACAGCTTTGCGTTATTAGGCCGCCTTAACAACTCCTTTAAAACCTTATCACTGGTCTCATTTACGGTTGAAGAAGCTGGTGACGTTCAAGGTGATGTTGTTGTGAGAGCGCGCGTCCCGGCCGCAATAAGAGCACGGCTACCTAACTATAAATTGACCTTAGAGATCGGCGCAAAAAAAACGTTTAGCGTCAACACCAACGATCTGCTAGCGATCGACAAACGTTTTGCCTTTGCCGACATTATTTCGATTGTGCAAGCTCAGGCACAGCGTAAGAAAAAACTGCAACAACTCCATCAAAAACTGGCGGCCGCTTATTGCGGTAAAAATGGCGTCGAAGAAGCCAAGTCTTTTTGTGAAGCGTTAGCCGCGCAAGACAGTTTAAATCGTGAGGAGGTCAAATCATTAATCGGTCACGTCGAGCAAAGTATTGATTCGATTAAACCAGACCGGGCAACCAAGAAACAGCTCGGTACAACGCTATTTGAGTTAAAGAAACTGATTAACAAACAACCTGCTCATGCCAATGATATCCGTCCAACGGCTGCACTAGTCATAAAAATGTTGGTCACCTTGGACAATCTTATCGACGATACACCGGCCAAAATAACCATGCTTGGATATTGGCGCCGCATCGCCATCGAATTAGCGAGCGCCGAAGAAGGCAATCCGCTTAACTTTGAGCCCTGCCCTATTATGGCTAAGAGCCCGAGAATGGGGATTATGTGCCTGATGCAGAAGTTTAATGAGCTAAAGGAAGTCTTAGAAAATAATGCCCTATTCTCGCTCAGCGAAATACTAACGATTAAAGAGCATTACATCATTTTTATCGACAGCATTCGCTCATTTGTTGCACTGCTCGATGAGTTTCATGGCTTCTATACCAAAGGGGTTAACTTTACCATTGAACTCGTGGATGACTATTTTTATGTCGAATATGACAGCATCAAAAGTAGCTTAACCACGCTGATCCGTCAATTGGGCCTCGCCCTAAAGAAAGTCTATGCGCTCGAGAGAGCCTACATTGAAAATCATCCCGGTCGTACGAACCTGACTGTCGAGACAGGCATCGATTGGGATGAAACACCCACCATTTACGAGAATACAACCATCGCACACGGTCATATTTTGCATTTCAAACAGAAATGGAAGGCCGCAGGATACTCCCTTGGTAATTTACTCTACAGTCTACCCTTGGCGCCTTGTCAGGAAAAACAAATAGCCATTGTCGATTGGGATCGCAAAGAGCTTGGCAATAGAGACGAGCAACAAGACATTAGCGACGATTTACAAGCCGAGATATCGCGAGACCGAGAAATTGCCGAGGTGGTCAAGTCATCCTTTGGTGAATCTATTCATGCCTCATCGCACAATTCAACCAGTTCCACCAGCGCAGGCATTGGCGGCGGGATTGGCGGCTTCATTGCGCCCGTCGTCTTTGGTATTGCCGGCGGCGTATCGCACTCAGGGGCGTCATCGAGCTCAAATGCATCACAGAATTCTGCGCGAAATTTATCCGCCAGCTCCCTAAGCAACATGCAAGACAGCACCTCACAATCGGCATCGAGTTTACGTAGTCAACGCAACACGGTGGTGCAATCGGTCGACCAAAATGAGTCTGTTTCAGTACAGACCGAGGTGGTCAAAAATAATAATCATTGCCATGCGATGACCGTTGAATATTTTGAGGTGTTAAAGCACTACACCATTGAGCAGCACTTGGCCGATGTTCAAGAATGTCTCTTTGTGCCGATGCCAATGAGCCCATTTGATAATGACAAAGTACTGCGCTGGAAAAATACGCTACAGCGCACCGTTTATGGCAGAACGTTGCGAAAAGGTTTTTCAGCCATCGAACGCATCGAAAGCGATTATGTTAACTCGAGTTATCCAGAAGGCACCTACTCAGATGAAGACATTGAAGAGTTTTCGGGCCATTTCACCATCTCCTTTGAACTGCAAAGACCGGTGATTAAAGAAATAGATGAAGCGACTAAAACCGAAGAATATGATCTATCAATCCCCTTCCCGTGGTTTTTTGGCCGAATGACATTTCATTTAGAGCGTGAAGTACCATTGACCGAAGCCGAAAAGGATCGACTTTTTGAACAACAATATGTGCCTGATATTGTCAGAGGATTTATCGATACCATGACTATTTTTGCCATTGCCGATGATGGTGCAGAACGCGAGCTCGACTTAGACCTTACCTTGCTATCGAGTTACCGCAAAGGGGTGGCGCTCAAAGTAAGCATTGCCACCAGCGCCACCCAGCAAATTACCCGTAAACAAATTAAGCATTTACGCTTTAGAGCCAATACTGAAGTAAAATCATTTTCAACAATAATTTTACGTTCTGCCTATTTGAGCTACCGCACCCCCTATTTAAACGAATACATTGTGCGAAAAAGCAGGGTCAACAACGACATCATCAATACACAAGACGATGAGGGCAATGTAGTCACCGATGCGGCCCTCATATATACCCCGCTTAATCACCGAGAAAATAAAAACCCGAGAAAGGAAGATCGCGAAGCCGCGGCGGCGTTAGTAAGTTTTTTCAACGAGCACTTAGAGCTCTCACACAAAATTATTTGGTCTTCGATGGACGCTAGCCGACTGTTTTGTTTATTGGATGGTTATATTGCCCCGCACAGCGGCGAAAAAAGTGTCGCCAGCGTGGTTGATAACAAGATCATGGGAGTGATAGGAAACAACCTCGTATTAAAAGTCATTCCTGGCGAAAAGCTAGATCCTGTGTTTAAACACGTAGCCAACCTGTTTGAACATTATCAACCGACCACGCCGCTTGACCCTTATCGGGTTAGCGTGCCAACCAAAGGCGTTTATGCCGAATCGGTGATGGGCAACTGTAACAGCTGTGAGGAAATTGATGAGACTAAACATTGGCGCTTCAATGATGAACCATGCGGCACGGCGCCGACAGCGATTGATCCTGTATCGACGGCAAGTAGACGCAGCGATCCGGGCAACCTGCAAGTAAAAGACTTGCCTGCCAGCATCATCAACCTGCAAACACCAGCAGCCTTGCCCGACCCAAGCGGCATCGCAGCAGCGCTTGAGTTATTAGGAAAGAGTGGCGTGTTTAAAGACCTAACGGGATTGGAAGGCACCCAAGCAAATGCGTTAGGCGCCTTGAACACAACCTCTAAAAGCGTCACCGATCTCGCCGGAATTTCTAAAGACTTCGCCAGCCTTGCGGTGATGGCCAATCAGAAAAAAGATGGCGCGAAGCAAATCGAACAAATTAAAAAACTCAACAAGGAAGGCTTCCTGTCAGATGGAGAGGCCAATAAACAAATAGTCAAAGTACTAGACTCGTTTACCGATGCAGCGTCTAGTGTTGTTGGCAAGAAAGATGCTGCGCCATTAACCAGCTCGCCTGAAATCAAAAAAGCAATCACCAATGCGAGTAATTCAGCCGGAGGCAACGTCAAAGTAACACGTGGCGCCGATGGCACTGAAACAGTATCTGTCGCTAATGACCAGCGACAAACACTGATTCGCATCATCGAAAATAGCGACCTAACCCCAAGTGCACGTAGCTTTAATCCAGCAGCCATCGGTTCGCCTGGCGCAGGGGACAAAACAGGCATTAGCCAATTCTCTGTTCGGGTCTCTAATATGCCTGCAGGCGGATCGATTCGTTGGGCCGTGCCACCAACCCACAAGGGTGATATGACCCTAACAGGTGGTGCTAACATATCCACTGGCGAGACAGTGTCTATTTCAGGCATAACACCAGGTCTTAGCGAGATCGATGTTAGTGTGCGTGACGGAGATAACCAAGTGCTGCAAAGCATTAAACTACCGTTGAGTATTCCACAGTTTGTAACAGTTAACGAAGATGCTGGCGAATTTGATCAGGCACTGACCGATTTGGGTCTGTTGCCCTTTAAAAACAACATTATTGATGTTGCCAAATTAACCTGTGATACGTTATTAGCCGATATCAATGTCAGAACATTATGGAATGTGGGCAGTTTCACTGAGGCGACGCCTGCCCATCTCACCCCAGCGGTATTAACAACGGCAGTCATTCGCAACCAAAATGCGGCCAGTTTGTTAATGACAGGTATCGCGCAAAATCCAGCGGGGGCAATCGGTAATATCATCCCAAATAGAACCATCGATATTTATCCCAATGCCTTTGATAACGCATTCCCCACTGGCTCACAAGACCCCACTGGGTTAGATGTCACCACTCAGGCACTGCTTATTCAGCTCGCGTCGCAGGGACTGGGCGCCAATGTGGCCTTAGAAACATTTGCGACTAACCTCTATGGTAGATTAATTGGTGAGACTCTGGCCCATGAAATAGGTCATGCCTTGTTATGGACGCTCATTCCAACGGGGCATAACAACCCGTCGATTGCCAATGATTTAATGAATGATGGCAATAATCGCCACTTTACTCAACGCACAGGCATGGTTGATAATGCGCAGACTAGCCCGGTCGAGCCGAGTAACTTTACCGACAATGGCATAGCAGCTATCGGAGGACTACAACGGGTTAACCAAGGATTAATCGATACGCATTTCCCGGTCCTTAAATAACCTTCGGTGATAAAAACAATCTGTTGGCGCAATGCCGCAGATTGTTTTTATCGCCCATTGACTGATTAACGCTTAACACCATCGGCGCCAAAACAATGGCCATGACAGTCAAGCGCTACTCAATTTAAACCAGGCGCAACGTCTCAACCCCTACGATCCATTAAAGTTTTCATCGATGAGCATGCGCGCAATATTACTGGTTAATCAAGGAGAGTTTCAACGCGCCGCCTCGGTAAGCTTCATTGCTGCTGACGATCCTAATGCGTTTTTTACCACCTACGCTGTCGCTGCGGCGTGCCTGCAATTAGTTGGTGAGTCGAGTAAGGTAAGGCAACACAATACGCCAATAAAGCCTTATCGCTTCAAGCTAAATACTCAGTAGATCTATATCAACGTGCTTTTCCGCACACCAAAGAGCAGCTCAGAAAACCTTTCATCCAAGCGATGCTAAGCAGTGGTATCCCGCTGCACACTGCATAGATAAGGTAATCGGTTAAGCATGGGGAAATAGCGCCTTGGTTGTTATTTATCGCCTTAAACTAAAAAGGAATATAATCCAAACGCGCAGTAAAGCGGCTATCACGGATGCTCTGGATAACTTGCTTTTTCATCGACAATGATTCGCTAGTCACAAATATTTTCAGCACACTTATCAATCATTAGCTAAGCTAAATAAAAACCGCATGTCGGTTAAAAAGCAGGGAGAAATGAGTGACTAAAGAATATTTCGTTTATCAATTTAACGACTTTACACTCGATAGCCATAAATCAACGCTGTGTAAAAAAGATCAAGCGATCGACGCCACAGATAAGGTTATTGCCTTGCTCGCAATCTTGATAGAAGCGCCAGGTACAACATTTAGTCGCGATTATTTGCTGGATGCATTGTGGCCGGGGCAAATCGTGGGTGAGTCCTCACTATCACACCTTGTCAGTGAGACTCGCCAAGTCCTTGGCGATAATGGTAAAGAACCAACGTTATTACACACGGTTCGCGGTAAGGGATTTCGCCTCGATAGTTCATTGACCGTATACAAGCAACCAATCGAGCCAAACTCCCCAGCCAATAAACCAATCCTGGTGGATACGCCCCGCCGCATAAATTATGTCACGAGTGCAATAATCATGGTCGTTGCTCTCGTTGCAGCCATTATTTGGTGGCGTGCTCCACTTAATAACACCAACGTTTACGTAGGGACTGAGCAACTGATGGTATGGCCGGTGACGCTTAACAGCCAAGATCCGCAAGATCTTTGGATTGAATATGGCGTGATGAGTCTGGTCACTCAATACCTGCAAGGTTATAGTCAGCTCAATGTGACGAGTACTAAAAATACCCTAAAGGGACTGGCAAGCATCACAATTAACGATGATAAAACACCACCAGCAGAGGCTCATCGCCGCTATTGTCAGGCCTTAGGCTGCAAACAATCACTCTCGCTACGTTTTTCGCTTGATAATAACACCCCAAAACTTAGCTATACCTTAGCGCGCAGTGGCCAAGCGACCCTAGAGTTTAGCTTCATTCATCATGATATATTGCAATGTACGCAGATGCTGCTGGAACATTTAATTGACCAACTGCTGCCACCAGAACCTGAACGGCTGAGTTTGAGCGATACTTACACCGATAATAACAAAGCCAACCAAGATTACGCGATTGCGATGAGTTATCTCCACCGCGCCGATTATGCCGACGCGATTGGCTACTTCGATATGGCCCTAACCAAGGAACCCGAGTTTATCTGGGCCAACATTTTCAAGGCCGACGCGCTCATGCGCCAGAACAAGGTTGAGAAGAGCCGTCAGATCATCGCTTACGTGCAAGGACTCAATCCCGATAAACGCGGTCAAATGGCGATCGATAGTATCCGCTCAAATATTTTTTATCAGCAAGGAAAACTCGCCGAGTCCAACGCCATCTCACATCAACTGCTGACCCAAGCGCGCGCCTTAAACGATCAACAAGAAATCGGTAATCAATTAATGAATCTTGGCACCGGCTATCTGGCGCTTGGCGACAACCCTAAAGCCATCTCTTATTTAAAGCAGGCATTAGCGCAATACCAGCGTCACGATTACCTACTGCGCAGTGCACAGGCATTACATAATTTAGGCAATACAGTGTGGGTCGGGAGCGGGGATCAAGCCTTAGCCACAGAATTTTATCAACAAGCGATCACGCTGTTTCGACAATTAGGCAGTCGTCATTACCTTGCGATGGCCAAACACCAGCTAGTGGGTATAGTGATAGCCCAGGGCCACCTTAAACAAGCGATACGTCAACTCGAAGAAATAAAAACCATCTACCAACAGATCAATAACATTGAGAGTGCATTGTTAGTTGATGCCGATTTGGCCATCATCGCGTTCAAACAACATGATCTGTCCAAGGCCATTGAGTTATCGACACAAACATTTAAGCACAGCGACGATTACGCCTACCCAAGGACTTTTTCAGCAGCGCTTAGCGCCTTTTTTTATTTACATCAAGAGCAACCACACCAAGCCACTGGCTATCTTAAGGTTGTGCAGCAGGCACAATGGAATGATCCTAGGCCTTGGTTTATTATGTTGCCTGCCACCTATCAGCATCAACTCGGCCAATACAATCGGGCCGTAAAAGAGGCTAAAGAGATTAAAAAACAGTTGGGCGAGCAGTGGAATGCAGACCATCAACGATACCTCAATGCCTTTATTGAGTCAGTTGCCACCAATAAACGAGGCAAGGTGAACTACTTAACCTATTAATAGTTAAACCATTCATATTAAATCACACTATTTCATGAAACTTTCAAGCGCCATTCCCCTAATTATTTAATGATTAAGTCCGGCGCTAATCCCACCGTTATTTGGCGCCATTAATCACTAATGGAGAATACTCATGGATATCAAAAAATGTAGCATGCTGGTCGCCACTATTATCGTTGCAAGTTCACTATCGCCTAGCTTCAACGTGGAGGCGGCCTCGGGGCCCTCTTACTTTAAATGTTCTAGCGGGTACAGCTTTAAGATTAATCGAGCCAGATCGGGAGTTCGCTGCGAAAAACGAACCGGCGACGCAATCAAACCAATCTCGTGCCCATCGATAACTGTTTTAGGCGTCAGTGCCGGTACCTTTCCTTACACCAAATCAGGTAAAGACAAATGTGGAGCACGCGGCTTGATCCCCGGAAGTGAGCATTTTCATAACCCACTCCGTTGCCCGCGAGGTTATGTCTACAAAACAAATTATTCGGGTAAAAAAGACCGTTGTGTTAAGCCAGGTAAACTAAAAATTGCGCCGCCAAGCGTAAAATTTAGATAACCCGAATGAGACCGTAACACTGCTGCGGTCTCGTCCCTTTTTCAAGGAAACAGCAAGGAGCGAACAATGAACATTGGATATGTCAACCCAAACACCTTTAGTCCAGTCCTTCTTTGCTGCCTCATTTTAATTTTTTCGCCGCCAACATTTGCACAAGAAGCACGATGGATCAGATCGACCGACTCACTGTTAATTCAATTGCCAAAGGCGACATCAAGCCCTATCTTCGTGATAGATCAGCAAGAGAGTAGCGTATTATTTGTTAAAATAAGTGACACCAGCTTTCGTTATAACCCACGCCAGTTTCCTTTGCCCGCGGGTCAACACGAACTCGTGGTCTACCAATCGGCAGATCCCCGTAGCAGCAACGAAATCCTACGCCAATCAATCAATATATTAACCCCAGGCGGCTACCAGCAGGCATCGATAAAGCTCGATGGCGACCTATCCGTTGCCACAAATATACAACAGCAATCATCGCAGAGTTCACAATCTGACACTCACGCTACCTTACAGTTATCCATGACTGCCGCACTGGCTAAAAAAGATTGGCAGCTAAGCGCCAATGCCAACATGCTTGGCGTCACCAAGCAAGAACAAGCACTGCTATTCTCACAAGAGCAGCAGCAGGCAAAGCGGATCGATCTTAGTGATTACCTCATTCAATACCGCAATAACAAGCTAGCGCTAGCACTGGGCCATGTCAGCTTCGCCCAACAGCCACTACTTATAGGTGGCATCGACAATCGAGGAATTAGCGCCAACTTTAGCCTCAATCCACGGATGGACTTGTCTATCACTAGCCAGAACGGCAGCGCCATGGTCGGTTGGCGCAATATTACCGGCCTGAGATCTTCAGCCCACAACATTAGCGCAGCTACCTTAGGCATCGACCTGCTTGGCGACGAGCAGGCGCGACTAGAGATAAGTACCATCGATGCCAATGTGCAATCGATAGCCGACTTTGCAGTAGGTGAAGTGACCGATGTCGAGCATAGCCAAGGTTGGTCCGCCAATTTAACACTACAAGGATTTGACCAACGATTACGCGCCCAGGCCAGCTATGCCAGTAGCCGCTTTGGCAATGGCCGCGATGACGCACTAAGCGAAGGGCTTGAGTTAGTCACGCTAAAATCACGCACCGACCATGCTTATCAGCTTTCCATCAGCGCGAAGATATTGAGCCCCAAGCAACAAGACGATTGGCCAGTGGCCCTGACATTAGCGGCCCAGCACCAGCGTATCGATCCCCTGTATAAATCGATCAGCGACTTTTCAAGTGCCGACACCCTAAGTGACTCCTTAACGGTAAATGGCCAATTTGGCGACATCACTTGGCAAATTAAACAACAGAGCACTCGCGACAACCTAGACAATATCCCTAGCCTCCTGACCACCAAAACTCAAACTATCGAGTACGAGAGCCAGTTCAATGTCGCAAGCTTGTTCCAGCGCAACAATCACTTGTGGCTACCGAGCCTTAAAGCAAGCCATGTCGCGGTGCATCAGTACGCGATAAACTCACCAGACAAGGCAATATCAGGGTTTAATGGCCAAAGTCACCTGCCCGACCAAAAGACCCGCCAAACACAGCTCTCCCTCGATTGGCAACTGCCCAAAACTGCCATTGAATATAGCGTCAATCATTCACGCATCAATAACTTACAAACTGGCCGTACGCTGGCAGACATTAACAGCCTCAACCACCAACTTAACGTGCAGCGGTCATGGCGCAGCAAACATAATATCGGCTTTACTCTGTCGCGCGCGCGCCACGCCGACATCGAACAAAACATGGTCAGTTACAGCAATGGCGGCATCATTAATAGCGACTTTAAGCTCAGTCAAGATACTGGGCTGGCCATCACGCTGGCCTTCAGCAACGAGTACGACTCAATCGGCCGTAGCAAACTAAAAAACCTCAGCGCTGACATCAATTTCAATCAGGCTATGCAGCTGCCACTCTTTGGTCAACCGCCACTGCACGGGCAATGGCACCTGCGCTATTTTATGCAGCATAACAACAGCCACCAGCCTGATTTCTTGTTGACCCAGCGTTCTCGCCGCTGGTCAATTAACGCCGGCCTATCTCTTAAATTTTAAGTGACGCCAGCCTGTTTATAGGAGTTTACTATGCATTCTTTCAAGGTCCTCGGCACTTTTTTAATCCTTAGCTTTGCGGCGCAAGTGGTCGGCGTCACTGTCGTGCACCCATCTGGTGTGAATGTCAGCTCGCGCGGAGCCACCAGTGTTCACCTTACTTTTAGGGACACTGCCGGGCAAATAGCGAGCGCGGGATTCTGGTGCGGCCAGCTCACCACCGCCGCCAACACCGTAAGTAACACCAACCCTTGTGTCACTGGGACTATTTATGGCCGGCTGCCAATCACCTTCGACTTGTCACGCCGCAGTGCCAATTCAACCAATTTTACCGACATCATGACCATTCCTGCGTCGGTGATCAGGCGCGCCTATCAAGATGCTCAGCGCGGGTTAAACTCAAGCTTCTTCTATGTCAGAAAATTTTCGGCCAATGGCGCCGACCAATACATTAGTGTTACCTGTCGTATGGCTGGTGGCGGCGCGCGCGTGCCACTTTCTTTAACCAAGGTGATCCCCTATTTCAACACGATGCAAGGACCACAATCGGTTCACTTATTGGCGACCAATGAAACCTCCCCCACCGTTAGCGCCACCATTTTTTATACGGGA
>Ga0105359_10001520_pt1 | contig 19513 bp, 21 predicted proteins | sample GOMGulsemesocosm_6_FD_83659 | JGI IMG/M metagenome (GOLD analysis project Ga0105359, IMG submission 83659) | Methane-oxidizing microbial communities from mesocosms in the Gulf of Mexico - GOM8C Gulf of Mexico | ecosystem: Environmental > Aquatic > Marine > Cold seeps | place: Gulf of Mexico...
CCTTGCAGAATGAATTTGCAAGGAGAGGCCATGGCAGTGAAATTGTGTTGATGAAAATTCATAAGATTGGGTTAACTAGAATTTATAATCGATACCAGCGGTAAAGGTAGAAAAATTCACTAACGCAGGTGTTTCATCATCACTCGTACCAGATAATGCAAAGGACTCGCGGCTAGTATATTGCTGCCAATCAAGATGGAATGCCCATTGTTCAAATTTTAGTTCACTGTTAAAGCCTACTGTAAAAGCTCCGTAGGTGGATAGACGATAATCACTGGAAATAAAACCGTCAGCAGTAGGGTTTTGTTCTATTGAATAGAAATCAGCTTTGGTCTGGGTGTAATAACGCACCAGAGGTGTGGCGATTAAACGAAATTTTCCTAGGTTTATTGACTGTGCCCATTTTAAATCTACGGTATGAGAATCTAGGCCCCAATCATCGTAATAATAACGATAGCTAGAGTGTAATGCCGCGCCGTCGAGAACATTGGCAAATTGTTTATGCTGTACTGAAAACGTAATTTGATCACGTCGATCAGGTCTATTGTCTGTCTTTTTATAAGGATCAGATAAATAACCTGTAAGCTGAGTATAGCCAATACCCGCTTGTATCGTGCTGTACTTATCGATGACTTGATTAATGCCTTCATAAACAGAGAAACTTCGCTTTTTACGGCCATCTGCTTCTGCACGCGAAGTTGATCTCCATGTATCCGTCGGTGATAATTCATCGTTGCTCACAGAGAATGAGCCAATCAATGTTGTATGCTTCTTGAAAATATCTAATGTGCCATCAAGGCCTAGGGCTAATGATTGGTAATCATTTTCTTTGGATATCGCTAATAAACCACCAGCGGTTCCGTGGGGAAAATATTTTTTCGGAGCCACTTTTATATCAACTCGTTGTTCTTCGATACTGGCGCCGCTCATTGTAAGTTGACTTTGGCCTTCAGCATTTTTAGTCGTGTTAGTAGGAGAAGCACCACTCATAGTTTCATATTGCAGTTCGCCAGCGATGTACCAAGAATCCCCTATAGGAGTTCGATAACCAAATTGCTGAATATCGATAGCGTAGCGTTTAAGAGAAGAGAATTCGCCTGGAACACGCTCTCTAGGCGCATCGGCTTCTTGATAATTGGAATAGCGATAACTTAATGTTGTGTCGGTAGGCGCGACTTCCGCTTGAGTAGGAATCGCCATTGCCGCAGCGGATAGGGCGCTGAGGGCTGTCATTTTTTTCATGTGAGAATTCCTTTTCAGTTACAGCCGCAGCCGCCGCCAGCAGCTTGTCCGCCACCAGAAGCGCCTTCTTTACTGAAATATATATGATTATCGAGAGAGCTGCCTAACGGGTCGGTTGCCGAGGTCATGACATCTTTAGATAAATAACCTCGCTGCCAAGGTTTAACGGTGGTGCAGCCAGAGGCAATAACACAGGTTGCAATAATCGAAAGCAGAAAAATTTTATTCATAGTTGATTATTTTTTCTTTAATAACGTTATTATTTTAGCGTTGAGTTCTTCACTATCCGTTTTTTTAAAACCTTCATGAACCAAGCTCACATTACCTTTGCGATCGATTAAATAGGCTGTAGGCATACCTTGCAAGCCATATTTATCCGGCGTAATACCCTTCACATCGCGTGCTGTTGGGAAGGCCACAGGGAATTCTTTTAAAAACTCCATCGCGTCAGATTTTTCTTCGTCGAGGTTGATAGCAATTACCAAAAAGCCTTTTTTTCTTAGGTTTTTATAAATGCTATTCAGAGCAGGTAATGATTGACGGCAAGGGCCACACCAAGAGGCCCAAAAATCAACATAAACAACCTTGCCTCGAAATGAGCTGAGCTGGATATCGCCGGATCTTTCTAAGCGCGGCAGTTTGAAATTTGGAGCCGAATCACCGACATTAACAGCAAAAGCGCTGCTGGTGTTTAATGCCAGTATCAAGCTGCCAGCAATGGCCAAAGGTTTTAGAACGTTCTTCAATACAGTGCTAATCATTCTAACTTTATCCTTAAGAGAAGATTGAAAAATCGTCAACATTTAACGGGAATCTGACAGCGAAAGTATTATCATGAATACCGAGTTCTTTGCGCAATGCGAGGTTAACGTGAGCAGGCGTTAATAATTGTCCATTCACATCAGGCTGACCAGTTGTTGGGTTTACTGTTTGAGAGCGAAATTTATCTGTTGAAGCACCAAACACATTGCCCCCTTTGCCACTGCCTGTAGGGTGCATAACCATAACACTCGTTACTGGCCAATGATCTTTACCGTCATCGGAGTTGTAGTAGGGCGTTCGGCCAAAGTCTGAACCTATCACAACAGTTGTTTTATCTGCGATGCCCGCTGCTTCTAAGGCTTCCTGTAAATAAGCGACGCCTTCAAGCAAGTCACCTAAGCTTTGGTATTGATTATTATCGTGCCTTCCGTGGGTATCAAAGCCCCCAGTACTGATGTTTGCACTTGCGGCAACGCCCGATTTGAAAGCAGCAGCAACTAACGAAGCTTGACGTTTAAAACCTTGATCACGGTTATTCATATGATCGTTGGTAGGCTTAGCGGCTTCAATCAGTGCTTTTTCTTCACTCAGTTTCGCTAAATCGTTATCTGCTTGGCGTACGGTGAACAGCTGATTTAATTGCTGTCTGCGCAACGGCAAAGTTTCATTCGCTTTTTGTCTCGCTAATCGTTCTGATTGCGCTTGTTTTATTTGCGAATAGACATCTGTGCTTTGATCTTCATTGCGGTAATGATATCTGTCACTGTTTGGATCAGCTAAGCGATCAATGAACCCTGCACTGCTAGCCCGGGCACGAGACACTAAAGATGCAGTGAAATCGTAGCCACCGTTACTAATATAAGCCATCGGTAAACCAGGATTTTTGCTGGCTGCAAACAGAGCTGCCAAGCTTGGGTAGCCCATTTCTAAGTTACCGCTCCAAGTCGCACGATTACCTGAGTTGTGGTTGTTGGTGCCGTTATCAACACCATTAATCACCGTCAGCTTATCGTGATAAGTGGTGAAGAAGTTCTGAAACTGATTATCAACACGTGCGGTTGTAGCATCGTTATTATTGATTCTTGGGGTATCACTCCAAGTCATCCCAGAAACAGGATTTCTTTTAGTTTCTGTATTGATAGCGACTGAATTAATTGAGCCTTCATTACTGGCATCAGGGCGTTCGGCTAAATACTGACTTAAATTGCCTTTAGGATCGCAAAGCGACGTAGGGTCCCAGCCACCACCCGCATTCACGATCACTAAAAAGTGATCAGGTGCTGCGGCATGGGCCTTAGAAGCTGTTAATGGAAGGCTGGCTGTCATACCAGTCGCTGCAAGCATTTGTATAAAATCACGACGTTTCATGGCAGTCCCCTTATTCGTAAATATAACGATAGTCAGAAAGTAAGTAGGTCATAACCGCCATCCAAGAACGGATTACATAGTTTTCATCTCGGTCAATGCGTGCTGCACTATTCAAGTCTTGGTTATTGTTTTCTCTATCCCAGCGAGCTCGACAAGTCCACTCTAGATATGTAGAAGGCTCAGGTTCAAAATTATCTGGATTTTCCAACATGTCATTACCTGCTTGCCAAGTTGATAAGAACAACTGATATGTCGCTTCAATTTCAGCATCTGTAAGAGCTAAGTTTTCACTTAACAGGGTGCTATGCAGATATTGGATGTTCTTTTTAATCATTTCGATATTTGAAGTCAATGGAAAACCATCAGCATCATAAGGTTGGATATCAGGGCTAACAAATTTGAACAGACGACGCTCATTAAGGGTCGGGGTTCTTACTTTAGTAAAATCAAATGCCGTTGCGCGACAAGCCATTTCAACGGCCATGCGTTCTTGCATAGCAATCATCAAGCCACTTGGATTATGAATGCGATCAATGACTGAATCAGAGTCGATGCCACCAAACATGATGCGATTATTTTGATCGTTTTCTTGTAACTCATACCAATCAAAACCTAGGGTAGCCTTGAGCTTTCTTTGCAGCATTTCAGGACTTAATAAACGAGTAGAGCCGATATGGTCTGCCGCGACTACCTTATTAGAATCGACGGTATTCGCTCGATAGTACGGGCTTAATAATAAACCGGTAATCGCAGTTTTAACATTCCAGTTATCCTCCGCCATTGCTTGACCAATATTAGATAAAATACTTCTCTGAGCGTTGTAAGCTGTAACGACATTAGGATCGGCATTATCACCAGGAGCGTTTAATAGGTCTTGTCCAATGATGCCGTTATATAGGTGGCGAGTGATGGCGCGCATATAACGAGGATCTTGTTCTATTTCATGACCTAACCATTGCAACATATTATCAATGGCGCTACTGCCACCAGAGAGAGGTAATATTTTTCCTGCAATTCCTGGAGGTTCGATACCGTTACCCTTCCATGAGCTGCCATCTGAAGTACTTAGAATTCGGCGACCCCTACTATCCCAATGTTGGAAAGTCGATGCTACAGGGTCCATTACAGCATGGCAGGTATAGCATGCAGGGTTGTCTAGAGTAGGGTGATTACTAGTCGTATCAATAGCATCTTCTGGACGAGAACCTTCAATTTCTAATATATCGGTATCCAAAAACTTGTCGTAGACAATATAAGAGCGATGACGATTACGATTAGTATCGGTGGTCGGAAAGCGATTAAGGAACATTGCGGATGTCATGATCCCTGCATGAGGGATGCCGGTTATTTTGGCAGGTTTGAAATCGTATGGGTCATAGCGCAAAGTAGCATCTGAATAGCCATAATAATAAGCTTCACAAGGTGCTTCTTCATCGCTTAACTCTCTGAACGTTGCTTCAGGGCTGACTAATTGAGCGTCGTAAACTTTTTGGCTGTACCAGTTAACCATTGTGTAGTCAGCGGTGACTAGCTCGGTGATTGGGCGGTTGTTACGAACAATGTAGTTAATGAGCTCTAAGCCTTCACGGGCAACGGCATCATTGGCGAAAATATTAGAACAGCCTCGGTTATCATCATTAATGTCATCTTGAGCTTGCTGCTCAGCTTCCTCACCTTCTACGTTAGGATAAGCGCTGTCGTACCATCTTCTATTCGGGTAATCGTCGCTATCTAATAGGTTTAGGGCGCCGTTAAACTGATTCACTCTTAAATATTTATCGGTTAAAAACACATCGTTAAAAATTTCAGTTAGGCGAATGTAGAACTCATCTTCATTCATGACTCGAGCCATAACCGCACTAAAGCCATCTTCTCCTTCGTTGACGACTTGTGTGATCTCAGCATCGGTGGGTAGGCGACCTGCTAGTTGTACGGTCGCATTCCGAAGAGTACTGGTCAGTGGAAGTGCAGATACGCCGTCTAAGCTAGTCGTTGCTTGATAAAGTGATAAACCGTTAAAGGCATACATGATGTATTCAGCGACATTATTCGCACATTGACCGTTACAGTCTGTGACCTCCGCATTCTTACCAATCGGCATTGTTAAAGAAATTTCTTCAGCGAGAGCGGAAATGGTTGAGCAGGTAGCGCAAGCAACAAGCGGCGTTCCAATTTCAGTCCCGTTGCCTTCAACGCCATGACAGCCAGCACATTGTTGGCCGTACAGTCGAGCACCTTCAGCATTGTAATTACCAAAATCTAAGTTGGTTTGTACGGATGCACCACCGACATCACCACCATATTCCTGTTGGCAGCCTGCGAGCGCTGACAGGAAGCATATTATTGCTAATAAGCGAAAAGTGTTCATTGGGAGTACCTGATTCAATATTAGAGTTATAAAGTACCTAATATTATGACTGATGTATGCTAATTGGGTCACGTTAAAAGGGAAGGAATGGTGTTTTTTAGTGACGAAGTGTTAACTGTTAGTATTAGTACAAACTTAAGTACTAGAAATACATGGTTGTGGGAATTGAATGTAATAATATCGCATGGCTCTCTCTGGAGATAGTGAGACTCATGCTTAAGATAGATACCTGTCTATACTCATTCTTTATGTATGGAATTAAAGAAAGGTGTGGGTACTTGCAATATTTTTTAGGAATGTATTTTTTACTCGTGATGTCTGCAGTCTCGGCGATAGAGCCTGTTGATGTAGGCGATTTAGCACAAGGCTATTCCCTGAATGATCATGTTGAATTTATTATTGATGCTGAAGGTAAGTTAAATCCTGATCAGTTAATGCAGTCTAATAAAAAGTGGAGTGTGCATGATAAGGAAACCCTATCATTTGGTTATAACAGTTCAGTATTTTGGTTTCGTTTTAACGTCATTAATTCATCAGTAGAAAATGTTTCTCACCTGTTAGAAATTGCCTATCCCGTTTTAGACGATGTTCAAATATTTGTTTATGACGATGCTGGAGTGTTACTTAATCAATATTCTTTAGGGGACAAACTCCCTTTCGGGGAGCGGCAAATACAGCATAGAAATTTTCTTGTTCCTTTGAGTATTGGCACTCATAAAGAAAGGATATTGTTAATTAGGGTGAAAACCTCAAGCGCAATGCAATTACCCATGACAATATGGCCTGAGCGTGAATTTTTTATTCAAGACCAAGCACGCTTAATAGGGCTTGGGTTATATTATGGAATCATGCTAATCATGGCACTGTATAACTTATTTGTTTTCTTTTCTGTTCGAGAAAATAATTATTTATACTATGTGTTTTATGTTGTTTCCATGGCAGGTTTTTTAGCCAGTTTACAAGGTTTGAGTTTTCAGTATGTTTGGCCGACAGCGACAACTTGGAACGATAGTGCAATTATTGTTATGTTGTCTGGCGTAGTCTTTTTTACCAGTATATTTACGCGTAATTTCATGACCTTGTCTGAACGTAATGAAATACTTAATACACTTTTTGGCCTTGTTATTTTTGCTTCTGCTATCACGGCTTTATTGGTTAATTTTATTCCTTATTATTTATTAATAAAAGCCCTTATTGGTTTGGCAGTAGTGGGTATTAGCTTGGTCATATATACCGGAATATTACGCTGGTATCAGGGTTTTAATGCCGCGCGTTATTTTACTATTGCTTGGTCTTCAATGCTGTTAGGTGGGGCGATTTTAGCGCTCAACAAATTCAATATTATTCCAAGAAATAGCTTTACTGAAAATGCAGTCCAATTAGGCTCGGCAATCGAAGTGATTTTATTATCGTTTGCTTTAGCGGATCGATTAAATCAAGAAAAACGTGACCGCTACGAAGCACAAATACAGGCTTTAAATCTAGAACGCATAGCGGGGAGCGCTCAAACCGAGGCATTAGAGCAAGAACGTTATGCCCGAAGTGCACAGGAAAAGGCCTTGATGCACGAGCGTGAAGCACGTGAAGCTCAAGATCGAGCATTAGAGATTCAACGTAAAGCGAATGAAACCTTAGAAGACAAAGTAAAAGAGCGTACCAATGAGCTAGAGAGTGTTAATTACCAATTAGCCGAATTAAGTACCACAGACGCTTTGACCGGTATTCGCAATCGCCGTTACTTTGATCAAATGTTAGAGCGTGAGTTCAATCGTGCGCGACGAGAGCGTGAGCAACTATCGATACTCATGCTTGATATCGATTATTTCAAACGGGTTAATGATGATTATGGGCATCAAGTCGGTGATGATGCTTTAAGGCAAGTGGCTAAGGTATTACGAAAAGTTATTCATCGAACCACTGACCTAATTGCGCGCTATGGAGGGGAGGAGTTTGCCATCATATTGCCCAGTACCGATGTCTCAGGTGCTTATCTAGTGGCCGAGAAAATACGTAAGAATATAGCTGAGCAGTCGCTAAAGGCGGATGGTATTGATTTTTCTATAACGGTTTCATTAGGTGTTATGGGGGATGAACCAAGTAGTGGTGATAGTTCAGATTACTGGCTGAAAGAGGCAGATGATGCGTTGTATGAAGCGAAAGAGCAGGGTCGTAATAAAGTGGTGTTGGCTGCTTCTTGCTCAAAGAAAAAGTCGTTAGTTCTGAGTGGGAATTCAGTTTAGAAATTAACTGAGGTATTCATAGTAGAGGAAGGTATAATATTTTCTTTACTATATTATTTGATTCTCAAGAGGATACGATGAGAGTGTTTTTTTATTACCTTGTACGATCCCCATTGAAATTGGCGCGTATTACTCATAAACGTGGCAAGCGCCGTATCCGGCGGGATTTGTTAGCGATTAAGCAGGCATTGGCTCAAGAAAAAGAAGAGACACGAGAAATGCTATTGATTTATCGAAAGTTTACTCAAGGTAATGCGAGTGAAGCTGAGATGAAGGTGGCAAACGAACAATTAGTAGATGTCGTCAAAGGGCTAGGCATTGGTGTATTTGCTGCCTTGCCTTTTGCTCCCATTACGATTCCTTTCATCATAAAACTGGGTAAACGATTTGGTATTGAAGTTTTACCCAGCGCGTTCTATGAGAAAGATAAAGACGACTCATAGGCGGCTTGTATTAAAAGGCTAGTGATTCTATGAGTCGCTTAGTGATCTTTTAGGAATACTGTTTAGGTATACTATCTTAGGTATAAAACTTTGATAAAAGCTCTATTTTACTAAAGTCAGGCCATTGTCCTTGGATCGGCTCACACTGAAACGTCATGACTTGGTCTTGCCAGCTAAAGGACAGTGAAAAGGCATGCAGGTAGCATCGGTCGGCATCCCCCCCTTTATAACGCTTATCCCCTAAAATCGCACAGCCTAGGCTTTTTAAAGCAACGCGTATCTGGTGCGTTTTCCCCGTTTTTGGCTTAACTAAATATAAGCGTTTCGCGACTGCCTTATCCGTTACCAATGCGGTAGATGTGAAATAGGTGGATGCAGGATTCTTCTGATCCCTCGTTAATAGCCAGCTGCCATTACGACCCTTCTCCATATCCCCTTTAACCCAGCCTTGCTTCTTCTTTGGCTTGCCGAGGGCAATGGCTAAATAATTCTTTTCAACCTTGTGCTGACTGAATAACTGACCAAATTCTGCAGCAGCCGCGGCTGTTTTAGCAAATATTACGAGACCTGATGTTGCTTTATCTAAGCGATGAACAGGCCAAAGCTTGATAGTTTTAGTTTCTATTTTTCTAATTTCGGCCAGAGCTACTTGCAGCAAACTAGGAGTATTAATATCCCCTTGCTCATGTTGCATGCTGATGCCAGTGGGTTTATTCACAATGATCCAATCAGCATGATTATGAATAATAGGAATCGTTTGCTCGATAGCCTGCGACTGTTCCATTAACGGTTTTGCTCTTCAAGGATCGCTAATAAACGGCGGACAAGAGCTTCGAATGTTTGTGCTTCCTCATTGCCTTTACTGGCATTAAAGCTGTACATCAAGCGCTCAATTTCTTCTTTTGACATGTATTGAACGGCGACGGAGTTGATCATAATGTGTGTTCTCTTCTAAAAACTCTATAGGCGCTTAAATAGCTAGGCCCAACGGCTGCGCATTGTATCTTAAAGTCCCGATAAAGAAAGTAGGAGAAGAACGCTTGTAACAAATATCAACAGCAAGTTCTGAGGAATAAGCGATACTGATGAAAACGCTAATAAAGCAGTGAGTATTTCGTGAGAAAATCATCGTCGATGTTCGTTATCTTATTTTGGGTACTTAGTCTTCCTGTGATAGCTTTTGAAGCTGTCATGAATGGCAATGCCTTGGCGAGCCCCGTGCTGGATGCAAAGGAAGCTTATAGCCGTGGTAACTCTGACTTGGTAGGCATTCAGTTAAAAGAGGAATTGCTCCTTCCAGGAATAAAGCCAAAAGACCAAGAGAGAATTCGTAAGCAGTATAGTATTCGTCCTTTGAACCGCCATTGGCGCACACTTAAAAACGCTGGCCGGGATACTCGGGAACTCCATAGCCTTAAGCGTTATGCCAATAGATATAATCTAATGATTATGAAGCTTGTAAAAGAAGAAAAGGTTGAACAAAACAGTCGATATCGGTATTAATGACGCTCAATTAAGATGAAGAATTTAATATGAATTGTCGCCTAGGGTGCGGGGCTTGTTGTATTGCCCCATCAATTAGTTCTCCTATTCCTGGAATGCCAGCAGGTAAAGAGGCTGGCCAGCGTTGTATACAGCTAGATGATAATAATCTTTGCCTATTGTTCGGACAGCCAGAGAGGCCGAAGGTATGCGCTGCCTTTGGTGCTGAAAAATGGGTCTGTGGAGATACTAACGCACAGGCTATGCTGATCCTTACCGATTTAGAAGTAAATACTCATTAGCATGACTCTGGATGTTTCTTATGTTTAAGCTCGTATTCTATGTTCCTGAAGATCACGCGGAGTCAGTAAAAGCGGCCGTATTTAAAACCGGAGCTGGAAAGATTGGCAATTATGATCAGTGTTGTTGGCAGGTATTAGGGCAAGGTCAGTTTAGACCTTTGCTTGGATCTCAACCTTTTATCGGTGATGCGCCTAGCACAAGTGGAGAAACGATGGTTGAGCGAGTTAATGAATATCGTATTGAAATGGTCTGCAACGATGAGCTTATCAAGTCAGCGGTATCAGCATTAAAAGCCGCGCATCCTTATGAAGAACCCGCCTATGATGTGTGCCAGTTGGCAGATATCTGATCTGAGTGATTAGCGTTTTACTTTGTCCTTTTCAGGAATATCAAAAACATGAGTAGGAAGAGGCGTATCCTGATCTTTATTGGTATTTTGTAAGCGGTCAGTAAAATAGCGTTTTAATGTGGTGCTTATCGTCGGAAAAGCCAATTCTTTCCATGGGATGTCAGCTTCATCGAATAGTTGAACTTCAAGACTTTCTGGACCACAAGAAAAATTTAAATCGGCCAGCTCTCCGTGAAAAAATATATGGACTTGGCTTATATGGGGAACCGCAATCATTGTATACAAATGAGGGTTTTGAATACGTGCATTCGCTTCTTCTAATGTTTCTCGCAACGCTCCTTCTTTTGTCGTTTCACCATTTTCCATAAATCCAGCAGGCAGTGTCCAATAACCTTTTCTAGGTTCAATCGCGCGTTTGCACAGTAATACTTGGCCTTGATGTGTTGGCAATGTGCCAGCAATGATACGCGGGTTTTGATAGTGGATTATATCGCAGTGGAGACAGGCATAGCGCTGACGATTATCACCTGCTGGCACAAGTAGGCTAATGGGCTTGGCGCATTCTGAGCAGAACTTCATGATAATTCCCGTTTTACTGAGGATGAGGTGTCATTATAAAATTAGTCTAAATATCCAATTTCTTAGTATAGCGAGGAACAAGAGAAAAAACCCATCTTAACGTGGGCTATAAATGCAAACGGTGAGAATGCAGAAGGCGGTAGTGAAGGTTATTCTGGCAGCGCTACTGGAAATGGAATAATGGCTGCTATCGTTTTTTGGCTATTTTGAGGCTGGGTTTCATTGCTGTGAGAGTTTTTGATCGCGTCTTGTAAGTTTGAGAGGCCATCATGCATCATTTTTGAAATGCGGACGCAAGCAGAAACGGGGTTACTTGCTCTCTCACGCTCCATGTCAATTTGAAATTGTAGCCCACGTAAGCGTCGCTGAAATAGCTCGGGGGCGCGACTGATTGTTTCTTCAACCCAAGATTGTCTCAATTCTTCCAATTTAGCAGGTTCATGTAGAGCTAGCTCCATTAATTCTTCAAAGCTGGGCAACATAGAACTGACTCCTATTTAATTAAATATGTGCAAATTTATGTAACTAGTCTACCGTGAAATTGTTCATTTTTTAATCTTGTGGGATGTCTAATAAATATGCTAAGCACTTGAAAACACAGGTTATTTAAGATGTCGAATTAGACAGGTTGGCCAAGGTTGGAGATGAAAGTCGTTTAGAAACAGAGTGTTAAGTAAAAGTCAGAGCTATATTCATTTGTATGTTTATAATAATTTAGCATTAACAGTTGTTCTCTAATGAAATTTGAATATATCCTTTTTAAGTAAATTGTTCGAGATTGAGGAAAGGTTCGACCTAATACGTGTTTTTTCTGTATTCCAAAGGGTATCGGCCGTAAAATAGTTTGATGACAAATCAAACACTCTTAAAGCAGTTAATCAGTAGCGTGCAGCAGCATGACGCTCGTATTATCGATCAGCCTAGTTTTGCTCAAGCGGGAGTATTGATAGCGATTACCGATGAAGCGGAACCGCATCTTATATTAACGCGACGTGCTGATCATCTTAATACCCACAGCGGGGAAGTCGCATTTGCCGGTGGTAAGCGGGATGATACAGATCCTGATATTGTGTTTACAGCTTTACGAGAGGCTCATGAAGAAATAGATCTAGCTGCAAAAGATGTCACTGTTATTGGGCCGCTTGATCAGGTTGTATCTCGGTTTGGCTATGTCGTCACACCTATTGTTGGAATTATTCCAGCAGATATAACCTTTACCGCAAATCTAGATGAATTGGATGCCGTGTTTAAGGTGCCTTTGCGTTTCTTTCTTGAAACTGAACCCCATGATTATTTTAAGGCAGGGAAAATTTCGATTCCTAGTTTTCATTATGATGGTTTTCGGATTTGGGGATTAACCGCCATGATGATTACAGAGATGATGAATAATCATTTGGATGCCAATATTGCAATTCGATTTTAAAAAGAGCGCTATTCGGTTTTAAAAACACGTTATTGATAATCTAAGAATAAGAGAGGCAGAATGCTTTACCAGTTAGGCAAACGTAAACCCGTTATTGAAGGTGCTCATTTTATTGCTGATAGCGCCAGTATCATTGGTTCGGTAATCATTAAAGAGAATGCCAGTATTTGGTTCAATTGCACCATTCGTGGTGATAATGACGTGATTACCATTGGTGAAAATAGCAATGTACAAGATGGCGCAGTATTGCACACCGACCCGGGGTTTAAGCTTACCTTAGGTAAAGGCGTTACTGTGGGCCATAACGCAATGGTACATGGTTGCGAAGTAGGCGATTTTACCTTGATTGGCATTAACGCAGTGGTACTTAATGGCGCTAAAATTGGTAAGCACTGCTTAATCGGTGCAAATACTTTTATACCTGAAAAAATGGAAATTCCTGACGGTTCGCTGGTGGTCGGCTCACCTGCTGTAATCAAGCGCCAGTTATCTGATCAGCAGCAGAAAATGTTGGAGCTCGGTGCCCATCATTACGTGCAAAATGGTCAGCGCTATCAGAAAGAATTATCCGTTGTAAGTATTGAAGATGTTCTAAAGAGTTCAAGTGAAGCATAGCGTAGTAATACTCGTTAACTATTAGCATGTTTTGTTTTTATTAGAGTTATTCTATTTGAATTAGAGTGGTCCTATCTTTATTAGGTAGAAGAAGGTTTGTTGTGAGTGAAGAAAAGAAACAGGTTCCAGGATTGGTTAAATCTCCTTGTGTTCATATCTGCTGTCTAGACGAACAAGATATCTGTTTAGGCTGTTACCGCAGTTGTGATGAAATTTGCAAGTGGGGCGCTATGTCTAATGATGAACGTAAAGATGTAATGAAAAAAGTTGCTGAACGTGAAAATGCCAGCGGCAATATAATGAAGTTTTGAAATACAAATTCGAGAAACATATGACAACATTAGGAACGCCATTTTCTACTTCGGCGACAAGAGTTTTATTGTGTGGTGCAGGTGAGTTGGGTAAAGAAGTTGCGATAGAGTTTCAGCGATTAGGCTGTGAAGTAATAGCGCTTGATCGGTATGATAATGCTCCTGCGATGCAGGTTGCAGATCGTAGTTATACTTTGAGTATGCTCGATGGCGAAGCGTTAGAAAAAATTATTAAAGATGAAAAACCTGATTATATTATTCCTGAAATAGAAGCTATTGCGACCGATACACTCGCGGAGTTAGAGCAGCAAGGGTTTAATGTTGTCCCCAGTGCTCGTGCAGCTCAGTTAACGATGAATCGCGAAGGCATCCGTCGCTTAGCGGCAGAGGCGTTAGACATTCCAACATCCCCTTATATTTTTGCTGATAATAAAGAAGATTTTATTGCCGCAGTTAAAGAAATTCAAGTGCCTTGTGTGGTAAAACCCATTATGAGTTCTTCGGGTAAAGGTCAGAGCACATTAAAAAGCTTAGATGAAATCGATGCCGCTTGGGATTATGCTCAAGAAGGTGGCCGCGCAGGTGCCGGTAAAGTTATTGTAGAAGGCTTTGTCGATTTCGATTATGAAATCACACTATTAACGATTCGTCATTCTGATTTGGCATCGGTGAAAGAAGGCGCACTTACTACTAGTTTTTGTCAGCCAATAGGTCATCGCCAAGAAAATGGTGATTATCAAGAGTCGTGGCAGCCGCAGGCAATGTCCGAATTGTCATTGAAGCGCGCGCAAGAGATGGCTGACAAAGTAACAACGGAGCTGGGTGGTCGAGGCTTGTTTGGCGTTGAACTTTTCATAAAGGGTGATGACGTTATCTTTAGTGAAGTATCACCTCGGCCTCACGATACAGGATTGGTGACGTTAATATCTCAAGACTTATCCCAGTTTGCATTGCATGTACGCGCTATTTTAGGTTTGCCCATTCCTAATATTGTTCAGCATGGAGCGTCCGCTTCTGCTGTTTTACTAGTAGAAGGGAAATCTAATAATATTCGTTATTCTCGACTTGATAAGGCATTGGCTGAAATCAATACTCAATTACGCATTTTTGGTAAGCCTGAAGTTTCTGGTCAGCGACGTATGGGGGTTGCCTTAGCTCGTGGTACTGAGGTTGGTCATGCTTGTCGAAAAGCGCTGGCAGTTATTGAAGCGATTGATGTCGACTTGAAGTAGTTCGATTTAGACTGGATTGATTTATAACATGATGCTGATATTGGTGGGTTTTTAACTGATCATTACATGTCAAATGGCATGATTTTATGTTGATTCCTGCCATTTGATTTTGCTAAGTAAAGCGCTTTATCGGCTGTTTCAATCCAATTTGAAATAGATTTATGAGTTAGGTCGTTTATGTCGCTTTCAATCCAGCAGGCTCCGCAGCTGAGCGTAAGGTAATTGAATTCTGATTCTTTATGGGGCTCATTCAGAGCCTCCATTGTTTTATTCACCACTTGTAATAGATGTTCGATTTCCTTTCTATTATTGTATTGGAATAATAATACAAATTCTTCTCCCCCATAACGAGCAGCAATTTCATCACTTCTACGTGAAAAAAGCTGCAGTGCTTGTGCTACTTTGATCAACGCAGTATCGCCTTGTAAGTGGCCATAAAAATCGTTATAGCGTTTGAAATGATCAATGTCGACTAAAATAAGTGCGATTTTTCCGCCGTGTCGATTAACTCGGTTCCAAGACTTTTCAATTTCTATATCCAAAGCCCTACGATTTGGAATGTTGGTTAGCGAGTCGGTTATCGACTGTTTTTCTAACTCGTTTTTTTGTTCATTCACGGTATCAATTAATTCATTAAACGTTATCCGTGCCTGATCTAGCTCTGTGATGCCTATGGCTCGGTTTATTTTAATCAGATTATTGTCTGCAATAGATTTTCGTAAATATTGAGTGGTTTTTTCGATGGGCTGAATAAGAAATCTTAAAATTATGGTAAAAGAAATGAAGGGGATTAAACTGAAAAGTAAGATGACAATGAATGTTTCAAAACTAAAAAGTTTAGGGATTAATTGCATCTGATGATGTATTTTCATACAGCCGGAAAGTTGTTGTTTAATCGACGTCAGGCAACGAATTCGAAATGGGAGCGCGACCTTTGTAAAGGGCGCATATAGGTCTAAGTGAGGGGGCTGATCAGTCAGTGTATTCTCCTCCATATTTACACTAGTGATCGCGACCTGAAGAATGTCGGATAATTTTTTCAAATTTTCACCGTACAGATCCCAGCTGATTACGATCCAGCCCGCAGGCTGAAGTGTCTGAGGGGTAGTAAATATAGGCACTGCTGCAGTCATAAGAGAATTATTTCGAAATAATTCAAAAGTATTTATTTCTGGTTCGGATAATAGTGCAGGGTAAAGTGTTGAGATTAAGGCCTCTCGCTGCTGGCTATTAAAATCAAACACATTATTACTCCGGTGTTCTCGATAGAGTGCCAAGGGAATCTCGCCTTGAGCATTGATAATCGCCAAGTACGTTATTTCGTGCTCTTCAAGCTGGAACAATGCTTTGATTTTGTCATTAGATTTTTTTTGTTCGGGTAATGATAAAAAATCTTGGCTGATTTGCCAGTGAGCATAGTCATAAGCCATTGAAGCTAGACTATCATGAGTCGAGTGGATTGCATTTTGAATGCTAACGACATCTCTTTGTTGGTGCTCTATCGCAAGATCTAGCTCTTGTGGATAACTCCAAAGCCAGCGCGATAGCAGGATTAGTCCTGACAATACAATCATGTAGCTGATGGTATGGCGTATTGTCAGGGTTCGGATCGATACCATTATTTAATAATCCTGATTTGCTATTATCGCTTCTATACCTCTGAAAGCTTAGTCTACTTTAGGGCTATTTTTTGCCTCAATCCATTGCGCCATGTATTGAGTACTCTTCATAGAATGATGACGTAGCATTTGGCCAGTAAAATTATCTTGGCGTAATGATAGGCACTGATCAAACTGCTTTAATAATCGCTCGATGAATATAGGTTGCCAGTAGGCTTCGTCATATTGTTGCTTTATTAATTTATATCCGCAATTTTGATAGATCTTAAAGCTCTGTTCATCTTGGTAAAGTTTAACTGCTACATCGGCAAAGACTTTGGGCTCATCCAGCATCGCTTGTGTATCGACGATCTCACCGTTCCACGGTAGCTGGAAATACATGCCCTCGCTGCCTAATGTGGTGGTAATACTCGGTGTGCCGCATTCCATTGCATCGCTGAGTTTTCCTTTAATACCTGCCCCAAAGCGAATTGGTGCTAAACAAATTCGTGCGCTTTTCATTACTACTTTCGCATCTTCTGCCCAGCCTTTAATAAAAAACCCCTGCTTTTCGTTATGGAGCTGTGTTGCTTTGGGAGGAGGGTAGGCACCGTATATATGCATTTGTGCTTTGGGCAGCTGCTTACGAATCAGTGGCCAGATATGCTGTTTCAATTGTAATACCACATCCCAGTTCGGTGCGTGGCGGAAATTACCGATGCTGATGAAGTGCTCTCTGTCTTCAAAGTCAGGAAGTTCATCGATGTCATCTTTGGTTAAAGGCGAGAGCATAAAAGGTAGGTGCATGAGCTGTTGTGTGGACACTTGAAAATGTTCAGTCAATAACGTGAATTCAGCCGGGGATATCATCAAGGTGAGATCGCTGCGGAAAATGGCTGCAACTTCTCGTATAGCTAAGTCGCTGTGTAAGAGTCGTGAGACCTCTACAGGATTAAATATGTCGAAAACGATGCCTTTTTTCATCGCTTTCTGTCGCGCTTCGCGCAGACTGTGCAGATCCTCTGTATTTAAAACACGCAACGCGTTCGGGCAGAACTTCTCTACCCTCCAACCAAATTGTTCTTCCATCATAAAGCGATCAAAAATGACTAGGTCAGGATTTAGCTCTGTTATATAGGTATCGAAACTTTCGCTATTGAGTTCAATGCCTTGGCAGGTAACTCCAAGCCCATCCAAATCAGCCATGTGTTCACTGAGCTGAGCTGGGCTGGCAAAAGTTATTGGCCAGTCTTGTGCCTGCATTGCCATAATTAACTGCATCATGCGGCTGCCTGCCGCGGATGAATTAGGTTCAGGCCATACATAACCTATGATAAGAACTTGGCGAAATACCGACATTGTCATAATCCTTTTGCTTTAAGCTTTTACAGCGGGAGCGAGTTTGTTCTTTTTTGGTTTTAGGCGGCTAACCCCTAAAATTACCAATACCATTCCTAGGCCATGATAAAGGGTGAATATTTCCCCTAATAATACCACTGCCATAATGCTGGTCATTATAGGTCCCACTGTTCCGGTCAGTGCCGCATTGGCAGCACCGATACGCTTGACTGCTTCGCTGATCATAAAAGAAGGTACGACCGTCGCGGCAAAGGCTAATAGCAGAATGATTGCCATCAGTTCATTGCTGAATTCCCAGTTATTACTCCTAAAGCCGGAATTATCGATTCCATTGAGCATTAAGACTAAGCCCGAATGGACGAGCGTTGCAAACGTCGCGCTGGCCATTGATATGCAGGTGAACAATAAGCTGCCGAGACGATCGATATGCTTTTTACTAAATAACATATAGATGGCGTAGGAAAGCGCACTGAGTAAAATAAGTAGGCTGCCCTGAATTACTTGCTCTCCTTGCAAGCTTAAATCTTGTAAGAAAATGCAGATGATACCGGCGTAGCATAATGCTAAGGCGCCCATCTGCTGCTTGCTGACTTTATGTTTAAATATTATTGCACCAAGAATCACGACTAAGGTGGGGTAGGCGTATAAAATTATTCGCTCTAATTGAGCATTGGCTAGCTCCAAACCTTTCAAATCTAAGAAGGTCGCTAAATAGTAGCCAAATAAGCCGACAAAAGCGGCAGAAAACCAGTGCTTAAAGGGCAGCTTTAGTTTTTGCTTCTGAAAGATGATAGCGCCAATGAATAGATACACGGGTAGTGCTAATGCCATGCGTAGCAGCATAAGGCTAAGGGCATCGATACCATATCCGTAGGCCCACTTAATAATGATGGGCTTACAAGAAAAGAGTAGGGCAGCCCCAATGGCGAAGGCAAATCCATGCTTATTTGAAAGCGCTTGTGTACTCATAACGAAATCCTAATAATAAAATATAAAACTAAAGTTGAGGAGATAACTATTAATTGAGGAGTTCGAGAGCATCGTATAAAGGCTGGCTGGTCGCGAAATCCGCAACCAGTAGTATCATCTAGTGATTAAAACTCTTTAATCCATGACTGTACCTGACTGCTATAAGATAAGAGCAGCCACCATTTTGATTGGCACGCAGCAGGGCTGAGGGCAAAAATGGCGTGGAAAATGGTCATGTAATAAATCTACGTTTAATTAATATCGTTGCTTGGCAACTGAACTAGACTTAAGCAGCATAACAGCGACGGAAAACCTTGCCAAGAGGGGTGAAAGTACTAATGATACGATTTACGACACTTTTTAACCTTTTGATACAAGTTTCATTTGTCCGTAAGGGCCAAAATCCGTATAATGTAGCGCCATCTTGTACAGAAACTTACGTTCTGTAATTTAACCTTTTTCTCCTGTTCCCGGATCCTGTATGACACGTTATATTTTTGTCACGGGCGGTGTTGTTTCCTCTTTAGGAAAAGGCATTGCATCGGCTTCTTTAGCCGCAATTTTAGAAGCACGTGGCCTTAAGGTTACTATGCTGAAGTTGGACCCTTACATTAACGTCGACCCGGGCACCATGAGCCCGTTTCAGCACGGTGAAGTATTCGTTACCGAAGATGGTGCCGAAACTGACTTAGATTTGGGTCACTACGAACGTTTCATCAATACTAAGATGTCGCGTCGTAACAACTTTACTACTGGCCGTATCTACACGGATGTTCTTGCAAAAGAACGTCGTGGTGATTATTTAGGCGGTACGGTTCAGGTAATTCCTCATATCACTGACGAAATTAAGCGTCGTGTTATTGATGGTGC
>Ga0105359_10001539_pt1 | contig 19417 bp, 17 predicted proteins | sample GOMGulsemesocosm_6_FD_83659 | JGI IMG/M metagenome (GOLD analysis project Ga0105359, IMG submission 83659) | Methane-oxidizing microbial communities from mesocosms in the Gulf of Mexico - GOM8C Gulf of Mexico | ecosystem: Environmental > Aquatic > Marine > Cold seeps | place: Gulf of Mexico...
AGCAGCCGAATTTTCTTAGCGAGATAGCCTGCGCAAAATTAACATGGAAGGTGGTTTAAATAGCTGTGTCTTGGAATGCTCCGCCGAGCGCAATGCTTTGTGAATTTTACGGCTGTAATCATGATTCCAGATAATTTTGCTGATCACAAGAATCGGATAGTAGTTGCTGTTATTGCATTTACAATAGAGTTAAACAAGGGGAGGTATATGATGCAAATAACTGCTTCAGCTGAGGAAAAAATTCAACAAGTGGCTAGCTATATTGAGAAAAATGCTCAGCTTAAAGTGTCTCTGGAGCAATTAGCGGAAAAATTTCACATCAGTGCCTTTCATCTACAGCGCACCTTTAGTCAGAAATACGGTTTGTCCCCTAAACAGTTGCAAAATTTGTTTCGCATGCACCAGCTCAAAAAATCGCTGAAGCAGGGAGATGACATCAGTGGGGCTATTTATCAAGCAGGCTATGGCTCCGTGAGTCGTGTGTACGAGCAGTTAAACAGTAACTTGGGCATGACCCCGGCCCTGTATAAACAAGGTGCACAAGGTTTACAGGTTTCTGTTGCCTTGTGCAGTACTAAATATGGCTATGTTTTAATGGCCGCCACCGACAGGGGTGTCTGTTTTGTGCACATAGGGGCTTGCAGGCTCAGTTTAATCACCGCGCTGCATCAGGAATTTCCAAATGCTTTATATAGTATCGCCCCAGTTGATGAATCAAGCCAGTTAGGTGATTGGATGGTATTGCTAGAGCGTTATCTATCTGCTCAAGGTCAGGTGCCAAAACTGCCGCTTGATTTCAATGGCACTGTTTTCCAGATGAAAGTTTGGGCTTTTTTGGCCCAGGTGAAGCAAGGTGACAAAGTCAGTTATGCGCAAGTGGCCAGGGCGATTGGTCAGCCTAAGGCTTATCGGGCAGTTGCTAATGCCTGCGCGGCGAATAAGATTGCCCTGCTAATCCCCTGTCACCGAGTGATTAGAGGAGACGGCAGCAGTGGAGGTTATCGTTGGGGTGAAGACTTAAAGCAGCAGTTGTTACAGCTAGAAGCCTGAATTCTTCTTAGCATCTTGTTGTTTTAAAAAACCTAATAAACCTGTCATAGTGGCTTTGTATGGTTAATACATGCATAAAACAGAACCCGGTGTAGATTTGTCTGCCTATAAATCTTAATTATAAATTAATAGGCTATTCTTATTGGGAGTTAAGTTATAATGCTGTTTTTTTGTCAATAGGATAGCCGATGTACAGTCCAGAGACGTCAGAAATTTGGTCTAAACTGCAGCATTTAGCAAAGCAGGCAAAGTCCGATCTAATTATTGACTATTTTTCCAGCGAACCGGATAGATTTAATAACATGAGCCTGAAAGTCTCGGGTTTATTTCTGGACTACTCAAAAAATAAAATTACTGCCGAAGTGCTGGCTGAGCTACAGGCATTAGCAGCCCAGTCTCCGCTCGCGCAAAAGATACAACAAATGTTGGCCGGCGAGCGGATTAATACTTCAGAAGACCGGCCTGTCTTGCATACCGCGCTGCGCAATCGTAGTAATACCCCTGTGCTGGTGGATGGCGTAGATGTAATGCCCGGGATCAATGCGGCATTAAAACACATCCAGTCTTTTAGCAATGCTATTCGCAGCGGTAATTGGTTGGGCTATAGTGGTAAGCCAATACGAAATATTATTAATATTGGCATAGGGGGGTCCGATCTTGGGCCCAATATGGTTTGCCGCGCGCTGCTGGAGTACCAGCACCCTAAATTAAAATTCTATTTTGTCTCCAACGTTGATAGCTCGCATATTCAAAAAACCTTAAAAGATCTTAACCCTGAAGAAACGCTGTTTATAATTTCTAGTAAAACGTTTTCCACCCAGGAGACTCGGCTAAACGCACAGACATCTAAGAAATGGTTTTTGGAGTCTTGCGAGTCAATGGAGCAGAATATAAGTCAGCACTTTGTGGCGGTTTCTACCAATATCGAGGCGGCGATGGATTTCGGCATTGCCCATGAAAATATCTTCGAATTCTGGGATTGGGTAGGTGGGCGATATTCGCTCTGGTCGAGCATTGGCCTGCCCATTGCTTTAAGCGCTGGTTTTGAGGGTTTTTTAGAGCTATTAGAGGGAGCCCATGAAATCGACCAGCACTTTTCTACCGCTCCTTTTGACGAGAATCTGCCGGTAATATTAGCGCTGGTTGGAATTTGGCATATCAACTTTCAGGGGGCGGATACTCAGGCCGTAATACCTTACGATCAGGCGTTGCATCAGTTGCCGGCATTCTTGCAGCAGTTAGACATGGAGAGTAATGGCAAGTCAGTCGATCTAGCTGGGCGCAGTATAGACTACGCCACTGGGCCTATCGTCTGGGGGCAGACCGGATCTAATGGCCAGCATGCCTTTTTTCAATTACTGCATCAAGGGACTCGATTTGTACCTATAGACTTTATCGCTTGTCTGAATAGAGATACACAAACCCCTGAGCATAATGTAGCGCTGTTAACCAATATGTTAGCTCAGGCAGAAGCCTTTATGCTTGGAAGTGATAAAGATGAGAAAAGCTACAGATATTGCCCGGGGAATAAGCCCAGTAATACATTGCTAATTGATGATCTGACTCCCAAGAATATAGGGGCGTTAATCGCTCTCTATGAACATAAAGTCTTTGTTCAAGGGGTCATATGGAATATTAATTCGTTCGATCAATGGGGGGTGCAGTTGGGCAAAAAATTGGCAGTGGAGATGACTCGGACAAAGGAGGCAGAGCACGACCCCTCGACGGCGGCTTTGCTAACCATGGTCAGAGCTAAAATCTAAGAACGACATTAATACAGTTATCCACAGTAAAAAAATCCGTCTTCAGTACTATTATTATAAAGGCCTGCAAATGTAAATTTGCTGGCCTTTTTTATTGCCAGAAATAAAGTCAGGTAGCTAATACATGACGGATCGGTGATTGTCGGCAGCTATTGTGGAGTTGCTAATAACTTTGTAAACGATCGGGATACAAAAAAAGAATGGGTATTTATACTATAGCTAGCTGTGTACAAATACACGAAAATGCGAGTAAGCATTAGGAAGCTGGTGTGCAAATACTTTCCAGCCCAGACAATCTTAACAGGGAGCCAAAGATGCTAGAAAAAGGAGCCAGAGTTGCTATGTTTGCTGTAGACGGGGAGTATAGCGAATACTATAAAGATCTGTTTCCCGATCGTGACTTAGTCATTGTTACCTATGGTGATACTGCTGACTACGTTATCTGCGGATCAAAGAGTGATATCGAAGGGGTTGATTTGGTGCGTTACGCCCATGCCACTGTAATCGATAGAATAGAGTTCCAGGGACTACTGACAGAATACGTAAAGAAATTTTTTCACGACACCTTAATGTAAATTGCCAATAATTAAAATATATTTTGCTTGTTAAATAATGGGCTGAGTGTTTTTTGGTGGCGCAGTCTTGATAGGCCTGACCACAGAGAATATCTATGTTGAGGCTTTAGTCTTGACTAGTAGATAGAGAGTTGTGTTTGGGTCAATGTTTTTACGTAAGAAGTGGTGGGCCCAGAAGGACTCGAACCTTCGACAAACGGATTATGAGTCCGCTACTCTAACCAACTGAGTTATGGGCCCTGATCTGTTTCAAGCTGTGTTGAAACCAGGCTCTAAATTAAGTGCAGTAAAATCATTAGCTAGGCTAACTATTTTTTGTTCCCCTAATCAAGAGGCGCCATCATACATAGCAATGTACGATGGCGCAATACTCAATTTGAGTTTTTTTTCTATTCGTCTAAAAAGCTGCGCAAATGATCTGAGCGGCTAGGATGACGCAACTTACGCAGTGCTTTTGCTTCGATTTGACGTATGCGTTCGCGGGTTACATCAAACTGCTTGCCGACCTCCTCAAGGGTGTGATCGGTATTCATATTGATGCCGAATCGCATCCGTAACACTTTAGCTTCACGCGCAGTCAGTCCGGCTAATACCTCTTTGGTTGCTTCGCAAAGGCCTTCACCCGTTGCAGAGTCCACAGGAGATGAGTGGTTTACGTCCTCAATAAAGTCGCCCAAACTGGAGTCTTCATCGTCACCGATAGGGGTCTCCATAGAGATAGGTTCTTTGGCGATTTTAAGTACTTTGCGTATTTTGTCTTCGGGAATTTCCATTCTCTCAGACAGTTCTTCTGGAGTAGGTTCGCGTCCCATTTCCTGAAGCATCTGCCGCGAAATACGATTCAGTTTGTTGATGGTCTCAATCATGTGTACGGGAATACGGATAGTACGGGCCTGATCGGCAATAGAGCGGGTGATAGCCTGTCTTATCCACCAAGTGGCGTAAGTTGAGAATTTATAGCCACGACGGTATTCAAATTTATCTACCGCCTTCATCAGGCCTATGTTGCCTTCCTGAATAAGGTCTAAGAATTGTAAACCACGGTTAGTGTATTTTTTGGCGATAGAGATTACCAGACGCAAGTTGGCTTCTACCATTTCCTTCTTAGCTCGGCGTGCTCTTGCTTCGCCAATAGACATGCGGCGATTGATATCTTTTAATTCGGCTAGTTCTATGCCCGTCTCTTGCTGTAGCTGTTTTAAGCGGCGCTGTGCGCGTTGTAGATCGGGCAAGTTACTGGCAATGGCATTTGAATAGTCGCTTTTATCATCAACCAACTGCTGAAACCAATCTTGATTAGTTTCATTGCCGGGGAAAGTCTTGATGAACTCTTTGCGAGGGATTTTACAGCGCTGAGTGCAGATGCGCATGATTTTACGCTCTTGAGTTCGGATGCGGCTGATGTAATCTCTAACCCTGCTTACTAATCTCTCATAGAAACGCGGTGATAATTTGATCGGTGAGAAAACCAGGCTTAATTCAATTTGCGCTTTTTCGGCTTGTAAGCTGTGAGCTCCGTGCTTTTCAACAGCTGCATAGTACTCATCTAGGCACTTCTGGATTTTACCAAAGCGAAGCTTGGCTTCTTCCGGATCTGGTCCACGCTCTTTTTCATCTTCATCATCGTCATCGTTGTTTTGTGCGTTGGCTTGGATCTGAGCAGGAGTTAGAGCAGGGGCGGCAGGCTGCGTATCCGGGCTGTCTGGGTCTATATAGCCACTGAATATATCGCTCAGTCTTCCCTCTTCATCAAGGACTTTGTTGTAAGCTTCGAGGATGATTTCTACGGAGGTTGGGAATGCCGAAAGAGCAGACATTAGCTCGCGGATGCCCTCTTCAATTCTTTTGGCGATAACAATTTCGCCCTCACGCGACAGTAATTCTACCGTGCCCATCTCACGCATATACATACGGACTGGGTCAGTGGTTCTGCCTGCATCTGACTCAACGGCAGCTAATGCAGCAACGTCATCATCATCAGTGTCCTGGGTAGAATCACCCTCTGTCATTAGCAGAGTTTCAGCATCTGGAGCAACTTCTGATACGGTGATACCCATATCATTGATCATGCGAATAATGTCTTCGACCTGTTCCGGATCGGCAATGTCTTCAGGCAGGTGGTCATTGACCTCAGCGAAAGTTAAATAGCCCTGCTCTTTACCTTTGGCGATTAATTCCTTAAGGCGAGATTGCTGCTGTGAAGTATCTGACATAATAGCCCTGCGATCGATAAAACGTGAATAAAAAATTAGCGCGCAATTATAACGCTGCCAAGGAAACAATACTAGGTATAAATAGCTAGTTTGTAGCTGCGTACCAGCTGCAATGTTCTATATCGTGCCCGTTGGCAATACTCGTTATTAATTAACGCTATAAACAAGATGTATGACTGCTGCTTACGACCAAATTATATATTAGTTTGCCCTGTCACTAAAGATAGCTCATATGCGAAAAAAACAGCAATGTCTCACTGTGTTTTAATTCGATTGGAGTTGCGTTAGTTACTGGCGAAAAGTGTATAGCAGCTTCTTTCTGTATTAGGTCTTTATGGGTGCTAGCATCCAAATTTCAAGGGTTGTAAGTAGTTTGTGCTGTAAATCAAGTCAGGCTTTATCTACTACTAGCAGGATATAGTAGTTTATTAATGAGATAGCTGGCGGCGTTGTTCTGTCAGCGCTGTCGCTAGTTATCCCGCTGTGTCGTCTGTAAATAGTGTAGTCAGGCAATGTGTGGCTGCTGTGGGAGTGGGCGTAACGTCAGTGGGTCTATGTTAATGAGTGAAGGAGTTAAACGGTCAAGCTTAGTGGCTAAATTGTTTCTCAATAGTGAGTTCGATGCACACAAGGGGCGAGTTATTGTGCTGGTTTTTTTCTGTGTTGGGCGGCGATTTCATCAAGATAGGCTTTTGCTTGCTGTTTTACTTCTGTGGACAGATTACTTTTAAGTGATGACTGCTGCCTTTTTATAGCCTGGTAAGCTAAGTCGCTCTTTCTGTGTTTTAGTTTTTCCCAGCTGTCGATAAACATTTGCTGGTAGTTGTCATCTGGGCAGGGGTTAAGTCTGGATATTTCGCTGATAACCAGCAGCTTGCTGGCATACTGTGGCTCGTCTTGCCAATCGATGAGCATCTGGCCAATACTGGCAGAGGGGTACTTCAACCAATAATCTACCAATAGCGCTAAGATGTCTGCATTGTTTTCTTCAATCATGGCGAGGTCGGGAATAGCTTCTACTTGTGAAATTAAGCTAGGATTGTGTAGCAGTAGCGAGATGATTCGATTGATCAGGCTGATGCTGGCTGATCTTTTGTTATTGTTAAAGTTTTGTCGGCTGCTGTGTGCAGGCCTTGATCCTTGTTTGCTCTGGCGGTTTGATTGCTGTGCTTTGTCACTATTGTCTTGGGGTTCTTGATAAAAGCTGTGATCATAATTGTCGTGTAAGTGGTTACTGCTGTTAAGTTGTTCGATGGATAGTCCAGTTATCTCGCTGATTCTATCTTGCATCATTTGCTGGAGTAAGCTGGGCTGCATTTTTTGGATTAATGGGAGCGCCTTGCTGCTGAAGAGCGCTCTTCCATCTATGGACTGCATATCAATATTGTCAGAGAGTGAATCAAAAAAATACTCGGACATAGGGGTGGCGCTGTTTATCATTTCTTCAAAATGTTGTTTGCCTTTGAGTCGAACTAAAGTGTCCGGATCTTCCCCTTCAGGTAGGAATAGAAACTTGGCCTGCTGCCCGTCTTTGATCACTGGCATTGTTGTCTCTAATGCCCTCTGCGCAGCTTTTAGGCCAGCCTTGTCGCCATCAAAACAAAAAATTATTTCCGGCACTATTTTGTACAAGCGCTCCAGATGCTGCAAGCTGGTGGAGGTGCCCAGAGTTGCCACGCTGTAATTGATGTCAAATTGCGCCAGAGAAACGACATCCATATAGCCTTCGACAATAAGGATTTTGTCCAGTTTTCTGCTGGCTTTGCGCGCCTCATAGAGACCGTAAAGTTCGCGGCCTTTGTGGAAAGTGTCAGTTTCGGGGGAGTTTAGGTATTTGGGTTTGCCGTCGCCTAATATGCGTCCTCCGAAGGCAATTACCCGTCCGCGCATATCTCTGATAGGAAACATTATCCGATCTCTGAATCGATCGTATAAGCTGTCTTTCTGTTCGTGGCGTATGAGCATGCCGCTACGCTCTAGATGCGCCTGGTCAGTATCAGTTAGTCCAAGGCTCTTGATCAGGTTGTCCCACCCCGCAGGGGCAAAGCCTATGCCAAATTGTTTGGCTACTTTTCCGTCCATACCGCGGCCCTTAAGGTAGTCAATGGCGGTTTGTCTGCTGGTGCTGTTTTTCAATTGCGATTGGTAAAAGGCTGCTGCTAAATCTAGTATTTTGAATTGAGCTTGGTACAAGTGCTCGTTCTGGCGCTGTGGGCTGTTATCTTTAGGGACTTCAATACCTGCTAGTTTGGCCAGGTCCTCAACAGCTTGTGGGAAAGGCAGGTTTTCGTATTCGGTAATAAAGCTGATGGCATTTCCGCCTGCGCCACAACCAAAACAGTAGTAGAACTGCTTATCGGGGCTAACGGAGAAAGAGGGGGATTTTTCCTGATGGAAAGGGCATAAGCCGCTAAAATTTTTGCCGGTTTTTTTTAAATTTACCCGTGCTTCAATAATATCGACAATGTCTGTTCTGGCAAGTAAGTCGTCGATAAAAGATTGCGGGATTCTGCCGGACATATAAAGTATCTCAAGTGCTGGGGTGGTCGATCAGGTTGCAGATAGAACTCTATCGTAAAACTAATTTAGCGGGAATGAAACACTAGATTAGTGGCTGAGTTTTTGCTTCACCAGCTTTGAAACTAGCCCCATGTCCGCACGGCCCTGCATCTGGGGTTTAAGAACGGCCATTAATTTTCCCATGTCTGCCATGCTCTGGGCATTGCAATGGTTTATGGCGTTCTCGACTAACATTTGGATTTCTTCATCATTAAGCGGTTGCGGCAAGTAGTTTAAAATCACCTCCAGTTCTTGCTGCTCTATTTCCGCCAGATCATTGCGGTTCGCTTCTATAAATTGCGTCAGTGAATCTTTTCGCTGTTTGCACATTTTGTCCAAAACGGCTATCACTCTTGTGTCATCCAGCTCTATACGCTCATCAATTTCGATGCGCTTGAATTCTGCCATCATCATACGAATAGTGCCTAGTAGCGGTTTGTTTTTGGCCCGCATGGCGCTTTTCATATCAGCTTTAATCTGCTGTTGAAGTTGAGACATAATCCTGACCTATCGCCGGTATTACATTGGTAAATTTATGACACTACGCACCTAAGTTGCTAAATCTATCGACTTAGTTGTTAGGCTTTAAACTTTTATTTGAGCTAATGATTTTTAATGCTGGGAATGTTGTCGCTAAGACCACATCGTTAGTCATTAAAACAATTATTAGTACAAACGTACTCTGCGTGAGATTTCACGAGATACTTTCTTCGCGTGACGCTTAACGGCAGCAGCAGCTTGACGCTTACGTACTGAAGTGGGCTTTTCGTAGAATTCACGACGACGAACTTCAGCTAGAACACCAGCTTTTTCACATGAACGCTTGAAACGACGAAGTGCAACGTCAAATGGCTCGTTGTCTTTTACTCTTACTGCAGGCATATTTTTCTGACCCAAAATTATAATTAATGAAATTCAATCCCTATCTGGAGCGGGGCTCCGCTGGTTAAAAAATCAGCACGAGAAAAAGATTGAGGCCAAATTTTACAGCTAGCTGTCGTGTATGTCAAAAGAGTATCTAACAATTGAGCATATATTTAGGATTTATAATCTTAACTTGCTTTTCGCGGGTATGGCGCTAATTGATGTTGCTCGCTGAGGTGGAGATCTGGCAGTTCAAATACGGCTAATTTCAGTCGCTGGCAGTTACTTTTCAGCTCAGTAACTTTTTAGTGTCAACTGTTGATGAATGTCGAAAGGATTTAAGGGATAATAGTTCGCTAATTTTTCGTTTGTCAGGTTTTAGGATATTAATATGCGCGTACTAGGTATTGAAACTTCTTGTGATGAGACAGGGGTGGCAATTTATGACACTGAGCTGGGGTTATTAGGCGATACCTTGTACTCCCAAGTGGCGATGCATGCAGAATATGGTGGTGTTGTACCTGAGCTGGCTTCGAGAGATCATATCAAAAGATTGATTCCTTTAATTCGCCAGGTATTAGAGGAGGCCGATACATCTGCAGAACAGATAGAGGCGATTGCCTATACCGCTGGGCCCGGTCTTATTGGCGCTTTAATGGTTGGGGCCGCGACTGCGCGGGCTATCGCTCTCACCTGGGATGTACCTGCGATCGCTGTCCATCACATGGAGGGGCACTTGTTAGCGCCTATGTTAGAGCGCAACCCTCCCTCGTTCCCTTTTGTAGCCCTGCTGGTCAGTGGTGGTCACACTCAGCTAGTGGAAGTAAAAGGCATTGGCGAGTATCAGTTATTGGGCGAGTCCTTAGATGACGCAGCGGGTGAGGCTTTTGATAAGGCCGCCAAAATGTTGGGCTTAGACTACCCCGGTGGGCCGCTGATCGCCAAACTAGCCGAGCGCGGAGATAGAACCCGGTTTAAATTTCCCCGGCCTATGGTAGATCGTCCGGGGATGGATATGAGCTTTTCAGGGCTTAAAACCTTTACCTTAAATACTGTCAATAAATTTAAAACTACAGACGCTTTAGATGCTCAGACTCAAGCGGACATCGCCGCGGCGTTTGAGGAAGCGGTAGTTGATACGCTGGCCATTAAGTGCAAAAGGGCGCTGCAGCATACAGAGTTTAAACAGTTAATTATTGCCGGTGGTGTTAGTGCCAACAGTCGTCTCAGAGAAAAATTGGGGCAGATGGTCACCGCGCAAAGGGCGTCACTATTCTATGCCAGAGCGGAGTTTTGCACCGATAATGGGGCGATGATTGCTTTCGCAGGTGCTCAACGGCTGGTAGCTGGGCAGAGTAACGACTTGACTATAATGGCCAGGCCGCGCTGGCCAATGAGCGAGCTCGAGCCTTTATAGCCTTATTGACTATAAAAATGCTATTTTTTTAAACGACCCTTTTGGATTTTAATTATGGATATTGTATATATACGCCAACTAAAAATAGACACCGTTATCGGTATTTTTGATTGGGAGCGGGAGATAAAACAAACAGTCTGTTTAGATGTTGATATGGCGGTTGATATTCGTGGGGCCGCCGCCACTGAAGATATAGATAGCACAGTCAGTTATAAAACAGTCAGTGACAGATTGGTCGAATTTGTTTCCACTAGTGAGTTTTTGCTGGTTGAGACTATGGCTGAGGAAATCGCCCAATTGTTACGCAGTGAATTTAATTTGCCCTGGGTGCGCTTGAAAGTGGGTAAACCGACGGCTATCGCAGCTGCCGCAGATGTTGGGGTGCTGATTGAGCGTGGCGAGCGTCCTCAGATTGCCAATTACAATGCCTAAAAGCTAGTGATTCCTTATTTTTGTGCTGTTCTAAGCTGAGCATCGTCTGGCTGTCATTGGCGTAATTGGTTTAGCAGTACGCTTAAAGCCGCGTTTTTACGGAGAGTTGAGTGGTAAGAGTATACTTGGCAATTGCCAGTAATTTTCAAGCTGAAGCCAATATCAGCGTTGCCATAGATAAACTACAGGCTATGTTTGGAGATTTGCTGATATCTACTACTTATCAGAATCAAGCCGTAGATAGGCCGGCAGAGCCGTATTTAAATTTAGTTGTATCCTTCAAAACTATTTTGAATCCTGCGTCGTTAATAACGCAGCTCAAAGGTATCGAAGACGCACAGGCCCGCCTTAGAGGAAAAAACGCTGGAGCTATGGTTAGTATTGACTTGGACTTGATTCTCTATGGTGATTTTCAGGGGAGTGTCGGTCACAGGGAGATCCCTAGCCCCGATATATCAGTGCAGAGTTTTATCCTGGCGCCTCTGTCAGAGGTCGCAGCAGATAAAGTGGATAGAATCAGTGGCCAAAGCTATGCTTCGCTTTGGGATGCTTTTGATCAGAGCAGCCACCCATTAATCGAAGTGGCCATGAGTTTTGCGCCGCGATTAAATTAACGGGCCGGTATTTGTACGCTGGCCGGGTAGAGAGGGCTGTTTTCTTTGTAAGTAGTGAATATTCATTCAGTCAGTAAAGCTCAGTCCTGCTCTTGCTTTAATCCTGAACGGCAGAGCGAAATTTGCAATCTTTTTATTTCAGCGCCTAGCTCTGAGCCACTAAATCCTTTACTGATTAAGCTTTGATGGTCAATATTTCTTAGGCCAATAATTAACAGCTTGAACTGTTGTATGTAGTCATTGTTTCTAAAGCTGGCTGTAGTGTCTAACGCTATTACTACTTCCAATAGAGGTCCTAGCCTAAGTTTATTGCGCAGTAAATCCGCTTTTCGGATTAAGTTGAGCTTGTCGATGGCCGTCGCACTCTGCCAGTTGGAAAGTATAGGGAAAGCCAGGCTAACATGAAGGATCAAGTTTTTAGTTTGGTTAGGGCAGCGCAATTGCTCGGCAAAAGCCAGTGCCGATGAGCTGGCTGCTATGCTTTGGCTGTGTAACTGGCTTATATAAAACAGCCAAGCCATGCGTTTATCAGAGCTGTCTAATGCTAGTAGTGGTGCTGTAAAATCTTTGTTATGGCTTATCTCAAGCAGACGTAGATTTTCCAGCAGCTCAGTCAGTGCTGGGAACAAAACCGGCAGTGCATCGACATCTGATAGAACGTGAAAAAAGACTAATACTGATTTTTCCATTAGCGCTCGTTCCATCTCCTGCCAGGTGCGCTCCTTTGTCAGGTGCTCCAATTCCCCACCGTTACTTATTTTCTGCATCAGTGTCAGGGTTTGCGGGGCGATGTTAAAGCCTAAGTGAGCGTAGCGGGCGGCGAAGCGGGCGACTCTTAAAACTCGCAGTGGATCTTCGCTAAACGCCGGGGACACATGACGCAGTACTTTATCTTCTAGGTCGCTCTGTCCATGATAGGGATCAATTATGTTGCCTTCACTATCCTCGGCCATGGCGTTAATGGTCAAGTCTCTGCGGGAGAGGTCTTGCTCCAGAGTGACATCCGCGGCAGCGTAGAAGGAAAATCCTTTATAGCCTTTGCCGCTTTTTCGCTCAGTGCGTGCCAGTGCATGCTCTTCTTTTGTTTGTGGGTGCAAGAATACAGGGAAGTCCGATCCGATCGCTGTGTAACCTAGCGCTAACAACTGCTTAATGTCGGCGCCGACGATTACCCAGTCACGGTCATTGACGGGGTATTGGAGTAATCTGTCTCTGACGGCACCACCGACAAGATAAGTGTTCATTTTGTCGCTTCGATGTCTTCGGGAAACAGGCTCTGCCAGGCTTCAAAGCCGCCGTCGATACTGGCGACAGCAGTGAACCCGAGCGAGCTGATATATTGTGCGGCACTTTTACTGCTATTACCGTGATAGCAAAGTATTAACAGGTTCTGATCTTTGTCGATGCCAGTCAGTAGTTGCTGGATATTGTCATTGTTGAGGTTTTTTGCCTGGCTCGGATGGCCGTTTTCAAAGCTGCCTGTATCGCGAATGTCGAATAAAGTGGCGTTGTTGGAGAGTAACTGTTGTGCTTGCTGACAACTAATACATTGATATTCAGACATATATTTACCTTTTAATCGTAACCATTACTGATTAACACAGCAATTAAATTATACTTTGGTGTTATTGGTTGGAGCTAAGCTAGCTACCTTATGCAAGCTTAGATCATCTAAGCGCAGGGCCGTTAAATGCTCTCCCCAGACACAGCCGGTGTCCAGAGCGAGGATGTTGTTTAGGTGGGTTTGGCCCATTATAGCAGCCCAGTGTCCAAACAGCAGAAGTGGTGAATTTGAATCATTGTTGTGAAGTTCAAACCAAGGGCGAAACCCACTGGGATGGTTGCCAATTTCCCCTTTATAGCTCAGCTCCAGACGTTCGTTGTCGCTGCAAAAGCGCATTCTGGTCAGGTAGTTGGTAATACAGCGCAAGCGGTCCATGCCCTGCAATGAGTCGCTCCATAAATCTGGCTGGTTGCCGTACATCTGCTGGAAGTATTCTAGGTAATTATCACCTTGTAGTTTATTCTCTACCTCTCGAGCTCTGCTTTGGGCCTGTTCCAAGCTCCAGGATGCGGGTACCCCTGCGTGTGTCATTATGGCGTTAAATTGGCGGTCATAATGCAGCAGAGGTTGCGCTTTTAACCACTGCATCAGATCTTCACAGTCAATTGCGCTGAGGATATCGCTCAGTGTGTCAGAACGCTTGAGCCTGGCGTTGCCAAAATACACAGCCAGCAAGTGTAAATCATGGTTGCCAAGCACTACTTGCGCAGCCGTGCCCAGGCCCCTGATGAATCTTAGAGTCTCAAGTGAGTCGGGGCCGCGGTTAACCAGGTCACCGACGAACCATAGCTTATCTTGGCTGTTGAAATGAATTTTTTCCAGCAGCGCTTGCAACTCTGCAAAGCAGCCTTGTATGTCACCGAAAACGTATGTAGACAAAACACTTCACCTGTAGAGAACTTTTGCATTTATCACTGAGCAAGACGCAATCGAGAGTTAATGTAGCGCGTTGGGTATGGCCAAAGTGAATGCGCTTATTTTTGCCTCGAAGTGCTCGCCATTTTCAGTGATCATGTTGTAGTGACCAAACATACTGCCTATGTTGGTTTCTATTACAGCACCAGAACTGTACTGATAGCTACAGTGCGGCTTAATCGTCGGCTGGACACCTATGACGCCATCTCCTTCAATTTGTTGTTGTTTCTCGTTGCCATCGGTCACAACCCAGCGACGAGATAACAGTTGTACGCTAATCTCGGCAGTGTTTTCGATGGTGACTGTATATGAAAATACAAAGCGCTTGGCATCAGTATCAGATTGAGAGGCTTCAAATTTTGCTTTTACTGTAATATTGACTCGTTCAGCTATGTCGCTGGACGAGGGGGCTATGGTTTCATCAGTCATCTATTTTATCTGTGTCTGTTGGGTGAGTGGAAGCGATAAAGTCAGCAATGCTAATAAATTCGGGCAGGGATAAAGTCTCGGGTCGACGTGTTGGGTTAATACCGAGGGCTTCCAGTTGCTCTGCATCAATCATTTTTTTCAAATTATTACGCAATGTTTTTCGGCGCATGCTAAAAGAGGTCTTCACCACATTTTCCAGGGTTTTTAGGCAACTGGCTACATGCGGCTTCTGTCGATAGGGGGTTAATCTAACGATTGCAGACTCAACTTTCGGGATGGGGTCAAAAGCTTCAGGGGGCACTATAAACAGTGGTTCTACTGAACAGTAGTATTGCGCCATTATGCCCAGTCGTCCGTATAACTTCGCGCCGGGTTTGGCTGCCAGGCGGTCAACAACTTCTTTTTGCAGCATAAAGTGCATATCTAGAACACAAGTAGTGTGTTGCAAAAGATGAAAAATCAGCTGCGTTGAGATGTTATAAGGTAAGTTGCCGACTATTCTCAGTGGCTGGTCGTTTTGCTGCAGTGAGCTGAAGTCAAATTTCATCGCATCCGCTTCGTGAATACGAAACTTGTCTGCGTAACTAAAGAACTTTGTGCGCAGAATGGGCACTAAGTCGCGATCGAGTTCAATGGCGTCTAAGGCACCCGCCTCATCGAGAATCTCTTCAGTTAAGGCGCCCAGTCCCGGTCCAATTTCCACCATGTGGTCGCTGGGCCGCGGGCTGACGCCTTTGATGATCCGGCGAATAACGCCTTGATCTTGTAGAAAGTTCTGTCCAAAGCGTTTACGTGCTTTGTGTCCAGGATTTTTACTCATGTGTAGATAGACCTTATGTTAAAGTTGGCGGTTATTTGCCAGTGTAGAGGCGTACTTTAAAGCGACTACTAAGCTGCCACAATCCGCCTGGCCACTGCCGGCGATATCTAGGGCGGTTCCGTGATCGACAGAGGTGCGGATAATAGGTAAACCCAAGGTAATATTGACAGCTTTGCCAAAGCCGCTGAATTTCAGTACTGGTAGCCCCTGATCGTGGTACATTGCCAGCACAGCATCACAGTCGGCTAAATACTTGTCGGTGAACAAAGTATCTGCGGGCAGGGGACCTATTAAATCCATACCGGCATCGGTAAATTCTTGCAAAACTGGAGTTATGGTATCGATTTCCTCCATGCCCATGTGGCCATCTTCACCGGCGTGAGGATTGAGGCCGCAGACCAATATTTTTGGTTTTTTGATGCCGAATACGCACGTTAGATCAGCATGAAGAATTTTAATGATTTGTCGTAATTTATCTTTAGTGATTGCCTGGCTAACTTGATTCAGCGCCAAGTGGGTGGTGACTAAAGCGACTCTGAGCTTCTCAGTGGCGAGCATCATCACAACTTCATGCGCATTGCACTGCTGTTGCAAAAACTCTGTATGTCCGCTAAAGGGGATCTCAGCTTGGTTGATGATGCCTTTGTGTACAGGAGGAGTGACCATAGCTTGGTACAAGCCCTGCAGGCATCCAGTGCAGGCTATTCTTAAGGTTTCGATTACGTAGGCTGAGTTACTGACATCCAGTACGCCTGCAATTACCGAATTGTGCAGGGCGACAGGTTGCAAATAAATTTCACCTCTTTTGCTAGCAGCATATACATCCGCATCAAAGCTGCGAATTTTTAAGGGTAAGTCTAACGATTGCGCAACTTGCTGCAGTAACTGAGGATCTGCGATCACTATCAATTGATCTTGGTAGTCATGCTGAGCTATTTTGACAATGAGCTCAGGACCTATTCCGGCAGGCTCACCACTAGTAATAGCTATACGTTTAATCTTTGGCATCAGCGCACTCAAAATACATTTTCAAGATGGGATTATATATGATCAGCCCCCCTGTATACTAGGCGCAAGGGCGATCGAAAAATATGTTGGCCTGTTGGGTCTTGCTAGTGGTTGTTTTTAGACTAAAAAAGCAACCTGGTAGGTTGCTTTTATTTGCTGTTTTTTCAGCGCATCGCAGGCTAAAGTAACTAAGGCTTAGTCTACTTGAATTCTACGAAGGCATTGGTGCGGATTTCTCGCAGCCAGTTGGCCTTTTCTTCGGCGAATTTACGTTTGCCAATAATATTACGCGCTTGGTTCTCTTTGGCCAGATTGCTGACATCGACAGTTTTTCTCTGTACAACTTCGAGGATATGCCAGCCGAATCTGCTTTCAAAAGGTAGGCTGATCTGTCCTTCTTTGCTGTTGTTCATTACCTGCTCAAATTCAGGAACCATCTGTCCGTTTTCAGTCCAGCCTAGGTCTCCTCCCTGAGAGCTGCTGCCAGGGTCGTTGCTAAACTCTTCTGCAAGTGCTGCAAAATCGTCGTGGTGTTTTAGTAGTCGTTGGTATAGCTGGGCAGCTGTACGCTTGGCTTGTGCCGCTGAAATAATCTCACTGGGTGAGATCAGGATATGTCTGACTTTAGTTTTTTGAATGTTTAATGCGGCAGTTGCATTTCGACTGTCACGCAGAAGCAATATATGAAAACCACTGGGGGTTCTGGTGGGCTCGCTGAATTGATCAATTTTCAAAGAGGATATTGCACTTACCAGTGAGCTGGGGAGAGCGGCGACTTTTCTCCAGCCCATGTCACCGCCATTTAAAGCATTGGAGGCGCTGGAGTTGCTGATGGCCATGTTGGAAAATTTAGCACCAGCCACTAACTTCTGGTAAATAGCGTCAGCCTTGCTCTTCGCGCTCTTGATGTTTTTGGGGGTCATCGGGCTTGCTATAGTGATTAATATGTCGCTGAGTAAAACTTCGGCGTTGCTTGCGCCAGCTTTGGAGCTTAGGAAATTTTGCACTTCTCGGTCTGAAATTAAGATCCGCTGATTAATGTTGCTCTCCTGGACCTGCTTAATCAAAATATCCTCTTTGATTTTTTCCCTGGTCACTATGTAGTCCTGGCCTTGCGCAATCAGTGCCTCTCTGAATTTGGCCAAGCTCATGCCGTTGTTTTGCGCAATTTGACTAATAGTAGCATTTAGCTGTCTGTCGGTTACTTTTATCCCCTGCTCAGCGGCCATTTGCAGCATGATACTGCGCAAGATCATCTGCTCCATTACCTGAGACTGTAATACTTGCTGCGTGGGGATTTGTGCTCCCTGTTGTCTGATCTGACTGCTTGCTCTTTTGAGGTTGTCAGTAAAATCCGAGGCCAGGATGACATCTTCATTAACTACTGCAAGGATCCGATCGAGGGGGCTGGCAACAGCGCCCTGAGATAGCATCAACAAGCTAGTAATCAATGTGTAGTTAAGAATTTTTTTAATTGGGCTAATTGACAGCATTATAGTACTCACGTTTTTGATAACCTTTTATTTTATCTCTAAGCTCTTTGTTGGTGCTTTCACCTATCCCGCCTAAACCTTTAAGAATAAACTGAACTGCTATTGTTTTGTCTCTGTTGGGGTCTTTGAATTCATCTCTATATACCAGGCGGGTTTTCCAGCAGCAGCTCTCGTACTCTAATCCAAGTGCGGCATCAACAGTAGAATTTGTTCTCCAGTCGTACTGTACTAGACCTAGGCCGGACCAGTTATTAACAATCGGCCAGAGGATAGAAGCGGTGCTTTGCTTTCGTGTATCTCGAGTAAATCGGTGTCTAAAACCTACAACATGATTTGGATCGGCTTCATATTTTAAATCTAAGGTCATCTCAGAGTTATCCAGAGTGTCGGCATCGAATGTGGCGTCTATCAGTGCTCTCACTCGAGTGTTGGGTCTCCATGTCACCGAGGTGGCGAAGTCCGATGTGTCGTCTTCTATAGGAGCGGCACTGGGATCGATACGCACTTTGCGATCGGCAAAGTAGATCGCGTGACCGACACTGGCAGAGACAATTTCACGTCCCTCATCGGAAATAACTCTGGAGGTTAAGCCCAGAGAAATTCTCTTGGAGTCACCGAATCTATCGTCGCCGCTAAATCTGTTGTCCCGAAATAGAGAGCTATAGTTAAAGGTGAGTTCTGAGGTGTCAAAGTCCGGAAGGTCTGTTTGATCTACATGAGGCACATATAGAGCGTACAATCTAGGTTCCAAGGTCTGAGTGTATCCTTTATCCTGGAAGCTAAATTCACGGTCAAAAATTAATCCCGAGTCTACTTCCAGAATAGGCACAGTAGCATTTGGACGGTCGCTGGTGCCACTGACTTGATCGTTTAAGTTATAACGGGCGTGCCAGAGTTTTACACTAGGTTTAACATAGCCCCAGGTTTTGGTTACTTCACCGGAAATACTGGGGTTGAAAATCAGTCGCTCACCGGTAATACGGTCCGTGCCGGTCAAGCCTTCGAGGTCTCTATCGAAGCGCGTTAATACTGTTCTATGATTGAAGCTGACGTGTTCATAAGGGTCGTCAGGTGAACCGCTGAACCTGATTTCGGGTAAGCGCTGGTAGGGCTTAGTGACACTGTCGTCAGTCGTTTGATATCTCTGTACTAAGACGGAACTCTGCCAAGTGTCCTGTTGATAAGTGACCTTTGCACTTTGATTTAGCTGACTGTTTTCGTCATCGTCCACATCTAAATCACTGCCGATGTCCGAAAAATATTCATTGTCGCTGACAGCCGTATAGTCGATATGGGTATTGAATTGCCCGTATTGCCCCTGATGATTGAGGCCTAACAACCAGCGCTGATCTTTGGTTGAATTATTAGTGGCAACTGAGCCCGTACTTACTTTGTTAAGGCTGCTTTTGTCCAAATAGCGAAATTCATTTTCCAACAGTAAGCTATCACTGCCTATAATTTTGGCCGTTAATGTGTCATCCATATTAGTGGCGATATTGAAGTAGTAGGGAATAGTGATCTGGCTGTCGCTGTCTGAAAATTTGAAGCTAGGGTAAAGAAAACCACTGCGACGACGGTCGTCAATCGGAAAGTAAAATACCGGAAAATAAATTATGGGCTGTCCGAACAGCACCAATTTGGCATTTTCGGCGCGGCCAAAGCCCTCTTCTACATCCAGATTGATATTGTCAGCGGTAACTG
>Ga0105359_10001541_pt1 | contig 19398 bp, 18 predicted proteins | sample GOMGulsemesocosm_6_FD_83659 | JGI IMG/M metagenome (GOLD analysis project Ga0105359, IMG submission 83659) | Methane-oxidizing microbial communities from mesocosms in the Gulf of Mexico - GOM8C Gulf of Mexico | ecosystem: Environmental > Aquatic > Marine > Cold seeps | place: Gulf of Mexico...
AATTAGCAAGTAATGTTAGGAATAGTATTTCAAAACCACAATTATTGTTAGTCAATTTCGCAACAATTTACCCGTCGCATTATGAAATAATTGCCCCTGTTAGACTAATTACAATAAACCCATCAACCGGATGTGATCAGCGCCGGGTTTTAAGCCGTTTTGCAAGGAAAATATTATGGACCAGTTAACACAAATTTATCTCGATGAAAATGCGACAACTGCCGTATTACCGCAAGCTGCAGCTGCGGCACTCGCAACCATGCAGACGCAATTTGGTAACCCAAGCAGTAGCCATATTAGTGGCCTGCAAGCAAAAAATATCATGGATCAAACCCGTCAGCAGGCAAAAGAAATTATTGGTGCGGCACAAGGCCAGATTATTTTTACCAGTGGCGCTACTGAAGGCATTCAAACGGCAATTTTGTCAGCGCTGTGCCATGCCAAAGCAACGATTAACAACACTCAAAATTATTGCCTACTGTATGGCGCTACTGAACATAAGGCCGTACCAGAATCACTCAAGCACTGGAATGAATTGCTGGGTATTAACGCGCAAATAAAAGCCATTCCAGTCGATAACAACGGTCAACTAGACTTAGATTTTATTGCCAAAGAAGTACCAAACGCCTTAATGATTTGCACCATGGCAGTTAATAACGAAACAGGAATATTTCAAGATCTAGCCTTATTAGATAAAACTATTCGCGCCCATAATCCAACCACCTTATGGCTAGTCGATTGCGTGCAAGCACTTGGAAAGATAGATCTCCAGTTGGCCAATACCAGCATCGATTATGCACCTTTTAGTGGCCATAAGCTTTATGCGCCCAAAGGCATTGGTTTTGTTTATGTCAAAGAAAATGCGCCCTTTACCTCATTTATCGCTGGCGGCGGTCAAGAAAGTGGACTGCGTTCAGGCACCGAAAACCTGCCTGGTATGGCGGCGCTCAATGTTATTTTTTCGATGTTACTCAACAAAAGTCAACACAGTTTTACCCCTGCAATTAAGTTGGAGCAATTTCGCCAGCAAATAGTAGCGGCATTAACCGCTGCGTTCCCAAACATGGTGTTAAACCATAGTTTTGAACACAGTGTGCCAACCACCATTAATTTTGCAGTGCCAAGTCTTAGCTCTAAAGAAATGATGGATTTGTTTGACGCGGCCAATATCAGGGTCAGTTCCGGTTCGGCCTGTAGCTCGAAAGTTACTCGCAGTTTTGTGCTCGATGCAATGGGACTAACGCAATGGCAGAGCGAGTCAGCTATTCGTATGTCTTTTGGCCCAGCAATGACACAAGAGCAAGTCGATATTGCGTGTGATCGGATCGAGCTATGCGCTCAAGCATTAACAGTGAGTTGCTTTAGTCACGATCCAACGCAAACCAACAATCAAGTTGAGTTAGCAGGACTAATGCAATTTAAAGTGGGCGGTAGTTGCACTTGGTTATATGTTGATAAATCCACTAAAACCGCGATTATCATTGACCCTTTACCTGAACTTGAGCAACGTATAAGCACCTTGTTAACATGCCAGTCGTTACAACTAACCGCTATTATTGATACCCATGGTCATGCTGATCATGTTTCGTGTCGTGATCTTATCGCCGACCAATTACTGCCAAACCAGCACAGCGATCATCTTGGCTGGCCAGATGATACGCCAATGGTTATCGTTAACGGCCAAACCTATCAATATCTTGCCATTGGCGAGCAGTTCTTAGTCAATGTTGCAACTGCTGGCCATACCGATGACAGCATTAGCCTGTTGTTATGCAACTCTCTGCCAACGGCAGGTCAAGCATGGCAAGTAGAATATGCCTTTTGCGGCGACACCATTTTAATGGGCAGCCTTGGCCGAACTGATTTTAGTACCAGCAGTGCCGACGCTTTGTTTGCCAGTGTGCAGCAGCTATACCAGCTAATCGGCGACAACACCATTATATGCCCAAGTCATGACTATCATAATGAGTTTGCCACTAGCTTTAATGCAGAGATGTCGCGCAATAGATTATTGACGCTGGTTATTAGCCAAGGCATTACCTCGGAAGATTTTGCAGCTAGAAAGGCGATATTAGATCAACATATTGTTGATGAAGTGGGCACACAAATCATGTGCGGTGCCTTTGTCGGTACCTGTGACAAAAGCCAAGTCTTAGCATATTCAAGCACGAGCTTAAGCTTAGCGATGGCACAATTTCCTGCAGTGAAATTAATTGATATTCGCGAGCCCCATGAATATGCTTTAGCCCATAGCGAAAAATCTTACGCAAACGTGCCGGTATCACGGCTGGTTCAGTTTGCTCAGCAACACCAACATAACAAACAAACACCCTTTGTATTGATTTGTCGCAGCGGTAGCCGCTCGCACATCGCAGCTCAAGCATTAGCACGCTTAGGTTTTAGCAATATAGGGCATTTAGACGGCGGTTATGCCCTAAGCTAGTTCAAATAAAGTTAGTTATAAGATCCACCAGTTAAAGCCTGCGTTTAATTACTGCTGGTTTTAACCGGTTTAATCATTTTTACTGCGCTCTGAATCTTGCCTGACTAAAAACCACGACGCACTCGCCCCGGCGGTTGCTGAAAATATTTTTTATAGGCGCGGGAAAAGCTCGACGGATCGGCGAAACCCAATTCATTGGCTAATACTGCTAACGGTGTTTGGCTATTAAGTAACAAGAATTTAGCCCGCAGCATTCGCCGACTCATGACGTATTGCTGCGGTGTAACTGCAAATTGACGCCCAAAGATACAATAAAAATGACTCTCGCTTAAATGTAAAGCACTGGCTAATTCTGCATTGCTTGGCGGATGGGCCAATCGGTGGTCGATCAGCTCATTTAGTCGCACCACATCAAATCGTTGACTAGTTACTGCGGCGACGATATCTGGTGAGTAGCTCTGACACAATTGGGTCATAAATAGCGAGACCAATTGACAGTTTAACAGAGCATTAATTGGCGCCTGTCCCACTTGTAATTGCCCAGCAGAAAACTCTAACAACGGCAACATTTCAGGGCTCAGTGCAACAAATTCCGGTTGGTTAAATAGAGTGTCACTAAACGAAAGATCACAGGCCTGTTCCAGTGCCAAAATATACGGATCGTCAAGTACTACGTCGACCACCAGCAGTTCACTGTTATCTGTTAAACCATTAAATAAATGCTCGGCACCATTGGGTACTAAACCGACTAGGCCTTTATCAAGTCGACTTGATCCGCTGCTAAATTCACAATCAATTTGACCTCGCCAGCCGATAAGGATCTGAGCAAAATCATGACTGTGTTCACCACTATCTCGGGCGATTAAGTTACGTCGAGCCTGACTATTAATCACAAAAATCCTCGCTGCTGTTCTAGGTTATCGTCGTATTTAACCTGGGTTCTTGCTCTGAGTTCTTGATCAGAGCCCTTGATCAGAGCCCTTGATCAGAGTCCTGCTATCGCTAAGTACCGTCGTCCATAGAGTCAACGCTGAGCGGCGCTAAAAGAGCGTTATTGTCAAATTAGCTTATCTGGTATTTTGGTTATTTAAGAGTCTGAGTCAATAACTTCATAGTTTGAGCCATAGCGGCAAATTTCATTGTTGTTAACATAGGCGCAATACTAACAATAAGAGAATCTGTTATGCAACTCAATGCCAGCCAAGTAAAAAATGCCCTGCCATGGTATGACCTAATTGCCGCGCTCAAAGACATTTTCACCCGTGATGTCTGCTCGCCTGTTCGCCATCATCACAGCATCGATGTACCAAATGAACCCAGTGCAACCTTGTTGCTAATGCCAGCATGGCTTGAAGGAGAATATCTTGGGGTTAAACAGGTTAATGTTTTTCCGGGCAACAATGCCCGCAATGTGCCCGGACTTAGTAGCCATTACATGCTCAGCTGTGGCAAAACAGGATTGCCGTTAATGCAACTCGATGGCAATGAATTGACAGCGCGGCGCACCGCAGCCGCATCAGCGCTGGCTTCAAGCATGTTATCTCGTGACGATGCCAGTGTTATGTTAATGGTCGGCGCAGGACGCATGGCGCGGCGCCTCATTCCGGCTCATATGAGTGTGCGCCCTATTAACACAGTGCTAGTCTGGGATCGCAATGAAGCGACAGCCCAAGCCTTGGTCACAGAGTTAAAAAATGATGATATTAATGCCCAAGTGTGTCTACCAGACCAGTTGCAAACTGCTGCCCAGCAAGCTGACATTGTTAGCTGCGCAACGATGGCAACCAGCCCGCTAATTTTTGGCGACTGGTTAAAGCCGGGCGCCCATATTGATCTGGTGGGTAGCTTCACTCCAACGATGCGAGAAACCGATAATATCGCGATGCAGCGTTGCGCAGTGTTTGTTGATACTCGCGCAGGTGCATTAAGCGAAACCGGTGATTTAATCATGCCGATTCAAGAAGCAGCGATCACACCAGACAAGATTATTGCCGAGCTAACTCAACTTTGCTGTGGCGAACATCAAGGCAGATCTGACTTGGCGGATCCCGATAACGCCATCACTTTGTTTAAATCTGTCGGTGACTCTAGAGAGGATCTCGCGGCAGCGATTCTAGCTTACCAACGATCGAGCTGTCATTAATGCCATTTTACAACCCTAACAAGGCAATGGGATCACAACCGCACACAGTTGCGGTTGTGGGGGCCGGAATAGTTGGTCTTTGCACCGCTATTGAAGCTCAGCGTAATGGTTACCAAGTAACGCTAATTGACCGAGATGAAGCGGGACTAGGCGCATCTTTTGGTAACGCAGGATATTTAGCGACCGAATTAATCGATCCATTATCAACCCCAAAAACGCTGTTGGGCGCTTTAGCTATGTGGATAAACCCGCATGGTCCCTTGTCGCTTCCGCTTAGTTATATCCACCGTATTGCCCCTTGGTTAGCCCGCTTTGTCGTCGCGGCGCACCCAACAACTGTCGCCCGCGGCCGCACAGCATTGCTGCACCTGAATCAGGCGGCGATCCCAGCTTGGCAGCGCTGTTTAGCAGCTATAGGTGCGAGTGAGCAATTAGTACAGTCGGGCTATTTATTAGTTTGGGAGTCGCCAGATAAACTACAAGAGGCCAAGACGCATGCCAGCTATATGGCACAATGGGGCATTACTACTGAACTGGTACAGGGCAAGCGCTTAAAACAACTTGAACCTCACTTGGCTGAAAATATCAGCCATGCCTTGTTCTTTCCTGACGCCAACCGCGTAAAGGAGCCCTATCAGCTAACTCAAATGTTATTTTGTGCTTTTACAGCCAATGGCGGTACCTTTATAAAAGAGCCAGTCACCACCTTGCTACCTAATGCTAAGCAAATTGTTATTAAAACGCCATCGAGCTCACTCACATTCGATCACACTATTATTTGTACCGGTGCTTGGAGCAAACAACTGTTACAAGACGTTGGTTTGCAGGTGCCATTAGAAGCAGAGCGGGGCTACCATCTCACGGTCGATGCTAAAGACATCAAGCTTAATCACCCGATAGGATCTGCTGAGCGACGCTTTGTAATGTGCCCTCTCGATTGTGGCTTGCGAGTCGTTGGCATGACCGAACTGGGCGGGTTAACTCGTAAGCCTAATAAGCGGCGTTTTGATTCGCTTCGCCATCATAGCCAACAGCTGCTGTCGCGACTAGATTACTCGACTTTAGCGGTTAGTGAATGGGAGGGCTATCGCCCTACTCTGCCTGACTCGCTGCCAGTGATCGATCGACACCCTAATTACTCTCGGCTACTTTTCGCTTTTGGCAATCAACACCTCGGGTTGACTCAGGCAGCAATTAGCGCAGAGCTAATTGTGAGTTTGATGACAGAAAGTACACCACCGTTTGATTTAACACCATTTCGTGTCAACCGCTTTTAATACAACTTCAAGTTCTGAGTATCAAAGTTCTGAGCTTCACAGTCTACGTACAAAAGTTGGGCGCTAAATGTTGTGCTCAACTTTTACCCTTTCATATTTTCGCGTGAAATTTTTGATTACAATTGTTGCCTAAGCTGTCGATAACCTGCGGCAGATCAAAGCTGCTAGCACTCTAGCGTTTCTTATCGATAAAAATCTATTTAAAATTGAACTTTCATCTCGTTACATAATCAATCAAACAATAAATTTATTCTGTACTAGTTTTTTATTAAATAATACAAATCCATTATTTAAGTGGTCTATTTTGTAGCGAGGAAGAACGAATTAGAACAAGGCGTTTATTTTCATATGTAGTTTTTCTCCATATGAAATAAACAACGCAGTTATCATTTGTTTTAACCGTGAAAAATGATCACCTTTTTAATGGAATTGGTAAAAGAGCACATATGAAACAAGAGACTGTCTCCAACACCATACAGCCTGGCTGGCTGCTGCTATTTATGGCTTGGCTAATCGCCACCACTGGCACACTGACTAGCTTGTTTTTTAGCCAGATTGTCGAATTGCCAGTATGCCTTTTATGCTGGTATCAACGAATTGGCATGTACCCGCTCGTCTTAATGTTGCCCTTAGCGCTATTTCCTTATGATCCTAAGGTGGTTCGATACGCTGGTGCGCTAGTGATATTTGGTTGGCTGACCGCGCTATTTCATGTGCTATTAATTGCTGGGTTTATCCCGCAAGCCGCGCAACCCTGCGTGCAAGACATACCTTGCTCACAAACACACCTCAATCTATTTGGCTTTATGAATATGCCCATGATGTCTTTGCTAACATTTACCGTCATTGGCCTATTACTTTATTTCTCTAACATTCAAACAACTCGGAACCATCATGAATAAAAAAACACTTTTTATCGGCACCGCATTTATGCTTGTACTGGCTTTTGCAGCAGCTGTGACATTGTTTCAAAATCAGCAGCCCACTAAAAACACTGCACTTACCACACAGCAAATGAGTGCACTTGAACGTGGAAACGCGCCGATTAAAGGGCCAAGGTATGCAAAAGTAACCATCGTTGAGTTTTTTGATCCAGCGTGTAAAACCTGTGCCAATTTTCACTCTTATATGAATGATTTAGTCAAAAAGTACCCAGGTAAAGTGAAAGTGCTAATGCGCTACGCGCCGTTACATCAAGGCTCGGATCAGGTGGTTAAATTATTGGAAGCCGCTCATTTGCAGGGGCAGTTCTGGCCAGCACTTGAACTATTATTTGCCAATCAAAACGCTTGGACCAGCAATCATGTGTCTCAACCTGACCAAGCACAAAGCATCCTAGCGCAATTGCCGCTAAAGCCTGAACAATTTATAGCCGATTTTAACAGTAAAGATGTCGAAAACGCCGTGACAAAAGACATTAAAGATGGCCAAACACTTAATGTTCGAGCGACCCCTGAATTTTTTGTTAATGGCAAACCCATGCCTAGTTTTGGCTATGAACAGCTTAATCAACTGGTCGAGCAAGCTATCGCTGAGGTTTATTAGCCTTTCTAAAATCAACGACAATGAGCTTGAATCATTAAGCACATTGTCGTTATTGCTGCCGGTTTTTAGTTTGATCAATCTGGAAACTATTAATTACTCTATTGTTACCAATAATTAATCTTGGATGTGAGCCTGCTTTTTAGCCTCTAACTGCTGTCTTTTGGTGATGGCTATTGCGGTGATTGTTTTATTAAGCTCGGCTTCTAAGCCCAACATAAAATACAGCTCTGCCATCAAAAAAAAGGGTCCGATAAGTAACTGATTAACATCGTCCACAAAGGCCGGTTTAGCCTGCTCATAATGATGACCTATCAATTGGATAACCCAGCCTATGACAAAAACTAACAGCGCAACCCACAAAGCGTTAGGAGCAAGTGCTACTATAGCTGAGGTATATAGTATCGGCATTATAAAAAGAGCCAAACCCAATGCTAGCCTCAGATGTAAAAAGCTATAATAGCCTAATACCACGACTGCAAAACAGCTCGCCACATTGAAACGAATTAAAGACTCTGCAGAGCCAAACGAAAATAGCTCAAATGGTATTAAATGTAACAATACAAACAAAGACCAAATAATTAACGGAACCCCAATAAAGTGGGTCTTAATATTTTTAGCATTGAGATGAACGCTTTTGTAACGTGCAAGTTGCTCTTGGGCTGTTTTCACTAATTGAACTCCTTTGATTATTACTTTTATTTTGGCTATGTTCCCGCTAACTGTCTCTTGTTTTATTTTTTAAATACAACAAGTTAGCTTTGGCCGCGCGTTGTGATTGGTTGTACTCCCCGTTTTAGTTGCATTCAATTGGATAACCGTTAGGAGAAAAAATCAGGGACGATTTTTTAGCTTTTCGCGCTGGGACGCGCATTAAAAGCGGTTCCGTTAAGACGGTTATTCAATTGAGTATCAGCAACTAAATCGCGGGTCGCCTTTCTTTTGGTTCCTTTTCTTTGGCGACGCAAAGAAAAGGAACTGGTGTGCTTACGCCTAAGTTAAGAGTGAGGGAATGTATAAAGCACATCAAACATCACCAAACCTAATTTATAGCTACAGTTAACTACAACATAGCCTTTATTTTTACTGAGCTTATTCAATAAAAAAACCTTCATCAGCACGCGCCATTGATGCCAGTCACACCCTGATTATTATTTACAATAAAATAGCTTGGTCAATGTGACATAAATTGAGATAATTAGTCTCGAAATTATAAATAACATGGCTTATTATGAAACTATTAGTTCGTAACCTTGATCGAAATACCACAGAGCAAGAACTTCAAACCTTATTCGCAACACACGGCACAGTTACCGAGTGTAACTTAGTGTTAGATCAAGCAACAGGCGATTCTAAGGGCTTTGCATTTGTCGAAATGCCAGAGCAAGATGAAGCAGAGAAGGCAATCGCTAGTTTAGACCAATCAAAAGTTGCTAAAAACAAGATTCGAGTAAAAGTAGCGCAATAAACCGTTATTTACTATGGTGAGTAACGGTTTTTACTCACCATAGTAAATAAGCACATTACTCTCTAGCCTGCTCAATTCTGTTATGTAACTCGTCGATATCTACCACTACCTTTTGGCCACTAGGCAAGAGATTATCACGCACATAAAAAGTAAGTTTACTGCCAAGGTCTGTTTGTTGACTAAGCAATAAGGTCACTTTACGGCGGGTACTAGTACTGGTGGTTTCACTGCTGATACTGTGAATGTCTCGTAAACAAACTCGTACCTCTTTACCTGAATTTTTAAACAGTAACGAATCACCCTCGTCATAAACTTCATCGATTAATTCGACATATAACTCCTGCATAACTACATAGCCAAAAAATGCCATTGCAAATGCACAAACAGTGGTAATAAGCCCGACAGTGCTAGGCCCATTCTCTTCGCTGGCCAATTGGACCGCCACAACAATAAAGGTGAGAAAGCTAAACAATAAGGTTGGAAATACTTTTTTGTCAAAGAAAGTACTGTCTGATATTGGTTTTTTCATTAAATGCTCCTTGCGCTAATGATATTAAAAATAATTGTAGACGGATAAGCGTAGACTACTTAATCAATATTAAAATATTGATTAATGACTCAATACAGATTTGTGGTAACAACAGGTCGATAACCATTATCTTTTAAATAAAAAATGGCTCGAATAGGTATGAAAAATGTTAACCATGAGATGTTTGAGTTTTTCAGCGCTCAGCATGTACTCTATCCCTGAGTAAATGCTTATAGCTAAATAACCTGAATTTCGGTTAAATAGGCGTCATTACTAATTATTACAGTATTTAGCTATATAAATCAAGAAGATTGAGTCTTTATCATCAGTATTAGATCACCTAAATATTAATTAGTTCGCCATATCTACGATTACAGAAATAAAAGGTGTGATGACTCTAAGACATAATTCGCTTTACTGTAATTTAATCGTATCAAATACTTGGAGAAATAGATGAATAAGGGTTTTATCGCGCCAGATGGCCAAATTCGCTGTCACTGGTGTGGCGGCGCACCGGAATTTTTAGACTATCATGACCACGAGTGGGGGCTACCGGTTGCTGACGATCAACAGTTGTTTGAAAAGCTGTGTCTTGAGAGTTTTCAATCAGGGCTAAGCTGGCGAACTATTTTGAACAAACGCGATAATTTTCGCCTCGCATTTGAGCAGTTTGATTTTAATAAGGTCGCCTTATTTGCCGAGTGTGATGTCGAGCGCTTATTAACAAATAAAGGCATAGTCCGCCATCGCGGAAAAATACAAGCGGTGATTAATAACGCCCAACGAGCCCAAGAAATGGTTCAGCAACACGGCTCATTAGCGGCCTTTTTCTGGCGTTATGAACCCACCGAGCACGCCATCGTTCCTCAAAGCGCTTCAACCTCGGCAGAATCTGTCGCTTTGGCCAAAGCGTTAAAGAAACTTGGTTGGAAATTTGTGGGACCAACGACCATTTATGCCTTCATGCAAGCCATGGGAATCATTAACGATCATGCTCTTGATTGTATCAGCCGAAGCGCGGTAGAACGGCACAGAAATAACTTCAAGCGACCTTGATTCGTAAGCCTGCCATTGGCTGATTAGTTCGTTTTTAGCGACGCAAAATAAATATTCTTTGTTATGCTTATAAACAGTTAAATTGATAATTCGTCTGCAAGGATTTGCTTAATCATGAACAATCAAAGCATGTATCACCCCTCAGAAATGTCCCTCGTCCTGCCTAAGCTAGAGCAACTTGATCATGTGGTCGCCATTGGCGGCGGTCATGGCCTTGGTCGGGTACTGTCGTCTCTCAATCATTTAGGCGATCGTTTGACCGGCATAGTGACAACTACAGATAACGGCGGCTCAACGGGCCGCTTGCGCGAGACTAAAGACTGCATAGCTTGGGGCGATTTACGTAAATGTATGCACCAATTAGTTACCCAGCCAACGCTAATTAGCTTGTTACTTGAATACCGCTTTAAAGACGCTGGAGAACTGTCCCAACACAACTTTGGCAATCTTATGCTGCTGGCAATGGACGATATCGTAGATCGGCCACTGGGTGTAATCCAACTATTATTAAAGTTGATACATGTCCAAAGTCATATCATCCCGATGTCAGAAATACCGACCCATTTAGTGGCAATCACAGATGACCAAAAATATATCGAGGGCGAAGTAGCAGTAGATGAATTAGATCAAATGCCTAACGCCTTAACACTTAAACCACAAGTAACGGCGACACAAGAAGCTATTACAGCGATAAAACAAGCTCAGTTAATCATTATTGGGCCAGGCAGCTTTTTAACCAGTATTATGCCGCCGTTGCTGATGCCTGATTTACGCCACGCTATCGCCAGCAGCGATGCTAAGATAATGTATATCACCAATTTAGTGCCAGAGAATAGCCCAGCAGGAAAGCTCTCGGAGCAAGAGCTATTGCAGTGGGCGCAAAAAATGACCGATTTCACTGCCCCTGATGCCATTTTGAGCCATAACCCAACCAATAAAAACTGTGAGCCATTTTACTTTCGCGATATTGCACAAAACACCACACGTTGTCACGATAGAGCAAAACTTCGAAAGGCGATCAATGAGTTAACTGAACTGTTATTTAGTCCCGAAGCTATTATTTAAAAGTTAATGCTTGAAAGGATAATGTTTAAGAGGTTGTTTTTAAAAATTTAGAGTTTACGACTATGGTGCTTAACAAAATCTAACCTTTAGCTAAAGCAAAGTGAGCGTGCAAATGGTTGTAATAACGTTCGCCATCGCCATGCTCGGCTAGCTCACTCGGTTGTAATTTAAACCACAACCAGCACAACGCACAATAATAAGACTCAAGCAGCGCTAATCTGGCCAGATCTATCGAAGTTGCTGCTGTCTCGTATTGATTTAAAAACAACTGACGCTGTGATGGCGTAAGGTTAAATTCAACCAATACGCTGGCTAAATCAATGTACGGATCGTCAAGGGCGCTAAATTCCCAATCAATTAACCACAGTTGATTTGATCCGACAATAATATTACCACCATTAAGATCACCATGAATAAGACACAAGTTTCCAGGGGTTAACTCTTTGAGCTGTTTTAGAAGCTCGGTCATCACAAGCTGGTGTTGCAAGCCAAGTTCTTCATTGCCGCTATCATTACCCTGAGAAACCAACTGCCAATAATCGTTTAAGCGCTTATATGGTGACTGATACTCATCGCAGATAGAGCTATTTAGGCAAGCTCCTTGATCTAAAGCTTGATATGGTAGCTGATGAACTGCCGCCACTAATGTGGCCAATGAAATAGCCAATGAAGTGCCCAATGATTGGAGCTGAGCGAGCGTCGATTGATTGGCAGATAACAACGCATATCCGGCGCAATAATCAACCACCATCACACCACAAAATTGCTTGGCAAGCGGATGCCATGCCTCACCAAAATGACATTGTAGCCATGATATGTCATAAAGTTTATGTGGTTGCGGCGCTATATTAGCCTTTGCAGCCAACAATTGGTGGTCAAATTCGCGTTGACGATCAACACTATTGCTAGCATCTGTAGCGGTTAAGAAACGTATCACCACAATACGGTTAGCTTGCTTAACCTTGACATTAACGTTACATAAGCCGCCAGATAAGCGGCTTATGTCAGTGGCAGTCACCTCGCTAAAGTCCGGCAAGGTTTTTATTGCCGTCAATAACTGTTGGTTGGTTAAGCAAGCAGTCATTGTGCTAAGGCTTGTTAGGCGTTAAATCTGCATTGATAAACTTGACCACAAAAATCATTGTGCCAAAGCGTTCAAATGAGGCTTTCATTTCTTGATTAAGCAACGCCATTACTACCTCGTAGTCACCAAATACCTGCGTGCTCATGATATTGCTACTGGTAGTTACTTGGCTGTTAAGCGCCAATCGAGCAATAAAGTCTTTGATTGGCGCTTTATATTGTTGATCTAGCGGATAATTACTAATCTCAATTGATAGCTGCATTTAAAGTTCCAGATCAAGCGTTAAGCCAAATACCGCAGGCTCGCCTCGTTGAGTATAACTATGTTCGGTATAACCATCGCGAGGATCATTACCAAAAGACAAACCACGAGTCGCATAATCGCGATCAAAGACGTTGCGTGCCCATAGGTTTAGACGCCAGTCTTGTGCTTGGTAGCCAAGATTAACATTGGTAATAGCATAAAAGTCTGATTGCTGATTATGGCTATCAGAAAAATAGTAGCTGTCTTTTCCTGTGGTTTCGATGCTGGCAAAAAAACCATTGTCGGCTTGGTAGTTAATGCCTACTGCAAATTGATATTGAGGTGCATGGGCCATTTGGCGATCGTCTAACACCATACCAGTCGATGACGCAAAACCTTTCAATTTAGTTTCAAGGTAACCAAGGTTAGCTACTAGTTCAAGATTGTGATTGAGTTGATAGCTGGTTTCAATTTCAAGACCGTAGCCACGACCAGAACCTGCATTATCGAAATACTCAACAAAGGTAGAGGTTTGTGCGTGTGTCACCCAATTTATCACTTGCTGATTTTGACGGTAGTTATAAAAAGCCGCTAATTTCAGTTGCAGTTTGTCATCAAGGCTGCGGCCTTTGACGCCATATTCAATGGTATAAAGCGTTTCAGGGTCAAAGGATGGATTAGCCTTGAGCAACGCCTGATTATCAGTCGACAGGTTGGTATTTGCGACATTAGCTCGTGCCTGACCATTAATGCCACCGGCCTTGTCACTGCGACTAGCGCTAATATAAATAAGTGCCTGCTCGTTAAGCTGATGATTTAAACTGGCATGCAAGCCAATTAAGTTATCAGAGATATTAACCGCACTGCTATCGGTATATTCAATGTGGTAATAGCCCAATCGTGCGCCAAGCACTAGTTCGGTTTGCGGTGACAGATCAATAGCAAACTGGCCATAAGCGGCAATATCACGGTGCTGATGTTCACTGGTAAAATCGGCATAACCGGTATGCTCGCGCACCAAATCGACATCACGTTGATTAAGGTATAAACCACCAACCCAACTAGTAGTGTTATCAAACAAGGTATTACCTTTTGATAACAAACGTAAATCAGCACTATTTTGACGACGGTCGCGCAGGTAGCGGTCAAATGACTTGTATTGAGATTCACTTGGCGCTTCAACGTAAGTATCGCTATTAGCCCAATCTTCATCAAAACTATATTCAAGCTCTGACTTTAAACTGTTTAACAACAAAGAGACCGTAATCGTCTCAAAACCCTGATAGGTACTGGTTAAACCCAGCGCATAGGTTTTTTGTAGATCGCGGCCCGGCTCATCTGACTGACTGCGCCCGTTTTGATCAATACTAAAAGCATCATAACCATTGTCTATATCGATTAAATGCACGACACCATCAATGGTTAAATCATCAGTGGCAGTCCAGTTAGCCTTAAGCTTAGCGCTCACTTCTTTACGAGCATTGGTATCATCAACATTAAGGTAATCATTTTCAATGTAACCATCACTGCCTTGATTAATCAGCGCGCCACGGACATTTAAGCGCTGCGTTAATGCGCCGCCACCAGCAACACCAACACTGTAACCGCCGAAATTAGCCAGTCCAAGGTGAATTTTCGTTATTTGATCATTGGTCGCAGCGCCCGTATCGATGTTTATCACCCCAGCCATCGCATCGGTGCCAAAGGCAGTGCCCTGCGGGCCACGGTATAGTTCAAATTGCTCGGCATCAAATAATAATGCTGCGCCGCCAAGACCTGAATAATTTATGCCATCGAGAATATAAGCTACCGACGGATCAATCGTATCGGTAAACTGAGCGCGCATGCCGATGCCACGAATCTGAACATAATTACCGCGTGATGCCCCGGTTGAAAAATTAACGTTAGCGAGGCTATTAAGTAGTGTTTCGCTGTGTAGCGCATTTTTAGCCGAGATTTGCTCAGGACCTAGCACCGAAATGCTGCCTTCAACACGCATGATATTTTGCGGTTTAAAGGTCGAGGTTACTTCGATCACTTCGGTTACTTCAATTGCGCTAGCTGTATCAACCACGGCTGATTGCGCTAAAGTTACTTTAGGCGCTAATACCGCGGCGACAGCCATGGCAACAAAACTAATAACAGGTTTAGACATTAAAAAATTCCAATTATAAAAAGCAGCTGGCAGACCTAGCTGCCAAAAATTATCAATACAGCGGTGGCTCACCCGGTGGTCGAGTTTTCAATACCCGTAAAATCCAAATATACTGGCTTAAATCACGTAAAATTATTCGCTCAACTTGCTGATTCAAAAACAGCGCTTCTTGCTGCTTCGTCTGTTCTAGCGTGCTATCGAACGGCGGCTCAATCGTTAACTTGTATTTGTGAATTTGAGGATCATAGGCAATACCAACTGACATAGCTTTAGCGCCACTACAGCGGGCAATACGATTAACCACTGGTAATGTCGCTTTGGTGGTACCAAAAAACGGCGCAAATTCAGATTTGTCTGGGCCATAATCTTCATCCGGCAAATAGAACATATGTAATCCGGCCTTGCTGCCTTTCATCAACACTTTAATGCCTGCTTCACGGACATAAACCTTAGAATCAAAACGATTGCGCTGTTTAGCCGTTAACCAATTAAACAACGGGTTTTTATGCTCGTTGATGATCGCCACCATCTGAACTTTTTTACACATAAAATACGTTGGCGCAAATTCAAGCCCCCACAGGTGAGGACAAATAAAAATAGCCTTGTCGCCATCACTGATAATTTTTTCAACGTGCTGCCAGCCATCAACCTCAACTCGGTTCATGATGTATTGCGGTGAACGCAATAACAATTCACCCTGCGAAAATACCGTTTGCAAAAACATTTCAATATTTTTACGTACCAGCTGCTGACGTTCCTCGGCGCTCATTTGCGGGAAACACTCGGTTAAATTAATCTCAACAATCCGGCGCTGTTTTTTCGAGACTTTCAACACTAGTGAGGTTAACGACCGCGCCATAGGATCACGGATAAATGGTGGAATATAAGCCAATATAAACAGCACAAAAATTCCAAGCCAAGCTCCCCAGAATTTCGGTGCTAACCAGGCCCATTGAAATTTCGGGTTAAATAAATGTTTCTCTTGAGTAAGTGCCATTGCTATTTAGCCATCCTTTTGGGGCGAAAATAATCTAAGTTATCGTAAAATGTCGGGTTGGTATTGTCAGCCCACCAATGAGGGATACCAAGGATAGGCAGTGGGTATAGATGACGATTATCGACCATCAGCTGCTCTAGGTCCTGTACGATCAGGTGGTCTAACTGGCGGTACTGGGATAATTTGTCTAAATCGAAAAAATCTGGAGCGACTTTAATATACAAGGCTTTAGCCGTAAATCCGATATAAGGCGCTAATGCCTTTTCGTAATTAGCATGACCAATAATAAAGCCCTCAATGTGCTGACCCCATACTTGGCGATTATCGACAAAAGCCTGCTGCCAAAATTGCTCGGTTAATGGTGTAATTAAGCGCTCATCACTATAGGCAATAATAACGCCACATTCATCTAATAACGTTAGCGCATTTCGACACTTAGTCCGCTTTATTTTGCCACTGCTGACAATATCCTGATAATGCAATCGATTGATTTCTTGTTTTAATTTTGGAAATAAAATATAAATAATCGCGTTAAAAAAATCGTGCCAACTACAAGGGCGAGTGGGTACCTGTGCCTCTAAATAAATTCGTTCTTCATAATAAAGGCCATCGCTTAATAACTGCTCGGTTTGCTCAACTAAGGTAAGTCGGTTGCCTAGTTGATTCTTAACATCATTATCAAGTAATTGATTTAATGCAGCGCAATCGGGCCAATCTGACCATGATTGCTTGGCCAGTAAATGTTTAAGATCGCGAAATAATGGGTTTAATTCTAAAAAATCAGGTTGCCACTGTTGCATCATTGGGTCAAAACTATTATATCTTTAGTAACATGTGGGCTATTGTAACTTTTTTTGCAACAGAACCCCACCTAAAAACCAGTAATCTGAGGGACCGATTATCAAATTTTTTAACAAAATTATCTTACCTTTATTAGCCACTATTGCGCTAATACCAACAGCTTCTATCGCCGAGAACGTGAGCGATTTAGCCTTTCAATCTTTTAAAGCGAATTATAAAGTATTTCGCAAAGGCAGCGAATTAGGCGAAGCTTACCGCCAATTAACCAAAGAAAACGGTCAATATATGTTAGAGACCGATAGCCAGATCAGTTGGTTATTTCTGTCTGATAGCCGACACGAACGCAGTACATTTAATGTCGAGCAAGGCAAGGTTGTGCCACTAAGTTACAGCTTTAAACGTACGGGTACAGGCCGCGACAAAAAAACTGAATTAACCTTTAACCAAGACAAAATCACCAGTGTCTATAAAAATAAAACAGTAGAGATTAACGCAACACCCGACATGTTAGACCCACAACTTTATCAGCTGGTGATGCAACAACAGCTTCTTGCTGGCGATAAAGAGTTTGAATATCCGGTGGTTCATCGCGGCAAACAAGTTAATTATAAATTCAGAATCATAGCCACTGAAGAGCTAACGTTACCTTATGGTAAAGTTAGCGCGATCAAATTAGAACGGGTTAGAGAATCGTCGCGACGTCAAACGTTACTGTGGGTTGCACCCTCGTTAAATTATACCATGGTAAAACTAACCCAATTTAAAGACGGTAAAGAACAAGCAGACTTACAACTAGCTTGGTTAAAATTCAACACCGATTCAGCATTATAAAACCAAGCAAGAGGTCTGGAGTTTGAGGTTAGCTTTGTGGTTCAAAAGCAATATCTAATTCGCCATGACGGAACATCACCATGCCACCACAACCCATCTTCTGCCACGCTTCATCATTGGTTAATGGTTTGGTCGCAATCACAGTAACGACATCATAAGGTGTCGTTTCTTCTTGAAAGTCGATCACCACATCAGTATCGATCAATCGAGCTTTGCCAAAAGGCGCACGCCGCGTTATCCAACACAAGTTATTGGTACAGTAAGCAAACACAAACTCACCATCAGACAACAGCATATTAAACACGCCAAAACTACGTAAAAAGTCACATTGCTTATTTAAAAATTCAAATAACTGCTTTGAATCTACCGCAGGTGTCGGAAATCGGTCGGCCATTTGATCCAGTAACCAACAAAAAGCCAGTTCGCTATCGGTTTGACCAATGGGTAAAAAGCGCTTAGAAGTTATCGCTTCTTCATATCCACTGAGTTGGCCATTATGAGCATAAGTCCAGTTTTTACCCCATAACTCTCGGCCAAACGGGTGGGTATTTTCAAGTGAAACTCCACCGCGATTAGCCTGACGAATATGGCTAATCACCGCTTTACTCTTGATCGGATAGTTTTTTACCAGCTTGGCAACTTCGGACTTACAACTTGGCAAGGGATCGCGAAAAGAGCGACAGCCCTTACCGTCATAAAACGTAATTCCCCAACCATCAGAATGTGGCCCTGTTACTCCACCTCGTTCAACCAATCCTGTAAAACTAAACACGATATCTGTTGGCACATTAGCGCTCATCCCAAGCAATTCACACAAAATCAACTTATCCTTACAAAAACAATTCAATATCAAAAATTAATGAACAACACGACTGACAGAGCAGTAAGCACAAACTTATTCACTATAATTAAACTTGAGTTAATAATAACAGAACTATCGAGTATTGGTCTATGAACAACGTTAATAGCAGACGTCTTCCACGACAAAAGCATTTTTAATAAACGCCGATATTGGTCTATATCCCCGTAATCAATATAGTTGCAGGTTTTATAATGGCTTAAAATCCTATCTACGGCGTTGCGCTCACTCACAATAGCTATGCTCAATCGCGCGCCTTGTACCTAGAATTTTACTCGCACCATAATTCTCTGCATTTCCAATGGTTATGAGTGCATGTGGAGCAAGTCGTATTTTCGTGCCTTATTTTCTTACCTAACTATCTAATCTAATCTAAATACCGGATAAGCAACTTTCCCCAATAACGCTCTTTTTTGCGTCTCTGCGTTGTTTATACTCTAAATAACCAGCTTTTTAGTCGTAATACCATTGGCTATTAAGTATGTGATCTTGTTGTGCTTAGGAAAAATCAACGAGAGCAACACAGTTATTGTTGATTTTAACTAGCACAAGTGGGCAATTATTTAGTGCAAATGGTATAAATACGCCTTGCCTTGCCTGAATGCTGGCACTTAAGTTCTGCTTGGGGCAGAGAACTTGAGATATCCACTAAAGTTGCGTCATTGAAATTAATAGCCCATGTAATACATTTACATGCCTGTGCACTTTACTCAGGCTGCGATTAAATAAATAGGTAAGCAGGTTAAAGTAAGCCAACTGTTACTGGGAGCGAAGCTAGAACTCTTATATCTTGGATATAAGGAAGTTCGCCGTAGCAGTGATGCCAGTTCAAGCCCCCATGGATGGGTTCACGGCGAGTTGGGCGTCTTTGACTTGCTTACCTGAGGCATCTACATAGGCATGTA
>Ga0105359_10001546_pt1 | contig 19368 bp, 10 predicted proteins | sample GOMGulsemesocosm_6_FD_83659 | JGI IMG/M metagenome (GOLD analysis project Ga0105359, IMG submission 83659) | Methane-oxidizing microbial communities from mesocosms in the Gulf of Mexico - GOM8C Gulf of Mexico | ecosystem: Environmental > Aquatic > Marine > Cold seeps | place: Gulf of Mexico...
CCTAAAGGAAATAATTATGAAATCAATATTAGCTACAGCATTACTTATTACTACATCGAGTATTTATGCACATGACGCTTCTTTTTCAAGTGATTCTTGTAATGTTGAACTAAATGGCGGTATAAAAATTAATAAAGATTTTATCGAATTTTACAAAAATGATAACCCGTTATATAAAATTACCAATAACGAAGTATTAACAATCAATGGCAAAGAACTTTCGTTATCTGCTAGTCAACAATCACTTATTTCTGAATACTCTACAAGCATTAGAGCGGTGTTACCTGAAGTGAAAGAGATTGCTACGGATGCTATCTCCTTGGCTACTGATGGTGTTAATTTGGCCTTTAATGAGCTATTAGGTGAAGGTAACGATGTTGGCACCAAAATTTCGGGGCACTTAGCTGAGATTAAAACTGAAATTGACAACAAATTTGATGAAAATGAAGAATTTTTTATTAATGAGGATGGTTTTTCGGGTGAAGAGTTTTTTGGTGAAGATTTTGAGCAACGCATGGAAGCCGCCATTGAAGATACCGTGAAAAACTCTATGGGTAGCATAATGATTGCTGTTGGCCAAGAAATGTTATTTGCTGGTGGCAATATGGATGCTTTTGAAACCAGAATGGAAAACTTTGGTCAACAGATTGAGCATGAAATGGAAACTCGGGGTGAGCAGCTAGAAGAAAGAGGCCACTCTTTATGCCTATCCGCTATTGCAATAGATGGACTTGAAGAGCAGTTAAAGGCAAACATTGTTGAGCTTGAGTCTTTTGATATTTTAATGGCAACTAATGATCATTCACAAGACAGCATTTAAATTTCACTAATGTCAGAGATAGTTAATTTAAAAGCGACTGATATATCAGTCGTTTTATTATGAAAATTTAAAAAATATTTTAAAACTCAGTGTGTTCATTGTTGAGGGATATAGAGAGTGTCAACTTGAAGCTGACACTAATGCATATTAAAAAAAATGAAATTAAATCACATCTAGTGCTTCACTCAGTTTTTTTACTCCGATGACTTCCATACCTTCAATTCTTTCTTTTGGCATATTATTAAAAGGTACAATTGCACGCTTAAAGCCATGTTTAGCTGCTTCATTGATGCGTTCTTGACCACTGGGTACGGGGCGAATTTCTCCAGACAGACCTACTTCCCCAAATACGACTAAATCTTGTGGTAGGGCATTATCTCTAAAGCTTGAAACCAAGGATAATATTAACGCTAAATCAATACTGGTTTCAGTGACTTTTACACCGCCCACCACATTGACAAAAACGTCTTGGTCATTCATCTGTAATCCACCATGACGATGTAAAATGGCAAGTAGCATCGATAGACGATTTTGTTCTGCACCAACAGCAACCCTGCGAGGGTTACCTAAGGCAGAATGGTCAACTAAAGCCTGTATTTCAACAAGTAAGGGGCGCGTACCTTCCCACAATACCATGACAATACTACCCGGTGCTTGTTCATTACTACGACTCAAAAATATTGCTGAAGGGTTCTTAACCTCTTTTAAACCGCTACCTGTCATGGCAAAAACACCTAATTCATTAACAGCGCCAAAGCGATTTTTATTTCCTCGTAGTGTTCTATATCGGGAGTCTGTACTACCTTCAAGCATTATTGAACAGTCTATGCAATGCTCCAATACTTTAGGACCTGCAAGAGAGCCATCTTTGGTAACGTGACCAACTAGTAGCATAGCAATATGGTGTTGTTTGGCGAATCGAGTTAAATACGCCGCAGACTCCCTAACTTGCGATACACTACCCGGCGCGGATTGAATATCGCTCATGTGCATCACCTGAATTGAGTCTATAACCATTATTTTAGGTTTTTCTTTTTCGGCAATACGACAAATATTTTCAACACTGGTTTCAGAGAGCATTTTTAAACTATTAGTTGGTAAACCTAAACGTTTGGCTCGCATGGCTACTTGTTGTAATGACTCTTCTCCTGTGATGTACAAAGCCGGCATGGATTCGGCGAGGGCACACATAGTTTGTAATAATAAGGTGCTTTTTCCAGCTCCAGGCTCTCCACCAATCAAAATAGCACTACCAGGTACTATACCTCCACCGAGAACACGATCAAATTCGGCAAAGCCGGAAGTAAATCGTGGTAATTCAGCAAGATCAATGGCATCTAGTGTTTGAACCTGTGCATCATTGACGCCAGCAAAGCCAGAAAAGTTGCCATTACGAGCTGGCGCCTTTGCTTGTCTAAATTCAGAAATTGTATTCCACGCCTTACATTCTGGACATTGACCTAACTATCTAGAATGTTCAGCGCCGCAGTCGGTACATACATAAGTTGATTTATCTTTCCCCATACTTTTCCTTATAAGGCATAATTATTGCTTTGAAATAGATCGTGTTTTTATACAATTAAACTTGTGCTCTATGACTTTTTATAGAATGCAATTATAATAACTTATAGAGTGCCATTCTTGGTAATTTTATCAATAAAATTGAATTGAAGTGAATGACAAATAATTTTAATAAATATCAAAATATCATTGAGCAATTTCGCGGTAAGGTTTTAAATAGCGGCTTCGAAAGCAAATACGCGTCGGTGGTAAAAAATGTTCCAGTGACTGAGCGGTTCCTGTTAAAAATGGAGCTTAAACGTTTAGCTGCTTCCTGCACTAGGCTCATCGATTTGCGAGGCCATGTAGATGGTGAGTGTCGCTCTTTTGCATATGGTGAATGTATACACTTTCTTGATGACGTTGCTATTAAGGTTTTTGAAGAAAGCATTGCAGCTTATGATGAGTACACTTTTGGTGTATATGAAGCTGTTACCAATACCGAAAATAATTTCAGGGTGATTTATCAAAATGAGAAGCTAAATTCAGCTGAGCCATTATTAAAAGCGAAACCTGTTCAGAAGAATTTGGATAAGACACAATACCCAGCCCAACTTTATACGTTTGGACCTTACTTTAATCGTCGTGAAGAGCGAATGAACTTTGCTATTTCTCTGATTATTACCCTTGATAATAATAAAAAGGTTGAATCAACAAGCTCGGATTTAAGTGTTAATGGGTGTAAGTTTCGTTTTAATGACATTAAGGAAATCTCAGTTGGTCAAACCATTTATATCCGCTTTGTTGGTCTTGAACAGGAGTTTAAATTTGGTAATGAAGACGGTTTTAGCTATAAAGTTTGTAATATTATGTTGGTTGACAATATTCAACTGGTGGGAGTTGCAAGAATTTATGAAGATGAGAAAAAACATTGTGGATTTAAGCAGTTTCTAACTGGCTTTATTCAGGGGAATAAACGTCGCTATAAAATAAACTTAGAAAACAGTATCAGTGCCATTCAATCGAGATGTTTTGAACAAGCTGTTCTTCCAAAAATAAATGAACTACCTATATTTATTGAAGAAATAAATAATAAAATGCTGCCTCGCTATGTGCTTTCAGGCATTAACAACCAGAAAATATACCAATACTGGCAAAATGAAAATGGTGTGTCGACATTAAATAACTTAATTACAGAAGATAGACTAGAACGTTTAAAAACGGCTGCGTCTTTTGGTAAATCATTAATAGTTTTTAGTTTTGTTCATGAAAGTCTTGGTAAATCCTACTTCTATAGTGCTGATAATGCACAATTAGCAGAAGATGAAAGCTTCATGCGTGATTTTTTAGGTTTTTCAGCCAATAAATTAAATTTTTCGGTAACTAGTTTATCACTCTTAGAATTTGATCAAAATAAATCTAGCTTACCATTGACCTTATCAGAATCTATTTCTGTAAAAAATAAATATTTAAATTTACCAATCCCTAAAAGTGTGAATGAAACATTAAGTCGTATTCATTGTATTGTTGTTGCTAATGAAATCACTTATGAAACCTTGATTGAAGATTGCAAACAGTTATTTACTGATAATATCGAAATAACAAAGTTGAAAAAATTTGGTCATAAACGTTCAATTAAATCTTTAGTTGTTGATGAAATAGGTATTAATTACAAAAACCACCGTAGAGAATTGCGCTTTAAATATACAACTCAAGTTGTTATAGAATGTGAAGGGGTTAAGTGGCAGGCAGAGTCAATAGATTTTTCAGAGTCAGGATTAAAACTAGCTTTAGATAAGGCAACAGTATTGTCTAAAGGAAATGTAGTTCATTTGAGTTTTCCAAATTTACAAAAAATCACCTCAGCGTTCGCGTTAAAAAAACTTCCTTATGAAGTGATTAGTATTAACCAATCGAAGAAAATTGTTAGCCTTCGAGTCTTTGTTGAACAACATCAACATATAGGTAGAACGTTTTTTAAATTACTTATTGATAAAAATAGAGAAAAATTAGCTCCAGATGAGTACGCAATGATGAGCCCTGACTTGGCTAAAGCGCTACGCAATATCTATAGCAGCACCATGGTTATACCATCACTTGTTATTCAAACTAGTGGGCGTCGTTATAAAGTTGAAGTTATCGCTGTTGGTAGCGAACAAGGTAAGTTTATTCCGCATATGCGTCAATTAAGTGACAGAGCAAAGTTTTATAATTTGTATCCACTGTTAGGTGATTTACAAGTAAATACACTATTGACGACTAGCTTGAAAAAAATGACTGTTAAGGGAGGGGCTGCGACAGAGGTATTATATATTGCTATCAACCCTGATATTGAGTTAGTTGATAAGTCCGTAACGATGAAACTTGCGTCGGAGTTTGAAAATAATGAGTTAAAGACTCTTTTTATCATTTCAGCACAAAAAAGAGGTTACTTTTTTGCCATTCAGTTAAAAATTTCTCGAACTGATGAACCAGATATGGATTACCTTAGCCCTGAGTTGAATTATATTAGCTCTTATGCCATTCATCGAGGTAAGCAAATAGAGCAAGATATTTGGAGTATTGTGGGGGTTGTACAGTTATTTGATATTACGCAAGAAGTGCTCTTGCGTAATGATATTTATACTAATTCCATTTAATATTACTTTAACCAATGCAGCATGCAGTCCAACCCTGAAAAATGTATTGCTGTATCGGCTTGATTATTCACGATTTCTTTGGCATGAAAGGCAACGCCTAGATTAGCCGCAGCCATCATTACTAAATCGTTAGCGCCATCCCCCATTGCCACTGTTTGCTGATGAGGTATGTTATATTCAAGACTTAGCTTCTTTAAACAATCAGCTTTAGCTTGAGCATCTACAATACTACCCAGTACTTTTCCGGTTAATTGTCCTTCAATAATTTCTAATTCATTTGCAAATGCCGCATCAAGGTTTAATAAACCTTTTAGGTAGTCGGCAAAATAGGTAAAACCGCCGGAAGCGATAGCAACCCGCCAATGATGTTGCTTTAAGTGACTGACTAAGTCTTCTAGACCAGGCATAAGAGGAATATCTTTTGCAACTTTAGCTAAAATGTCTTCTGATGAATTTTTGAGAGTAGCAACTCGTTGATATAGGCTTTGGGCAAAATCAAGTTTTCCTTGCATGGCAAGTTCAGTTACTACAGAAACTTGCTCACCGACACCTGCAAGTTTTGCAATTTCATCAATACATTCAATTTTTATGGTTGTTGAGTCCATATCCATCACCAAGACACCAGGTTGCCCTAGTGTAGGGGCATTGTCGGTTAGTGCGGCTTCAATTTCTTTTTGTATGGTAAATGCCGTGAGTGTTTTCCGTGCCGCGAGTAGGTCGTTAGTTAATACCGAAAAACGATAACTTATTCGACCGTTGCGATGATTAATGGTATTTAATGTTACTATCGAAAGTTGACATTGATTAACTAGCTCTAACAAAAGCCCTACAGTTAAGTCGCTAAATACAATCAATTCAATCGTGGTCTCTGTAATAGTATCTTTTAACTGACTTAACCTTGTATTAATTAGAGCTGCAAGACATTGGCAGTTGTTATCAATTGCTAATGTTTTATTTGTTAATTCGATTCGATATGGAGAATTAAGCAAGTTTTTTTCAGGAGAAATAATTTGCTTAAGCATTAACGTTTTAATTTCTTCAAGGGATAATACTTGTGCGGGGATAGACACTCTAATACCTACTTACTATTTGAATTTAATGATTTATCTAAATATTTTTTCAAAAACTAGACAGTAATATACTTTGCAAACATGCTATAGTATTAACATGAGTGTGCCTTTATACCCTAAATTATCATCAATTTATAATAAAATAATGCAATTAGCTATAGCGATTGCATTTATCGTTTTGTTAATGAATCTGTGGCTATTTAACTACAATGAAAATAAACAAACGATTAATGATCATTTTTATTATGTCGGTCAACAATATCTTAAACAAAACAACCTTGCGCTTTCTATTGTTATTAAACAAGATAAAAAGCAACTGCAAAAACATGTTGATAATTTAAGTCAAATTGACTGGCTAAGAGATTTGTATATTTATGATGTCTCAGGTCAACTTATAGCGAGCACTCGTGCTCACCACAGTGTTAAAGATCTATATGGTATATCACCAAATAAAATTAATAAGAGTGCAGAATATGTACCTTTTATTAGTGAAATACGTACAGATGAGCTCCATGGTTATGCTCGTATGACTATTGAGAAAAAATACTTAACCGAAAATTTATTGACCAGTAATAATGAACAATACAGTTGGTTACGCTTGATGTTAATTATTGCCGGTATTGTTGGATTTTTACTTACCCGAGGATTAAATCGTTTTAGTCGTCAAGGTTTTAGACTTTCACAAAAAAACTAACCTCAGTGTTGTTTAGAAAATAATTATATAGCCTTTACTTTTATTGATTTTTCACAAAAGCTAATGTTTATCGACGTGAGCATTGGCTGGAATAAAAGAGAGTATACATCCTATGAAGGAGACTTTTACGTTATTTGTTAGGCACCCCTCAAAAAATTGAAACAAAGTCTCTTTATCTATAAGGAAAATGAGTCTAGCTTAATCCAACTTAAACAACGTTGTAACTGTATTTTCAATCGTTTCTGCTAACTGCTCAGCTGGTTCCTCTCGAATTTTTACTAAACGGTTAAAAACATCAATAAGACGTAATGGTGAATTAGTTTCTCCCTGATAATTAGCAAGTGGCATACTTGGCGCATCTGTTTCTAATACAAGACTTGAAGCTGGAACTTTTTTAAGAGCTTTAATTGTTTTTTTTGCTCTCTCATAGGTTATTGTGCCACCAACACCTAATTTAAATCCTAAATCAATATATTGACATGCCTGTTGGTAACTACCCGAAAAAGCATGAATAATTCCCGCACGATTTAATTTTACTTTTTTTAACAAAGCGATAACTTCAGAGTGAGAACGACGGTGATGAACAATTATAGGTAAATCGTATTGTTGTGCTAATGCTAATTGATAATCAAAAAAATGTTGTTGTTGTGCTAGGTTATCCTGCTCTTTTGCAATCACACCATCTATACCTGTTTCACCAATGGCAATGATATTGTCTTTATATTCAGCGACAATTTGTGATAAGTCTTGCAAGTGGTTTTCTGTTAAGTCTTTTAAAAACCACGGGTGAATGCCCAAGCAGGCATGCAATTGATTAATTTTTTTTAACGAAAGTGAGGAACAAAGTGTTAATACATTTTGCCAGTTATTAGGGCTTATTGAGGGAACAATAATTTGATGTATGCCTTGTTCTGCACACATCGTTAATAATTTTTGAAAGCCATTGTTAAATTCATCAAAATCTAAATGACAATGGCTATCGGTAAATAACATTGCTACCTACATCCGCTTCTACTGCGCCGTAACGCAGTTCGTTAGTTCATAACCTAGCTTACATGCGTTCCATTACATCAATACCTAAAATATCTAAACCTTGTTTTAAAGTCTTAGAAATATGCTGACATAACAACAATCGAGATTGCTGAACTTCATTAGTGATGCCTTCTTTTAAAATAGGGCAGGCTTCATAAAAGCTCATATATAAACTAGATAACTCATATAAATAATTACAAAGTAAATTGGGTGTACACTCACTTACTACGGCATTAATAACATCTTCGAATTGCAATAACTTTAATGCCAAAGCTTTTTCTTGAGGCTCAATGATTTGCAACGTTGCTGTGTTATACGTTGCTCCATTATCACCTTCAACTTTGGAGAATATACTCTGAATACGTGAATACGCGTATTGTAAATAGGGAGCGGTTGCCCCTTCAAAACTGAGCATGGTTTTCCAATTAAAAATATAATCACTGGTACGATTTTTTGATAAATCAGCAAACTTAACTGCACCAATACCTACCTTTGTTGCTATCTCAGCAAGTTTTTCGGCATCGTAGTCAGGATTTTTTTCTGCAATAACGTCGCTTGCTCTACTTACCGCTTCGTCCAGTAACTCTGCTAGTTTAATTGTGCCGCCTGTACGTGTTTTAAAAGGTTTACCGTCATTGCCCATCATCATACCAAATGGACAATGCTGATAAGCAACAGCTTCAGGTAAAAAACCGGCATTACGAGCGACAATTTCAACTTGTTTAAAATGTAGAGCTTGACGAGCATCGGTAAAAATAATTATGCGGTTGGCATCTAACTCATTACTACGGTAACGACAAGCAGATAAATCGGTCGTTGCATATAAATAGCCGCCACCTGATTTTTGTACAATAAAGACAGAAGGCTCACCATCTTTATTTGCCATTTCATCAATAAATACAACTTTAGCGCCTTGATCTTCTTTAGCTATATTTCTAGCCATAAGTTCATCAATAACGTTTGATAAGTCATGGTTGTAAGCACTTTCGCCCATAATGTCTTTACGCGTTAACGTGACACCTAATTTTTTGTAGATTTCTTCACTATGCGTTATTGAAATATCGATAAACTGTTGCCATAACATGCCACATTGCTGATCGCCACTTTGAAGTTTAACAACATACTCACGCGCTCTATCGGCAAAGCCATCTTCGTTATCAAAACGAACCTTTGCTTCTCGATAAAAGTTCTCCAAATCGGCAAGGGCGGTTTCAGCAACTTCGTCAGCAGCAAGTTTATCGCTTAAGTGTGCCAACAACATACCAAATTGTGTGCCCCAGTCTCCCATATGGTTTTGGCGAATAACTGTATGGCCTTTAAATTCAATGGCACGAGCTACTGCGTCGCCAATGATTGTTGAACGTAAATGACCAACATGCATTTCTTTGGCAAGGTTTGGCGCTGAATAGTCAACAACCACTCTTTGGGGATTCGTTGGTTGGTCAACACCAAGGTTTTTATCATCACGAATACTAGTAAGCTGTTGTGCTAACCAATTTTTGTCTAAATGAATATTAATAAAGCCAGGGCCTGCAAGCTCTATATTATCGGCTATACCGCTAAGATCTAATTGCGCTACCACTTGAGTTGCTAAATCTCTTGGGTTTGTTTTTAGCTTTTTAGCTGCGCCCATTACGCCGTTGGCTTGATAATCACCAAAGTTAGCGCGGTTTGAAAGACTTACTGCCGGATTTGTATCTGCAGGTAAACCAGCAAGAACCATAGCCGCTGATACTTTTTCACTTAATAGTTGTTTAATATTCATAATTTGTAATCTTTTAACTTGTTTAGTTACCAATTAATAATGTACATGTTTTGTAAATTAAATTGGATTTTGGCAAAGCCGTCAAGTAATTTAATCAGAGAACATAGGGAAGCTATGTGACTTGATGAAATGATGCAGACAATGCCGTTAAAATTCTATTTAAGAAGCAAACATTAGTGCTCACGAGTTTTATGGAAAGTTATGTCAGGATAACGTTCATGTGCCAAATTTAAATTGACCATAGTGGGGGCGATATAAGTTAAATTATCCCCGCCATCGAGTGCTAAGTTATCAAAGGCTTTTTTACGAAATTGCTCTAAAGTTCTTTCGTCATCACAATTACACCACCTTGCTGTTGCAACGCTTATTGGCTCATAAATAGCGTCAACTTTATATTCTGTTTTTAAACGTTGTACTACAACCTCAAATTGCAAAACACCGACAGCACCTACAATCATTTCATTGGAGTTCAACGGTCTAAATACTTGTACAGCGCCTTCTTCAGAGAGCTGGATTAGGCCTTTTTGTAGCTGTTTAGCTTTTAATGGATCGCGTAAGCGAATACGACGAAACATTTCAGGAGCAAAATTAGGAATACCACTAAACTTCATGTTCTCACCTGCAGTAAAGGTATCGCCGATTTGAATGCTGCCGTGATTATGTAAACCTATGATATCGCCAGCATACGCTTCTTCAACGTGGGCACGATCACCTGCCATAAATGTTACGGCATCGGCAATTTTTACATCTTTACCAATGCGAACTTGGCGCATTTTCATGCCTTTTTCGTATTTACCTGAACAAATGCGCATAAACGCAATACGATCGCGATGTTTAGGATCCATGTTTGCTTGGATTTTGAAAACAAAACCGGAGAACTTTTCTTCCGTTGCTTTTACTTCTCGAACATCTGTATGGCGTGACAGTGGTACAGGAGCCCATTTTGTTAAGCCATCTAACATATGGTCAACACCAAAATTGCCCAATGCGGTTCCAAAAAACACAGGTGTTAGTTCACCTGCTAAAAATTCTTGCAGATCAAATTCGTGTGAAGCACCAACGACAAGTTCTAACTCTTCGCGAAAATCTTCTGCATAATTTCCAAGTACCGCATCTAATTCAGGATTATTTAATCCCTTTATTGTACGTACTTCTTGAATTGTGTGACCTTGCCCGGTTTGATATAAAACGGTTTCGTCAGTTAAAATGTTATAGATGCCTTTAAACTCTTTTCCCATGCCTATCGGCCAAGTAATAGGAGCACACTTTATCTTTAATACGTCTTCAACTTCGTCCATCACTTCCATAGGATCACGAACATCACGGTCCATTTTATTCATAAAGGTAATGATAGGTGTATCACGTAAGCGGGTAACTTCCATTAGCTTAATGGTTCGTGCTTCAACACCTTTAGCAACATCAATTACCATTAAACAAGAATCTACCGCGGTAAGTGTACGATAAGTATCTTCAGAAAAATCTTCATGGCCAGGAGTATCAAGTAAATTGACTAAGCAGTCTTTATAAGGAAATTGCATCACTGAGGTGGTAATAGAAATGCCACGATCTTTTTCCATTTCCATCCAATCAGACTTAGCATGTTGACCCGATTTTTTACCTTTCACCGTGCCCGCTTTTTGTAGGGCTTGACCAAAAAGAAGAACTTTTTCAGTGATGGTGGTTTTACCCGCATCGGGATGCGAAATGATGGCAAATGTCCTACGTAATCCGACTTCATTGGCTTGTTGAGTTGTCATGCTTTAATTTATCTCACTGGTATACAAACTGATATACATAAAATGATTTTTTATATATTTCTTCGATCTTCTGGAAGAATCAAAATTCGGCGCATTATATCACCATATAAAAAAAGTCGCATTAAGCGACGTGATTTTTTTGCAGAGAAACTTTTATTCATTAACACCTTAAAAACTAGATGAATGTCTCAATTGGGTCCGTTTAAACCTATGAGTTGACGCCTATATTGGCGTAAATAATACTTGTATAAAAAGTATTGATAGTCTTTTCCCACGAGGAAATCTCAAAGTTATTGACGAAGTCTTTAAATTAACAGATCAAGAATCTCAAAATTTTTTAAATTAATCATACGTATTTATTAGCTATATATATAAACAGTAAAATAGCCAGTTGCATGTTTATTTTATATTTGATATTTTTATGTAAGCGCTTACATGCTTGTTGAGTGTAATTTGATTTAAAAAAAATTAGCAATAAATAATCAAAAACTAAATGTCGGAAAAAATTTAGATGATGGCAAATTTGCTACTCCAACCTCTGTTTTCGCAGCTCTTTATGGCCAAGTAATAGCATATGTCATAAGTTTTATCGGTGAAAATAAACGATTAAAAATAGGAAGAACAATATGCGTTTTAAATACATTACAGTATGCACTGTAATTATGTTTTTGTTGGCCGCTTGTGGTGGCTCTGAGAAAAAAGAACAATCTATAGAACCGATTGGCGGTACAGAGCTGACCCAGTTTGCGTTTTTAAAACAGAATAATCCCAGTTTAATAGACGATGTTACTCTATTCATTAACTCAGGAATTGTTTCTGTGCAGCTAACGAGCAATGTTGATTTAAATGGCTTAGTAGCGACCTTTGAACATAATGGAGCAACCGTTAGCGTAAATGGAGTCAAGCAAACTAGCAGTGTCACAAGTAACGACTTTAGCCAGCTGGTTACTTATCAAGTGACTACTAGTGATGGTCGCGTGGCTGAATATCAGATTGAAGTCTTCGAGTTTATTGAGCCGATGGATAATACAGAGTTAACTCAGTTTTCGTTTTTAAAATCAAACAACCTTACTTTGAACGACGATATTACTTTATCCATTAATTTGGGCCTTGTTTCGGGCCGATTAACAACTAATGTCGCTCTTAATAGTTTAGTAGCCACTTTTACACATGAAGGAGCAACAGTCAGCGTCAATGGTGAAGAGCAAGTCAGCGGTGTCACAAGTAATGATTTTAGCCAAGTAGTCAAGTACCAAGTGACCACTGCTAATGGTCAGATGGCCGAGTATCAAGTCGATCTCATTCAATTTACCGGATTGCCGATTATTTATGTCACGACTGAAAATGGGGCCGGAATCGACTCAAAAGATGACTATGTAAAAGGTAGTGTGTCAATTGATGGCGGTCGAGAGTTTGCTGATTTGACAGACGCTTCAATGAAAATTCGTGGTCGTGGTAATTCAACCTGGTACCTTCATCCTAAAAAACCTTACCAGATGAAATTGAGTGATAAAGATGAATTTTTGGGTATGCCCGCGGAAAAAAAATGGTTGTTCTTGGCTGAGTATTCGGACAAAACGTTACTACGAAATACTATTGCCTTTGAAATGGGCCACATTAGTAAGTTGGATTGGACACCGAGAAGTTCATTTGCTGAAGTGTATTTGAATAATAGCTATAACGGCACTTACAACATTACTGAAAAAGTAGAAGAAAGTGACCACAGAGTACTCATAGGAGACACTGGGTATTTGTTAGAAATTGATCAACCTGAACGTTTAGACCTTGATGATGTTTTTTTTCACACAGACAACTTTCTACTGAATATCAAAGCCCCTGATGTTGTGAAAAACAGCAGTGAATACAATTATGTTAAAGACTACTTAAATGAATTTGAAGGTGTTCTAATGGGATCACGATATGACGATCCAACCGATGGGTATGAGAAATATATCGACGTCGACAGCTTTATCGATTGGTATTTGATTAGTGAAATCACTAAAAATGTCGACTCTAAAAATTTTTCCAGTATTTATCTAAACCTTCTCCCTGGTGAAAAAATTAAAATGGGTCCATTGTGGGATTTTGATTTGTCTTTTGGCAATGTTGACTACGCTGATAGTCGTTATGCCGAAGGATTCTGGGTTAAGCAGCATGTATGGTATACCCGTTTATTTCAAGACCCAGTGTTTATCGATAAAATAAAAACACGTTTTGCTTACTTCAAACAAAATCAACAGTTTATCTTAGACAAAATTGACAGTGCCGCGCAGAGACTACAATGGGCACAGCAAGAAAATGATGATAAGTGGCATACCTTGGGCACGTATGTTTGGCCCAATCCAGAGGTTTTTGATACTTATAGCGAAGAAGTAGAGCATTTAAAATCGTGGTACAAAGCTCGGATGGATTGGTTAGATACAGCTTATAGCAACATGTAATAACAAACAGAATAATCCGGTACAAAAAAGTCCAATGAGAATAAATGTTTGCGTTCAAGTTATTTAATTGCCACCAACATGGATGTTGGTTATATACCAGTGCTAATTCAAAGTGTGGATTTTAATTGAAATTTAAAAGACTTTAGACAGGGCGGATAGTTTTAGGTATAGCATTCTATATCAGAATTGTCTAAAGACTGTGTGCTCCCGCACTGTCACCTTACCCTATATCCATGTCGAGCAACGCAGCATAAAGTCTTTTAAAATCAAACCAAAGGGATGCGCTTTAATCATAAGTCTCAGCGTTACTTATACGGATGTAAGTACTTAGATTATGTCCATTGTTGCACATGTTCATTGTATTTAAATATGGTCAAATAACTTGTTAAACTAGCCTATTCTTTATTTTATATTAGAAAGTATGGACTCACGTAAAATCAAGGAAGGTAAAAATAAGTTGTTAATAGTTAAGCTTTTATTTTTATAAACATTTTTTAGAATCCAACGAGCAGACATCTTTGCCATTTCGGTTATTGGGTAATCAATAGTTGATAATTGTGGAAAAAGATACTCGGTAATGAAAATATTATCGAAGCCAATAATAGAACAATCATTTGGAATGGATAATTGATGTTCTCTTGCTCCTTTAATAGCTCCTGACGCCATTTCATCATTGGCACAAGCTATAGCTGTAAAGGGGACTTTTTTCTCTATAAAATGGTGTATTCCTGCTTGGCCACTTGTTGTTAAAAAGTCACCTTCAAAACATAAACTTTTATTAAAAGAGATATTCGCTTCAGCCAACGCTTTTTTATGCCCTTCAATGCGGTCATTTGAATCTTGTTTATTTTCAGGCCCTGAAATGTAAGCAATTTGCTTGTGTCCTTGATTAATAAGATAGTTAGTTGCAAGGTATCCACCTAGAACGTTATCTAAATAAAAACAATTTTCTGCAATTTCAGGGATAAAGCGGTTAACAACGACAATGGGAGTTGAACCTTTACTTAACTCAATTAGGTATTCATCAGAAACAGCATCGACTAAAAGTATTAACGCATCACAATTACGATCAATTAAAAAATCAATACCGTCTTTTTCAGTATGCTCATCACTATGGCCAGCAGCAATAATGGCATGTTTGCTTGCCGCTCTTAATTCCGACTCGATACCGGTTAACATGTCACCATAAAAGGGTCCATGCAATTCAGAAACCAAAATACCTATACAATCAGAACGACTTGTAGCAAGCGAGCGTGCAATAGCATTGGGCCTGTAATTTAGTGTTTCCATGGCCGCCAAAACTTTTAGTTTGGTTTTTTCGCTAACGTGTTCATGGTTATTCATTACCCTTGATACGGAGGCTAATGACACACCAGCAAGTGCTGAAACTTCGTAAATAGTTGCCATTTTATTTCCTGTTTAAATGTTGAGCTAAGCGCCATTGTTAATCGTTTGTTTTTATATATTCACTCCACTTCAATAAGCAATATCTAGCCTAGCTCAAAGCTGCTTCTTGAGGTGGGAGGGGCATAACTATCAGCCCAACTACTTAATATTTTTAACTTTCTATAAAATCTGTCTACCTAATATCGGAGAGTATACCAACGCATAACAAGGGCGACAAGTATGACAACTATTACAGTGTAGCGCGTGAAAGATAATTCCATAAATTCACGAGTTTTTTTAAGGCGAGTAGCCATTTTTCTTATTATTTTAATAAAAATGTTGATTTTTTATGTCAACAGAGTAAAAATGAAAGCGCTTCCAAAAATATTATGTGTTTATGTATAAAAGGTCAATAGCTTTAATACAGTGAAAGTCTTTGATAATAAAAACTATAAATAATAAACGATAAATAACTTATTAAAGGATATAAAATATGGCCGGTCCAATAGTGGCAGCTAACAATGGTAACTTTGCAACCAATAACACAAATGGAAATTACTCCTTTGCGTTAACATCTCTTACATCCTTATTTTTTATGTGGGGCTTTATAACTTGCTTAAATGATATATTGATTCCGCATTTAAAAAACATCTTTGACTTAAGTTACAGTCAAGCCATGTTGATTCAATTTTGTTTCTTTGGTGCCTATTTTATTGTCTCATTACCTGCTGGAACACTCATTAAACGTATTGGTTATCAAAAAGGAATAGTTTATGGATTACTCATTGCCAGTATAGGTTGTGGCATGTTTTATCCAGCAGCATCTGCTCATAGTTACCCCGTGTTTCTTGCTGCATTATTTGTTTTGGCATCAGGGATCACTTTATTACAAGTTTCGGCCAATCCTTATGTGAGCGCATTAGGTGATGAAAAAACGGCATCTTCTCGTCTAACAATGACGCAAGCCTTTAACTCGTTAGGTACCACTATAGCGCCGTATTTTGGTGGTCTACTTATTCTTTCTGTTGCCACCGAATCATTTTCTACTCTTTCGGTAGCAGAGCAACATATTATACAAGCTCAAGCCGTACAAATGCCTTATTTAATGCTCGCTGCGGCACTTTTATTATTGGCTGCTATTTTTGCTTTTCTTAAATTACCGGTCATAGATGCTTTGGAAAGTGAAATAAAAGAGCCTCAAGAGTCCTCTGGTTCCGCTTGGCAGTATCGTCATTTAGTTTTAGGGGCTGTAGGTATCTTTGTTTATGTGGGCGCTGAAGTGGGGATTGGTAGTTTTCTCATCAACTTTTTAGGCATGGATACGATTGCCGGATTAGAAGAATCGGAAGCTGCAACCTACCTAACCTATTTTTGGGGTGGAGCTATGGTAGGACGATTTATTGGTGCAGCCGTAATGCAAAAAATTTCAGGTGGTATCGTCTTATTTTTTAGTGCTTGTTGCGCAATCATTTTACTTTTAATTGCTATCACCGCAACAGGAGCACTTGCTATGTGGGCGATATTGTTAATTGGTCTTTGTAATTCAATTATGTTCCCTACTATTTTCAGTTTAGCTATTCGAGGTTTAAAAAATCATACGAGTCAGGGATCTGGCATTTTATGCTTAGCTATTGTTGGTGGTGCCATTATTCCTTTATTGCAGGGCTTCTTAGCAGATTCGTTTGGTATTCAAATGTCCCTTATTTTACCTTTGTTATGTTTTGTTTTTATTGCTTATTATGGAATTAAAGGTTCGGTTCCACAAATTACACCTAAATAACTTATATAAGGTGTTCATTCTTTTAGCTTACTAAAGGTGAATACTTTTGGTATGCCGCTCTTTTTTTAATTTATTTAATAAGTAGGTTCTTATAATGACAAAATGGGATTTTAAATATGGCAAGTTTGCCATTAAATCTTTTGCTGTTAGTGTTGTAGCTCTAGGTGTTATTGCTTGTAGTGTAAAAGATATTGAAACGACGGCATCAAGTGAAGCTGTAGAAAATGTAAAACAAAAGTTAGAACCAGTTCCTACCTTTTGGCCTAAATTAAATCTCGCGGTAAAGCGTGATAACGTTGTTGAGCAACAAGTCGCTGAAATTCTTGCTGGTTTAACCATAGAGCAAAAAGTTGCTCAAATGATCCAACCTGAAATTGGTCAAATTAGTATTGAAGATATGCGTCAGTATGGCTTTGGCTCGTATTTAAACGGTGGCGGTTCTTTTCCAAACCGTGATAAACATGCTACGCCAAAAGACTGGATAAAATTAGCAGAAGCTATGTACCAAGCGTCAATTGATGCGTCTTTAGATGGCACTAATATTCCCACCATGTGGGGCACAGATGCTGTTCATGGACATAATAATGTTCTTGGTGCGACTTTATTTCCTCATAATATTGGTTTGGGTGCTACGCACAATCCAAAACTGATTGAAACTATTGCTAGCATTACCGCCAAAGAAGTGATGGTTACAGGAATTGATTGGGTCTTTGCTCCCACGGTTGCTGTCGTTCGTGATGATCGTTGGGGCAGGACGTATGAAGGGTATTCTGAAGATCCTGAAATTGTAAAAGCTTATGCAAGCTCGATAGTGCAAGGTTTACAAGGAACTGTGACAAATGATTTCTTAGGAGATTCTCGAGTTATTAGTACGGTTAAGCATTTTATAGGTGATGGCGGTACAGAAGATGGTGATGACCAAGGTAATAACTTGTCGAGTGAAAAAGAATTATTTGAACTGCACGCACAAGGGTATGTAGGTGGTTTAACGGCTGGTGCACAATCAGTTATGGCGTCATTCAATAGTTGGCAGGGTGTTAAAAGTCATGGCCATAAATATTTACTGACTGATGTGCTAAAAGACAGAATGGGCTTTGATGGTTTTGTTGTAGGGGATTGGAATGGTCACGGTCAAATAAAAGGTTGTAGCAATGAAAGTTGTCCACAAGCAATTAATGCAGGTTTAGATGTTTTTATGGTGCCAACAGATGCTTGGAAGCCTTTATATGAAAACACAGTTAAGCAAGTAAGTAATGGTGAAATCAGTTTAGCAAGAATTGACGATGCCGTTGGCCGTATTTTAAGAGTAAAAATACGAGCAGGACTATTCACTAAACCAAGTCCCAAAAATCGTCTTTTATCAGGTAAAACTGAACTAATTGGCTCTACTGATCATCGTGCCGTTGCACGTCAAGCGGTTGAAGAGTCGTTGGTTTTACTTAAAAATAAAAATAATGTGTTGCCATTAATGCGAAACCAAAAGGTACTTGTTACAGGAGATGGTGCGGATAATATTGGTAAGCAGTCGGGGGGATGGACAATTACTTGGCAAGGCACTGGTAATAGTAAAGCTGACTTCCCTGGTGGCACGTCAATTTATGATGGTATCGCTCAGGTTGTTAATAGTGCTGGTGGCAATGTGCAATTAAGCACTAATGGTCAGTTTAATGAAAAACCAGATGTTGCGATCGTTGTCTTTGGTGAAGAACCATATGCCGAAGGTAATGGTGATTTGGAAAGCATCGAATATCAACGAGGTAATAAAAAAGACTTAGCTTTATTAAAAAACTTAAAAGCACAAGGTATTCCTGTTGTTTCAGTGTTCATTAGTGGTCGCCCTTTGTGGGTAAATGCAGAGCTCAATGCGTCGGACGCTTTTGTCGCTGCATGGTTACCAGGTACTGAAGGTAACGGCGTCGCTAATGTATTATTTAGTAAAATTGACGGCACAGTTAACCACGATTTCACAGGTAGACTCTCTTATTCTTGGCCAATGAGCCCAGAGCAAACATCGCTTAATCGTTTTGATGAAAACTATGACCCCTTATTTAAATACGGCTTTGGATTAAACTACAGCGTTAATGATATTTTGAGTGATAAATTACCAGAACAATCAAGTATAGCTAGCGACGATAAACTTCGTAAAAGAGTTTTGTTTGAACGCAATGTTAAAGAGCCTTGGCATTTATTTATTTCAAATGGTCAACAAAATACTGAAATAACGTCAAGTGTTCTGTCCCTTGATTCCATCTCGTTGAAAACTACCGACCGAGAGGTTCAAGAAGATTCACTTATGGTGAGTTGGCAAAATGTCAATAAGGGAAGTATTTATTTGAACTCTAAAGAGCCCCTAGATCTGCGCTCATTTGCTGATGCTAATGGCATGTTGAGTTTTGATATTAACGTTAATCAATATCCAAGTGATCCTGTGTTGGTTGAAATGAATTGCGAGCTAGAGTGCCAAGGTGTTGTTGATATCACCAA
>Ga0105359_10001549_pt1 | contig 19353 bp, 27 predicted proteins | sample GOMGulsemesocosm_6_FD_83659 | JGI IMG/M metagenome (GOLD analysis project Ga0105359, IMG submission 83659) | Methane-oxidizing microbial communities from mesocosms in the Gulf of Mexico - GOM8C Gulf of Mexico | ecosystem: Environmental > Aquatic > Marine > Cold seeps | place: Gulf of Mexico...
AATACCACAGGAAGACAGACCATCTTTATCAAAGGCCAAGTGTTCACATGCAGTTTTATCTGCATTCCAACGCCCAAAACCACACGGAGCAGCTCGGCAGCACTCGCCCGAATTTACACAAGCTTTAACAAACATAATAACTCCTTAAATATCTATAAACCTATCTTAATGAAAGCATTATGATCGTCAAGCAGAAGAACAACATATTAAAGTTGACTCAGCACCCATAATCATTAAAGTAGTTGTTATATTAAACGTTTCAACATATACAATCAGGATGCTCATGAGATACAGCACTACGATAAGAACCGCACTTAGCCATGACGATGTCATTTCATCAGATCTAGACATGAGCATTATTAATCAACAGTTATCTGATCTGGATAGATTAGATAAGCTCAGTGATAACTTTTCCAATCCTGACAACCAAAAAGCATTTACCTTTATCAGTTTGCGCCCAGTTTCTTTCGAAAAGCAAAAACTTTTTGGCTCACACGTACCAGCTGAGCAAGCTCAAGAAATTCGGGTTATTGGTGCCAAACAAGATAGTAAAGGTGACTGGGTTCCCGACGAAAGCAATACATATTTTAAAGCCTTGATCACTCAGCGATGCATCAGTGATGCCTTGTTCAATAGCTCTAGAGGAAATGGTGAAGCTATCACACTAACTGAGCTTAATGGCGTCAAGGCTGACGGGTATGAACCTTTTTACAGCGCAGAAGACCAATACGGCAAAGGAATCAACAAAGCATCTAATACCGTGTTCGAGGCACTAAGCGGCGCTATAGAAGAAGTCAAACGTTTACAGCTAGATGATGTGGCTTTATCAAATAAAGAAAAATCAACGCTTATAAGTCACCTAGAGAGCATTTTACGATATAGCCAGAGAGGTTATAAATATGACCTGAAAAGCACCCGAGAACTACTTGAAAAAGACTTTCAACATATCAAAGCAGAAGTGATCAGCTCTATCACCAATAAAGTGCTTAATGTTTCAAAGCAACTACTCCTTGAAAGTAATGTCAGCAACAATACTGATTCAGATATTATCCACCACTATAAAACGCACAATGAAGTCGAAGGCAAAGAGGACATTGCTACATTGTTAGAGCGTTACGCTGACACAATGACTGGGCACGCCGAAAAAGATGAAGCTCGTAGTGTGCGTTATTGCGCTAACAATATCTCAAACACACACGTTAAAGAAGTGCTTAAAACTGGCTCGACGGCCAAAGGCTGGCTAGACATCGGTACACCATCAGGTGGCGCACCCTTCTTCTTTGGGGATGCCTCCGGATTCAATCATAACTGGTTTGAGCTAAGATTTAACTTTGTAGGCGAAAGAATGGATAGAAATGGAGAGATAACACTCTCTGACTCATCAGGCATACTAACTTTAGGCATGACTCGATACCAAATAATGGACTTATTACAATCCGCCCTCACTGGAGATTGGGTAAAGAGCACAATGAGCAATTACTTAGGCACAATACTACCTTTACCAGAAGCAAGCGATCAACATGACGAATATACAGTTGATATTCCAGAAGACACAGTTGAAACCAAAGAACTTACAACACTCGTAGAAGAAGCTTTAGTTTTAGCTAATTCTTCCTCTAAGGCTGCAAAAACAAAAATCAAACTCCTTGAGATCACCCAGCAACTGACAAAAGCTTTAGAGGAAGAAAACATTAGCCGCAAGACTACCTTACAAGAATCTCAGGCAGAACTTGCAGATAAGTTCTTTGATAAAAGCCAGGCACAGATAGAAAACCTTCTAGAAACAGTCGGAGAATCCCACCCTGAAATTAAGAAGATGATCCCCAAACTCCTACATAAATAGCAGTAAATGAAAATCCTAACTCGGTTATAGTGTATTTCTTATAAGTTGTTTTATATAAAATACGCTATAACAATCCTCATAGAGAGTTAACTTGTGCCTGAAAAAACAGAAAAAGAATTGAAATCGTTAAAAGAAATTGCGATTAATGCCCACAATGACGCAACAAGCAAGATGCATGAATACGCCTGCGCCCTACCGATTGGCACCGAAAGAATCAAAGCCTTTGAAGCGTATCAAAATATCCGACTAGCAACGCGAGTAGGATAGATTAAAAGTGATTTTCGCCTTAGATTATGATGACACCTATTCAAGCGCTCCTATGCTCTTTAAACCATTCGTTATTATGGCAAAAGAACAAGGACACAGTGTCACATTCGTTACTTACCGCAGCCCCTATGTTGGTAACCATGACATTGAAGCTGACGCAAATGAGCTAGGTATCGACATCGTCTTTACTTCCGGCAAACAAAAGCGCCATTGCTTCAAAGCAGATGTCTGGATAGATGACTCACCAGAGTGCATTCCAACAGCAGTACAGTTAGGTGAGAAGTATGATTCCTGTCTAATGTGTAATGACATGTACATCGTCACTTAATAAGCCCTAAACACAACTTCTCACACTATTTCGCCAGCCCATTTCTAAACAATACTAAAAAAACCGACCTGCATACCTATTTAACTATGAAGACAAATCTAACTTAAATTAAACAGGACAAAAGAATGACTACTTTTAAAATAGAAAACTCAGTATTTACTAATGCGCTAATTACGGTTTTAGATGCTGTAGAAAGAAAAGGAACAATGCCAATACTGTCGAATATATTAATCGATTCAACTAATGGCGTAATGATATTTACTGCAACAGATCTTGAACGTGAAATTGTAACTAAAATCTATACTCCTGAGATTGAAGATTTTAAAATCACAGTACCAGCAAGAAAAACTGTCGATATTTGTAAAGCGCTTCCTAGCGATCAAATATTAAAGGTTAAAATTGAAGGCGATGACAATGTAACTCTTTCGTCAGGACGAGGCCGCTATAAAATAGCTACTTTACCTGCTCAAGATTACCCTAACATCGAAGAGTGGAATTGCTTAACTCAATTCACCTGCACACAAGAAGAGTTACGTGGCGTACTGACCGATGTCCATTATTCAATGGCTAATCAAGATGTTCGTTACTACCTTAATGGTGCAATGATTGAATTAAGAGAAAACACTCTTATTACTGCGGCAACTGACGGACATCGATTAGCGCTAAGTAAGCGCCAAATTGATATCCCTAATGCAGATAACGTCAAAAACATTTTACCTAGACAAGCCGTTTTGGACTTTATTAAAAGACTAAGCCCAATCGATAGTGAAGTTACTGTTATGTTAAACAATAACCATTTTAGAATTGTTATTGACGACACTACTATCACTACCAAGCTTATAGACGGTAAGTTCCCTGATTATCAGCGTGTAATTCCTCGCAACAACGAGAAAAAACTGCTTGTTAATCGCGTTTTACTTAAAGATACACTCAATAGAGCTAAGATCTTAAGTAACGAGAAGTTTAAAGGTGTACGGTTTGTTTTTGAATCAGGTCAAATTAGCATTACTGCTAACAACCCTGAGCAAGAAGAAGCAAAAGAAGTTATTGATTGTGAATACAGCGGTGATAAAATTGAAATTGGTTTTAATGCTGAATATATTTTAGATATATTAAGTAATTTTACCACTGACAACATCATCATTTACATCAACGACGGTACAACAAGTATTATTATCGAACCTGAAGGTAATGACAATGTTAAAGCCATTGCTATGCCTATGCGTTTGTAATTAATCCTTAATAATCTAAAAGCCACTTTTTGTGGCTTTTTTTATCTTCCAAATTAACCTAGTCATGAGCAAGTATGATGCATACGAACACATTCCCGCTCTGAATAACGGTCAATATTATTGTTTTCACTTTTTGTTAAAGCCGATATAGAAAATACCACCGAAAACCAGACGACAAAATAAAGCAATACTTCTAAGGTTTGCTTACCCCGCTTCTTCCATTTGCTACCTATCATCACACATCCAACTATTTTAAAAACCCAACACACATAAGGCATTCGAGGGCGCATTTTCACCTATTGGCAATCATATATACCTATACGCACCAATGCGTATTAATGAACAACTATGAGAGGACATATGAAAGTAATCACCACAGTGGACGTTAGCTTGCTAAATGCTCATCGAGCCAGTCGAGGCATTCCGGCACTTGTACCAGTTGGCACTAAAGTCATCACTACGATAGACCTTAGCCTACTGAATGCACACCGTGCAAAGCAGATAACTAAGAACAATAGCTAAAACCCACTTAACATTTTTAAAAGAGACCACAACCATGAATAAGCAAGAACTTAAAACAATATCAACAGCCTTACGTTTTTTACTTAGTAATTTAGATGAAGAAGTTATCGATACATTACAAGATAATGGCGGATTTATTAAAGAAGAAGGTATTGAAGGTTTAATCAAAAAAATTGAAGAGCGTGAAGAAATGCCCGAAGGCACTATTCCTTTTGAATTAATTGATCAAACCGATACGGAAAGTGTTAATGGCTTTGTCAGAATAAACCCATGTGGTATCGCAATATCAATCCTGGGACACAATTCGGTTAATAAATACCAAGACTCTAATTGTGTGGCTTATCTAGAAAAATACGACAACAAGTTAGGTATTCGTGTTTATGATGATGCCAAGATAGACGAACCAACGCACAACATTAACCTTGCTGGCGCTAAGAACTAATTACACCAATACCACAAGACACTAACCTATCCACTTGGATACAACTAAAAAGCAGGAAACTAAAATGAGTACATTAAAAAGTAAACTAGAAGCATTGGGAGCAACATCAGAAACACTCGATTCAATCGTGGATGATGGCGCAAGTCGACTCGCCTCTCGCATCAACAACGAAGGTATGAGCGACCAGATCGAATTTTTAGAAAACAAAGTTGGACTTTCAGAAGATGAAATCCTAACAGCTGTACAAGCTGAACTTTAGAATTAATCATTAAACCTCAACTTTTCTGTTGAGGTTTTTATTTACTCAAAACTTATTATTTCACTACTCATCAGTAATGGCCTGAAAATCATAAAGATATGTATTTTTTAAAAGGTATGTGGTTATAATTTGCTAGTGGTTGCATTAATTCACCTTTAACCTAATCTATTTCACGGAGTTTGTATGCCCTTAACAAATATCAAAAAACTTTCAATCGCTCTACTTGTGCTTTCCCTTTCCAGTTGTTCGACTACAAAACCCGCTCACCTTGCCTGTGACTTTGTAGGCGGTTCTGTTGAAAATGCCATTAAAAGACACGAAAATAAAAACGATAGTGATATTCATGGGAATTTAATAAAAAAGAGAGATAACCCAGATATCCTAGAAGGTGTTTTAAGTGTTATTGGTGGAGTGCTAACAAGAGCTTTTAACTCAAATAATAATAACAAATGCACATAAGCTAATTCTGAGAAAAATCATTCTCAAATAAAGTATTTATTTTAATCTTCAACTATTTACACCTATGGAGACAGTTTTTTGATTTACTCTGTACAAAATTTGCCATATCATCCATCAATAAGTGCACTAAAGTAGCTAAAGCGTTCGAAGTCGAAATGATAGCTATAGCTGCTTGATTTCAATCTATAAGGTACATTAATGCTAAAATCCTTTTCATGGTTCATAGTATTCGCAACAGCATTCCTGCTTTCATTAAAATACATAGTGGAAGCAATAATGAATTCTATTCAGTTCTTAAGCCAGTTTCCTCTAGCTCCCTTTGCATTTCCCATAATAGCTGTATGCTACTTAGTATTTCTGTTTTTTAAAAACACCATCGTTCCATTCTTTTATAAATTTAAGTGGGAAACGAATAACGGAGACTACCTTTACCAATATTTTGTAGACGTAAAATTTAAAAGCGGTAAGAAAATCTATTTTCAATGCCCAATGCAATTTGACTTTAGAGCCAATGATGGTGATATCATCACCCATAGAAGAGTTGTGCACTATGTCCCTAATCGAATTCAGGCCATCATTACTCAGCGCAACATTAACCGCGATAAAATAATCTATAAAGAGTCTTAAGTTATTCAATGAAACCCAATGAATTTAAAGCCGGAATACTCATTTGCAAACCCATAAGAGAGTACCTTAATAAACGCATTTCCTTGGGCGCTAACTTCAGTTTTTTTGAAAGCAAAGGACTCTTTCAAAGAACATTTACAATCAAAGGGGATGCTGCGGTAATTAAAACTATTTTAACAGATCTCAATGAGTGGTATGAAGCTACTGTCAAATAACAAAAAAGACGACCAATGGTCGCCTTTTAAATGTCTTTTTTAAAATGAAATCTAACCTATCTGATTATTCTACCGTCACAGATTTTGCTAAATTGCGAGGTTGGTCAACATCCGTTCCTTTAATGATCGCCACATAATAAGACAATAACTGTAGCGGTAACGTGTAAACAATAGGTGCTATCAACTCCTCACAATGAGGAATGTTTATAACTTTCATCGACAGATCACTTTCAAATTTAGCATCTTTATCCGCGAACACATACATCAAACCTCCACGAGCACGCACTTCCTCAACGTTAGACTTTAACTTTTCAATCAAGTCATTATTTGGAGCCACAACGATTACTGGCATTTCGGCATCAATGAGCGCTAGCGGCCCATGTTTTAATTCTCCAGCGGCATAAGCTTCTGCATGAATATATGAAATTTCTTTGAGCTTCAATGCGCCTTCCATCGCGATAGGATACTGATCACCTCGACCTAAAAATAAGGCATTGTTCTTATCAGCAAAATCTTCCGCCAATACTTCGATGGACGGGGCTAAAGCTAACACCTCATCAAGCTTATTTGGTAGAGTCATCAACGATTGAGAAATAACACTTTGAATGTCTTTACTCATACCATGATGCCGACCAATGGCTAATGTCATCATAAGCAAGCCCACTAATTGTGTAGTAAATGCTTTAGTTGAGGCAACACCAATTTCCGCCCCTGCTTTAGTCATAAACGCTAAATCAGATTCACGCATTAAAGACGAACCCTGCACATTACAAATAGTTAAACTGGCGCGATAACCAATCTCTTTTGCCAAACGCAAAGCAGCTAGTGTATCTGCTGTCTCACCTGATTGAGAAATAGTTACTATCAAGGCATTCTTCGGCACATGAGATTTACGATATCTAAATTCACTTGCTATTTCGATATTACAAGAAACGCCAGCTAAAGATTCCAACCAATAACGTGCCACCATGCCTGAGTGATAACTAGTTCCACAAGCGATAATTTGGACGTGTTCAATATCTCTAAATATTTCATCAGCACCTTCGCCGAATGCGTTTTTGTCTAGCTTATTGCCAATTAAACGCCCTTCAAGTGTATTTCGTATTGCGGTAGGCTGTTCGTACATTTCTTTTAACATGTAGTGACGATATTCGCCTTTGTCACCACTATCTTGTGCCACTTCTCTATCTTTTGCTTCGCGTTCTACTGCTTTTCCATCAACATCAAAAATACTTACTCTATTTCGAGTGATCTCAGCAACATCACCTTCTTCTAAAAATGCAAACTTACGAGTAACTGGTAACAGTGCTAGCATATCTGATGCTATGAAGTTTTCACCTAACCCATAACCAATCACCAACGGGCTCCCTGACCGAGCAACAACAATCCGATCTTGATCTGAGCTATCCATAACAACGGTGCCATATGCACCATCTAGTTGCTTAACGGTTACTTGAACTGCGGCTAATAATGATCCTGCCGTTTTCAATTCATGATGCACTAAATGTGCGATGACTTCGGTATCTGTTTGAGAAGTAAATACATAACCTAAAGCCTGTAGTTTTTCTCTGAGCTCTTGGTGATTTTCAATAATACCATTATGTACAACTGAAATATTACTACCTGAATTATGAGGGTGAGCGTTTATTTCACTTGGCACACCATGAGTTGCCCATCGCGTGTGAGCTATCCCTGTCCCACCAAATAACGGATTAGATTTCAAAGCTTTTGCAAGCTCTTGTACTTTTCCTAAACGTCGAGAACGGTGTAATTGATTTTTGTTATCAATAATTGCTACCCCAGCAGAGTCATATCCACGGTACTCAAGGCGTTTAAGCCCTTCTACCAGAATACTTGAAACATCACGCTGTGCTACTGCACCAACGATTCCGCACATAAATTCATCCTTCATATTGTAGTGTTTTGCACAAATTAAAATAATGCTGTGCTTTTAAAATTACTTCTTTGTTCAAATAATAAGTTATTGCCCATTATCTGACTGTGGATTTGTTGACAAGGATATTTCTGAATTGAATGGTTTGTTTGGTTTTTTCTCGACCCATCCATCGGCTTTTAAAAGCTCAAGTCAGAAGCACAAAATCTACTTATCTAACTCAAGCATCAAGATGTTCAGGCTATTCGATGTCCAAAGCTAACTGAGAAACCGTTAGCACATCACCTATTAAATATTTTCTTCAATATACGCTTTAGCTAATGAAACTGTAGTGATTTTTTCTGCTTCGTCGTCAGGGATTTCAAGGTCGAACTCTTCTTCTAAAGCCATAATCAATTCAACTGTATCTAGTGAATCTGCACCCAAGTCATCAACAAAAGACGATTCTTCTGATATTGTTTCTTCATCAACACCCAATTGCTCAGACGTTAATTTAATTACTTTTAATAATACATCGCTCATGGAATACACCTTTCTTTACTTGTTAATATAATAAGACGAGCATTCTAATAATAATTTATTTTAAAAACAAGCAGATTACATCATTTTTAAAATATAGGACGTCAATCGCCTAGTTAATAGACTACTTACCTTTATAGAGATCTATCTTTATATTGAGTACATTACTTTTAACTAAAAAAAACAAGGGCAAAACAATGACAGAATCAAAAATCAAATACCCAGATCAAACTGATTTCTTAAATGAATGCGATGCATTATCGGTAAAGCTTTACGGCAAAAGTTCTATATATTTAACTGAGTGTCCCGATATATGTGTAGGAGAATTAGCAGATGCATTTGCTAATGATCTTTCACCTGAAGAATCGCTAAACTTACTAATCGAATTTGATGAAAAAGACCAACCAAAAAACGTTGCTGAATTATTAAATAAATACATTCGCAGCTTAGGTAAAACTGATGTTCACTACGCTTTATATGAACCAGAGAACGACGCGATTGACATAGTTTGCTTCATAGAGCTCAGTATGACAGCAAAAGTCATGGAAATGGAAGGCATGGGTGCAGAATATCGCTTGCAGTATTTTGACAAGCTATTGACGTGCCTGGCACGCTACTCCGATGAGTCTGGAGAAGATATCTCCCACGATATTAACGACAATGATATACAACTGATTAAGGAAGCATATCGAGAACACATTGTAGCTATTGAACTAATGGCAGCAAAATACAAAATCAAGATAGACACTATTGATAGAGATACTATCAATACGTAATCTACCACTTATTAAACCTCACACCCTTGTGAGGTTTTTCTTTACTATCTATTTATTATCATTAGACTTACCTCATATCATCATTCATTAAACAGGTAAAATATGAAAGTTATCTATAATCCTAAACCACTCACTGAACTTGAAAACCAAGCAGCTAGAAAGGAAGGTTGGCAAATTACCGTTTCGGATAAGAAGCACCCTGAAAATGATTATGACAAAAATTACTCATTGACTCCTACTGAGGAACCAAATGCATTCACTAGCCCTGAAGAAGCCTGGTGCCATATCATCACCCAAGCGAATAAAGCAGATTCCTTACATGAGAAAGCAGCCAACCTTATTCGCTTTTTTAACCCCGAACAGTGTGACGAGCTTAATATGACGTTCGTACCAAAGCTTGGCAAAGAGTCTATTCCAACCCATTGCACACGTTGCAAGAGTGCGGTTAAACCAAAAGACATTAATCTTGTAGGCCGCATGCCAGACTTTTCAACAAGAAGTGGATGGTTTACAGACAAAGAAAACGACCTATGGTCAATCCGAATAGAATTGAAAACACCGTGGTATCACCTTGATGACGTGGATTATAAAAAAGACCATGCAACATTTAAGGTGATGGATTCACATTGCAAGGAATGCTCTGACATAATGTCTGAGATGTTCAAGGATCTTTTTTAATTATTGAAATACTAACCATTAGCAATTATTCCCTAATCTACCCTATTTAATTAGACACACACTAAATAGGACAAAACTAATGAGTTCAAATTCAAATAAAATGACATTTAAGGGACATAATTATATCCGTGTAGAAGGCGACGCTGGTACGCCAGCCCGATTTTGGAAGATTGCTCTTTATACAGAGAAGGAATTCAATGCCTTATCAGATAAGCTTAAAGAGGGAGTAAGATCACTCTTAGAATCAGACCAATATCTCATTGATCTGAACTTCTAAAGCTTTCACCACTAAAACCTCGTTATATTTCGAGGTTTTTTTTACTCAAGCAGCGCTCTATTATGTAAGCGGCAAGCTTGATTCAATGGCTCTGCAAGTAACGATATATCCACTAAGTGGTAATAGGCCGACTCAACAACCTTCTTTAAAAATATATCCTTGTCACAGATATCGCCCATAGTGATAGTCTCGCCATCCCTTAACTTAGCAAACACAGAGTCTAAAGGACTAAGCAATGCTATTCTTTTTTCGTTATAGGCTGATGAAAAGTTAACACACCTAGCTTTCGTCGAAAAGTAATTTTCAGGAGTTACTATCCGCTGATGGTCAGGTGGAAGTTGCATAATCCACCCCAGATCACTTTTAAACCTAAAATAAGCTATTTTAGCTCTAGGAAGTATTTCTTTATCATCAAGCTCAGGAAGTATCTCCATTTTAGCCGTCACCTTTTCTAGAATACCTTTATGACGATTAAGCTCTACCATAAGGCGCTCTATTTCGGTGCCTTTAGCTAAACCAAGCAAGGTGTTGTAATTCTTTATTTTGAACATTTTTGAAATGACAGATTCTATCTTACGACCAGACTTGCCTAAACGAACACCTTCATTTTCCAAAGCGGATTTTAGACAATCACGAAGGTCGTGAACCATTTGATGGGTAGTTAAACTTATATTAAACATATTATTCCTTATGAAATTACATTCACGTTCCCCCTATTACATAAAATCATAAAATTAATGTTTAAAAATATATTCGACGTATCGTTGGCAATTCGGGGGCGCAGGGAGATATTCCCTTTCTAGTAGAACGCATCAGCTAGAAAAAAGATAATACCACCGATAGTTATTTTTTAAAACTTGCAAATGAATTTGATATTATTATGATGGATTAATAAACCAATAGTATTTTAAAATGAGAGACATATGACGATGGTAGGACGCGTATTTGTTAAAGAAAACTTGAAAGACAACCACTTATTAATTGGTGCTTCAGTGGGAACAATACTAAAGCCAGGCAAAGTGTATGATATTAGAGAAACACCCCATGGAACTATAGAGCTAATAGAAATTGGCAGCAGTTTAGTGAATGGTGAAGACTGCAACAGAGGAAGTATAGATAAATTACTCGCCACTTCCGAAGGCAGGCATTGTTTAGTTGCTGGCGAAAGTTGACACCAGTAACCTATTTTCCAGTAAGAACTTTCTGGAACCGTCCCTCTCAAGCAGGACATAGTATGCACAAGACCTTTAAAAGACATTCTTAGGCTTTCTTTTAACCCAAATACCCCAACGTTTCACCTCTTGATAATATTGGTCAAATCAACCGACCAAGGGGGTTTACCATTATTTAAAAAAAAAGCGTCTAAAAAGACGCTTGAAGTATTTTAAATAACTTAGTTAAAAATCATTATAACCACTAAGATCACCATAGTCAGTACCGTTTTCATAACCGAAACGCCTTGCTCGTTCCCAAGCTGCATTCCATAAATCAGTCTTAGCATCGGTCATTTCTGAGCCTTTGCCTTCTTCATCAGGGAATACTTGCGTAAACGCTTTGTGCATGAGCATGTTTGCATCACCTACATTTTCATTATCAGGTAAAGCATCTTGCCCTTCAACGATAGGAGTATTTTCTTTATCAATCGCAGCCAATTCCTTTTTAGAAACCAGTCTTGCAACTTCTGACATAAACAAAACACATACTGCATCAATCTCTGTCATCATTTCCCAACACCAACCATCAGTGAGTGAATTAACCATAATCTTTTTACCATTAACTTCTATCTCAAAGTCTTCTGATAAAAAAGGTTCTTCTTCATAATTACTATCAGTAATTATATAGCCGTTTTCAACACGCTCTGCTTTACAATCTTCCCCAAAGTAATACTTAATTACTTTTGGGATATCCTCTAATGCAAACATAGGTTGAGCCCAACCATTCCAACGGTTATGTGGATTAACAAACGCCTTGATAGGCATGTAATAATCCATGTTAACCCAAGACGGAACGATAATGTTTGGAATCGATTCAACAATTTCAAAATTTTCTTTGAAATTACTTTCTGATGTAGAACGAACAAAGCCTCCACCATAAGGTGAGAAATTCATTCTTCCATCTACTATATTTCCACGAAAGTAGCAGTTTGCCCTTTTAAAAATAATATCTTTCATATTTATATCCTCAATTGTTAGTTATTCCCAATTAACTAACTCCGAGGCCTGGTGACCAGGGGGATTCAACATGACTATACACTACTGAATCTCTCCTTGACTCACCATGATGTCTCATTATTATAGTCAGATTATTGATAGACAAAAGTGATTAAATATAATGAACAATATGTTACAACTAGCAACGGGCACATTTAACTATGATGAGCTAATCCCCTATGTCACAGCAAACAACGAAACAGCGATAACAAAGGCGATAGAAGCCGCTTTTAAAAGAGAAGGGAACACTTTAGGTGACTACAGTAGCCACAAAGTTGGCGCAATAAATAATCACGGACAATATCCAGTTGAGATCACTTATATTGATTGTTGTGATGACGTCGAAACTACACTGTGGCAGTTGAGGCCTGTAAATGTGTTTGTTAGCTAACTTGATTTAGACACGCAACCACCGCAGAGTTGCGCGTCTAAATAAACTACAGAGAATCCAAGTATTCCAAGGCAGGAAAGAATTCTTCATCTTCAAACCAACTATCCAACCAATCACCTATTGGTCGCCGCTCGTGCTCTACTTCCCTATGATCATTAATCCATTCCCATATTTTTGAGATTTGCTCTTCATATTGCCACGTCCCGAATTGGTAGAAAGGTTTGTCCAGAAATCCATAACCAGATTCTTTAGGAACTCTCCATTCAACCGTAAACCTCCTGTGCTTAGGTGTTATAGCTCTCCAGATGCCTGCGCACCCACTTGCACCACAACTACAGGTAAATGGCTCAAATACACTCCAACGACAATTCATGTAGCTTTCAAACGGGTATTTTGAAAATAGCATAAACGCCATAAAATCCGAATAGTGCTTAACCTCTTTGCCGTTAATAATAATTTTAAAAACAACAGTGTTATGCTCCTCATCTTCAGAAATATTTAATTCAATACTATCATCAGCCCTATAATAGTTGTTTTTTCTTCTAATACTCTTTCTACTTACCATAAATAATCATATTCCCATCCAATAATACTGTGAATATAACAAATATTAAATTTTAAAACTGAACAATAAATTTAAACAAAGTGAGCCAACTTTCCCTATGAGGTAAATACATATCCATAACGAACGAAGTAAAGATGAGTAATTAGATGAATAATAAAAATGAAAGAAAGACTACTGGAAATAGTATAAGCAGCAAGATAAACCAATTAAACTTTGGTAGGAATGAAAGTAATGTAAAACATATACCTAAAAGCGCCCGTAAACCAAAAAAGTACAACTTAACACTGTTTATTTGTGAAGAAACAGGGCAAGTTATTGTTTGATTAAAAAACGACACCAAAGAAAGCCCGTGAGATATAACTACTAAATTGTAAGATATCAGCCTAATTCCTTTGACCAATTATTAAAAGCAATATAACCTCTACAGTCAAACATAACCTCAGTTGTAGATAGTAGTCATGACAAAAGAAACAATTTCGCTAAGCGAATTAAAACAACAAAATGATACGCCCAACTCACCCCCTGGCAAAATGTTTTTAAAATTCGTTCTTGAAAAAAGAGCTATCACCCTATCCACCGCCGCCCTAGATTTAAACCTTACACTAGAAGAACTGCACGGATTCCTAGAAGGCACCAAATCAGTGGACGCTGAGTTTTCATTGAAATTAGCGGATTATACTGGTGTCGAGCCACAGTTTTGGCTCAACTCCCAAGCCAATTTTGACAAAGAAAAAAAGAATTAATTTAATCGTAAAAAAACACCCTATTACCTACTTACTTAGTTATGAGGCTAATCTCATAACTAACAATACAGGACAATACAAATGAAAGTATTTGTAATTAATTACGATTTAAAGCAAGAGAACCTAAAACCTTCAATTTTAACAACAGCTCTATTAGCTGCTAAAGAATTACAAGAAGTAGCAGAAGAGCAAGACCTATCTGTCTCAAGTGTAAACGATAGAAAACTAAATACATTAGAAGATATTGTTAAGTATCTTGAAGAAGGTATATCCGTGTATGTTGATGAAGAAAACACACCAATATACGCGATGTGTAATATCGCCGAAGTTGAAACAGATGATAGTGAAACAATCTTTAATCAAATCGAACGCGCTGACTCAGCATCTTTCGATGATTATTTTTGCCGAACATTATCACCTAATTCAGATGAAGAATTTTATTTCTCAATTGACTTCTGCTCTGGTAGAGAAGATGTGCAGTTCAATTTCACATTAGATGAAATAACTAATGCAAAAAGAATTAATGACGCCTGGAATATCCCTTGTGCGGATATGAGTCAAACTGTAGAAGTGGTGTTTTATAGTCTAAATTCGCTATAACCCCTTCTCCTCACACTAAAAGACTAAGCTTTTGCTTGGTCTTTTTTTTACCCAAACAAAACCAGCAACTGCGTTGACATCAAATTCATTATCATTAATATATCAATCAAACCACATGAACTTAAACATAAAAAGGAAATGCAATGGATATCTTCGAATTAGATGCATACATACCAACACTTCGCAAAAAGAATAAAGCGTTTGAGAGTACGGTGCCGTTTCATAACGATCAGTGCTTTAGCGCCCTTCTAGAAAGCCGAAACTTCGAAGGTGGATACGGTGATATCCTACTAGAGGAATATCAAGAGAACATCAAGCATGCGTTTAATCGCGGATACCAGCGTGGCGTTACGCAAACTTTAGAACGCCCAGAAGTAAAAGCATTCACTCCTGATGCCGTCTCATTACTACAAAATATTAATCCTGAAATGAACATAGCCAAAAACTGGTATCATTTAGATGAATTTGGGACTCTTATTTATAAGAAAATTCACTGCAACGAAATAGCTAGTGAGTTTCAATCGCCTCTTTACATGATGTCACTGTTCATGTTCGATTTAGGCTTTAAAATTGGCGTGCAAAATCAAGCTATGGAGAACGAAGTTAATAACATAGCTGCCTAGACATCTATTACATCCAAACACACAGCGTCGGCGATTGCTTTACTGAGTCTCGACGCGAAAACACAATAAATTCATCTATCGAAGTTCATATATAACCCCTTAGAAAACAAGCTGTAACAGGTTTATCCTCAAATAAGTAATATTTCAAACTATAACGCTAATTATTCCTCGCCCCGTTTTCCTAATTAAAGTGACAATAAAATTAATAAACAATCATTTCAAGGAACAAAAATGAACAAAATTATCGTTGCACTGGTTTTCGCAACAACATCTATATCCGCAATTGCTGGTGATTCGACCTTCGACCTAAGAGATAAGAATGGGCACTATGCTGATCTCTTTGAAAACTTCAAAACCGTCCAAGTAGTAAAAGGGATGAATGGAGAACAAATTGAATGCTCAGTAAGACTTACCAGGGCAACAAACCTGAAAAAAACTAGACATAGATACCCATCAGAAGAGAAGTTTAGGAAAAACCCCCTCAAAGCTTGTTTATCTAAAGGTGATGCTAGGCGGTACAATCAGTTTTTGAATTACACAACCTAATCAATAAAAAAAGAAACTTCGGTTTCTTTTTTTATTCCACAGGACAAAGAGTTATCATAGAATAATTTCTGCGCTGCAATTAATAGATATAAAATATCTAGTAATGAGCGACAGCAAAAAGAAACAAAAAAAAGAAGAACATAAGATCTTCTTTAAAAATAATTAATGATTAGCAATTTCCCAGTCATTAATTTTATGCTTAAATATCATGCCTCTTGGAGCTGATAACGCTAATTCATCTAGTGTGTCATCAAACCAAACCCCATCCAAAGATGGATGATATTTCTGAACATAAAGACCAAAAAGATGATCCTTGTAAATCATATGGTTTGTTTTGACAGAAATTGCGTCTTTGAGTAAGTCAGTAGGCACAAATCCTCTCACTTCACTTAATGACGCTAAATCTTCATCACCGTTTGATTTTACTTCTGCTACAGCTTCATCACGAGACAAATAATCACGATAATACTCTTCTTCATTTTCATCATATCCAGTAACTCGATATAGCGTAGATTCAAAAATGTAGCTGTTCGATAGTCCCCACTTTATAAGCTTATCATCACCAAACGCGTAATAATCTGCAAATGATCCTGTAGAGTTAGCTAGTTCCTGTGTTTTACCACTGAGTCGAGCGATACGCTGCCACTCGTTTGGATACATAGAAACACTTAGTCCATCGCCTTCATAAGAGAATTCTCCCTTATCACCCACATCCATTGTTCCAACATGAAACACTGTATTAAAATTTAAAACCTTCATAAGGCCTCCTCAATTAGTTGTACTCTCACCACTTAATAAGCACAGAGCTAGATAAGCCAATACCAGTTAAGTTAGTCACCTAGGTCGTATCCTATTTATCGTCGAGACTTCCGTGCATTCGCACACAACTTACTAAACTAGGATATAACCATGAAAGCATTTGAATTAGCATTAATATTTGTACGTAACTTTTCAATAGAAGCTGTCCAATCACTATTTTGTGATGACACTAACCTTCACTGTGAAGTTGAACAAAAAATAAGATATTTAAGCGATAATGAAGGCACTGGATATGATACATATATTAATACCCTTCGCAGTTGCACATTTCTTGAAGCCGGAGAGTTTTTTACAGACTTCTTTGACGATGATTTTATTTTCAACAATGCCATTTTTGAATTAATGAAAAGTGATCCAGAGATTATTGATAACTTCAGAAATGATTTTATCATTCAAAATGATCTAAGCCTTAAGCAGTACGAAGAATTGGTAAATCCCGATACTTTTACTGCTTGCACCAATCACAGCATCAATGGGTTTTCTGAAGAATGCATGACAGAAGGTGCATTAATTTCGTCCTATGACGGAGTGTCAGATGAAGATGAGAATAAAGATAATTACGAACTATTTGGTTTTAATTATTTAAACTGTGTCAAAAGTATAGGCAATAAAGGTTCAGAAACTACGTTTCATAGCGTTAGTAGCCCTATGACTAATTCTTTACCTAAAATACCTTGTGCGTTTGACGATATTTTAAACAAATATCAAGAACAAGAAAACTCAATGTGTGAGTATATTTTTTCACACACCTTCAGAGATAACATGGAATATGGCGATGTAATGGTCGCTTTAGACCATATCTATGACTGGGATGCTGAAGACACTATGCCTAAATCTCACGATTGGGGCGCTGTTAGAGTAGAAGCTGGTTGGGCTGTTGTAGAAAAACCAGATTATAGAAATATAGAAGGTGTATTCGGCACGGCATCTTTACTTTTGAGAAGCAAAACTATTACTCAAGACACATTAACCTTGATTGATATCGGCGCGATTACTTTAAAATATAAAGAACGTAGCTATGTTCTAGACGTAGACACTTCTTCACCTTCAATAGTTGGAGATGATGGTGAAATCGAAATAGAACTAACCTTACTAGGCATACAAGGGAGCATGGAAGCATTCCCAGATGAGCGTTTTGATTTGTCCGTCGACCAATTAAAATGCAAAGAATTAACCGCTGAGATATTTGTTGGCGGCGAAGCGGACTTCACCTTTGCAACAGGAGAATTAGGCATTAATCTTCCAGATAATGAACGATTTGATATCACATTAACTCAAGATTAAACCACCGACCACATACTAAAACCTATTATTAACTTAATAGGTTTTCTTTTTTTTGATAAACTACTTTTTCGAAGTTATTAAATGTTCATTGATTTCATTTTTAAAAGCAGGACGAGACATGCAAGAAATATTAGAGTTTTACAAAATAGAAATGGAAAAATTCTCGCCAGGCTTTAATTCGCTAAGTGAGTCCGAACAAGATACTTTTAAAAAGAAGAACGCAAAAATACTTAATAGACACTTTACCATCCTCACACAAGAAGTTTGGTTTAATAACCCTCTAAGTTTAGAGGACTACTTTAAACTTAATGATCTTGAAGCTAAATTAAACCTCGTTTATGAGGAGCTTGAAGATAAGTACGAATTAGAAGGCGAACAGTTATTTAAATTCAATAAACTTTCTACCCTTATAAAAGGCGTCGGTAATACTTATCTTCGCATTTGCGAAAGCTTTGATTTTGGCAAAAATGAACTAACCTTCAATACTCTTTATGATTACGATCTTGATGATTTTATCTATCAAGAAAGAGCCGTTAAAGAATTTGATGAGGCCGCTGTAAAGCAATCAGATAATTTTTACGCAAAACAATATGAACTCAAACTTCATAGTGAATGGATGAGAGGTGTGTTCACACCAGATAAAACCCCTAACTTAAAACTAGAAGGGTTTTATTACCTCACATGCTCTTCTATGGCAACTTACATCAACTGTGAAGTAGAAGATGTGTACTATTCTATAATTGATGAGCTTGTACCTCATACGTACCCAGAAGCCCCAGAGGACTTTGATACTGAGATGGATGTATTCGAAGTAAAAGTTGACGCTCATGGCAAAGAAGCACTCTATGAAGAACTCAGTTCCAAAGCGCGTGATTTACTTATTAATTATTCATACAAGCTAAATGATGTTTTGAAAGGCTTCCCTGAAGACAAAATATGGGTCATAGAAAAAAATGAAGAAGCAACCGATCCCAAGATAGATCTTGTTTTTTCAAATGTAAACACCCTTAAAAGAACCCGCCTAAAGCATTTTCAAACTGATGTCGATACCTTAGGAACTTCTGATGTTGATGATTTAAAGGCACTAATAGCACTACATGTTGGCGCTTATAGGCAAGAAGTAATTGCTCTTCATCAAGAGCTTATTGTAAAGGAAGATAAAGCACGAACTAAACCTGATTAAATCGTCAATATATCCTCGACTCAATCCTATGTATTAGTGTCACACAACATT
>Ga0105359_10001559_pt1 | contig 19303 bp, 16 predicted proteins | sample GOMGulsemesocosm_6_FD_83659 | JGI IMG/M metagenome (GOLD analysis project Ga0105359, IMG submission 83659) | Methane-oxidizing microbial communities from mesocosms in the Gulf of Mexico - GOM8C Gulf of Mexico | ecosystem: Environmental > Aquatic > Marine > Cold seeps | place: Gulf of Mexico...
CAGAGCGCGAATACTTTGAAGAAATTTTTGCCGATAACGTTGATTATGAAGAGATGCGCGATACTTTTTATCCGCGCGTAAAAGAGATGTTAAACCTTAGCCCTCTACCGGATTATTTATATCGTAAATCCGCTTGGGGCCATTCTCGTGTTTGGGATGATCAAGCGCGTGCTGCGGGTTATTCTCCTGAACCCATCGATGGCATTTGGAACTGGGATGTTGTGCGTAAAGAGTCCTACTTCTGGAATCGTCGTTCAGCCACCGTGGGTGAAAGTAACCACGGTAATGCCAACGGTGCTAAGTTTGATGTCACGCAAAATTATTTAAAATACGCTGAAGAAAGCGGTTTTACTAAAGTGTATTCCGGTACTCAGGTAAAGGGCATTAGCCAAGATGCCAATGGTATTTATCTAGTTGAAGTTGAGCAGATGGATCCGATGGGTGAAGTTCTTGATACCTATACTTTGAGCTGTGGTCGTTTATTTATGGCTGCGGGTTCTATTGGTACTACTGAGTTATTGCTGCGTGCTCGTGAGCGTGGGGATTTACCCAACTTGAATGAACACGTGGGTGAAGGCTGGGGAACAAACGGTGATGCCGCAGCTATTCGCTCCCTTGCGCCTTCTTGGGGTCTGACTCAGGCAACACCCTCGGCCAGTAAAATTCATGATACGTCTTTTAATATGCCGGTTACGCTGGAAAATTGGTACGCGATTCAAGTGCCTGTTAATGCCGGCATTATTGCTTCGTTAAGTATGGTATACGATACGAAAAACCGCGCTAAGTTTGAATACAATGCCGATACGGATTCGTGTGATTTATTGTGGCCTAAAAACGGCAACGATGAAGCGATTGAAGCGACGCGCGCGATTAATACTAAAATTGCCGATGCAAGTTTAGGCGTACCGGGTATGCCAGGCCTTATTGATGATGTGCAAGCAAGCTTTACCGCTCATCCACTGGGTGGTGTTGTTCTGGGTAAGGCGACCGATGCTTATGGCCGTGTGCACGGTTATAACGGTTTGTATGTTATGGACGGTGCGATGGTTAATGGGTCGACAGGGGCAGTTAACCCGGCGTTAACTATTTCGGCTTTGGCTGAGCGTAATATCGAGAAGATTATTCAACAAGATATGTAATCTCTTTTGTTGAAAGTCTGCTTCTGAAAAGGCCATACTTTGCAGTATGGCCTTTTTTATTTCAGCTTAATCTTCAGTACAAAATAATTCATACAAACCGACCCCGAATGACATGGGCAATCACGCCAAAGGTCTTCTTCGTTGATAAATAATCCACAGGTATAAAATTCATTCTAGTATTTTAGACGCTTACACACGGGAATTTTCAATCGATTTATTTTTCATATCACGCTGAATATTTATCAGAACTTTACTCAAGGCAAATACGTGAGATCCCGCAGGCTCCAGAGGTTGGCAGCCATGATTGCTACTTTTAGGTTCAGTGATTTTTTTTACTCGGTGGATCATTCGACCATCCTCACTTGTTCTTAGTTAGTTGTGAATACTTTTTTTAATAACTAAGACGCAAGCGGAATAATAAAGACGAAATTTTATACGATGATATTCTAGCAACTACAGCCCAGATAGCTACATGTACCGACAGGCGCTAAATAGCGGTTGCGCCGCCATCAATGGGTAATGCTACACTTGTGGTAAAGCCTGCTAGGTCTGAACATAAATACAATACTGCCGCCGCAACTTCTTCTGGCTGGCCAATACGGCCAACTGGATGAAGGCTTTTTACATATTGTTCTTTTTGCGGATCGTTCTGAGTTGCGCGTTTGAACATTTCGGTATCAATAACCGCTGGGCAAATAGCATTAACTCGCAGACCTTTTTTACCGTATTCAACCGCAGCTGATTTGGTGAACCCTATTACCGCGTGCTTACTGGCACTGTAAATGCTCATTTTTGGCGCCGCACCTAAACCTGCGATGGATGCAGTATTGACGATAGCTGATGTGGATTGTTTAAGTAACGCAGGGATTTGATATTTCATGCAACGCCAAACGCCTTTCACGTTTACGTCCATTATTTTGTCATAGGTTGCTTCATCGCCATCGGCCAGTTTACTGGATTCAATTTCAATACCGGCGTTATTGAAGGCAATGTCGAGCTTGCCGTAGATCTCTAGTGTGCCAGCAACCATAGATTGAACATCTTGGTCTTTGGTGACATCACAAAGAATAAAGCTCGCTGTACCACCCGCTTGTGTAATTAGTGCGGTGGTTTCTTCGCCTGCACTGCGGCTCATATCAGCCACGACTACGCTTGCACCTTGTTGGGCGAAGGCTAGTGCTGTTGCGCGACCAATGCCGTTGCCCGCACCGGTAATTAATACGACTTTATCTGTAAAATTATTCAAAGCTGTTACCTAACTGTGTGAGTGACTATCTATTAGTAAATCTGTTAGTAAATCTGTTAGTAAATCTATTTGTAAATCTATTTGTAAGTCACTACACCTTAGGGGCTTTGGTGTGATTGTAGAAATTCGTTGTTTTTATGAAGCGGTATTCGTTTGAGTTATTGTGGTAAAGAGATAAGGTTTATTATTTAGAATTTTCCGTATTTCAATAAAAAATCAGTATTATGTAATTCATAGCCACATTCTTTAAGCCAACTGGTTGCCTCGTCCATATCTGAGAAAACTAAGCGCTCGTAATGTTCTTCGGTATGAGGAATAATTTTCTCTAGCTGCATTTTTTTAACGGCATTATGCGAATAAACGTGACAGTCTTTAATGCAACCATTGCCTTTAAACCATTGGCAATGCTTGATTATATGGGACTCCATTTCCGGCACCCCGAGTTCCCAAGCGTCGAAGATTGATAAAATAGCCCATTCTCCTGATATCAAGGGTTGAGCGATTTTTTTAAATTCTTCCATGTAAGCAATTGTAGCTTCTTCATTCCATGCCCCTTCAAACCACTGCAGAAGTACTTTGTTATTAACTTCTAGTTTCCATTGACCATGATTATTCAACACTCACCTCCTAAGCTCTGCATTCTAGTTTTCACGACAGACTCTACCGCTATAATAAATTTACTAAAAAGTGCAGCATACGTAGAGCACTCCGACTACCAAGCAATCCTTACATCAAACGCTTCGCCTGCTGCTGAAGAACATGCACCGCTATAACTATTTTCGCCCACTACTCTTATGAACCTCCCTATGTCAAAAGATGGCTCACCCGCGTCTGCAGTCAAGGCGCTTAAGTCTACACTGATGCTTATTCCATAAGGCTGGTTTATGGCGATTGTTTCTTCATTCACTATTTCATCAGCTGCATATAAGCCGTCGTCGTTTATATCTAACCAGACTGTCCATTTTGTTGTTTTCGCAACGGGGACTGTACTTGCGCCACTAATATCTAAGTTCAGTGTTCTGTTTTGGGCACCTGTTAATGGTATTGGAGTCACGTCGCGATAATCAGATTTTCCTGGATCGAAGCTTATGTCGGTTCCATTTATTACAACTTGCCCGATATCGTTGTCGGGGGTTAAGCCGGTGGTGATAGAACAATATTGGTCGGTGACGGATACCGTGCGGGTGAAATTATCCATATGATTTTGAGAGTCTTCTACGGTTAATTTAACCTGATAGTCTCCGGCGGTGGCATAGGTATGTAGTGGGTCTTTTAATTGTGAAGTTATCCCATCGCCAAAATCCCATAACCACTCAGTGACTTGACTGGTGCTGCGACTATCGTCGGTAAATTGTGTGCGTAGTTTTGATTTTTCAAAACTGTAATGACTCAATACTCCTTCATCGAACAGTTTTATTTTTACAGTTTTAAACGCGGCCACGACATCATCAGATTTTTCCGGTGAGATTAACGCAGCTTGTTGCTTTAGACACTGGGCTATTTCAGTATGACTCATGATTGGGGACCAGCAATTTTTGGCCGCCGCTATGTATAAGGCATAAGCTTCTTCCATTCCCCACTGTTGCTGTAACAGATAAAACGGATAGGTGAACATGCCAAGGCTTAGGTAATAATTACCTTCTGATTCGTCGTAATCGAGCATGCTTTCAATGGCTTCGTATTCTGTGACTATTTGGTCGAGATGCCGTCTTTGGCCTTGGTTTTCTTCGCCGTGTAGCCAATGGTTACTTGCGCTCATACCTTTGGACATATCGTATTCGTACCAGGCCATGACTCCAGAGATATCACTAAAGGCTTCGTGAAGGGCCCTAAAGCTCTTGCTAAGATCGGCTTGAAAGAAATTGACCCCCATTATGCGGTTCAATACTCCGTGACCCACTTCATGGCCAATCGAGTCGAGGGATGACGCTGAAAGCTGTAATGGAATGCCATCACCAAAGGTGGCATAGGTGCCGTCCCAATATCCGGTCGTTGAACTGGTGCTGCCATAATGCAGGCGTATGCGCAGCTTATCGTTTATCGGTGGCTCACCGAGATATTTAACAAAGGTATCGTAGACGATGGTGCCGTAAAACATGGCGTCGTTGATGCTTGAGTAAAGCCAAGCACCCTCTTCGTCACCGACATATCTATGGGTATTAATTGGATTTTCTGCGCAGGCATATTGGTATATAGGGAATAAGTTGTCGTCGGCTTCGTTAGGTTGGGCATTTGGTCCGCTGCCCTTGCCTGCTTCCCAGGCGATATCCCGTTCGTAGTTCATGTCGATGATGCTGACTAGGCCGTTATCAAAGGTGCACAATCCAGCTTGGCTACGGTGAACCGATATTGTGTCTCTTTGCTCCGTGTAGGTTACCGGGAATCCTTCAACATCGGTATCGCTATCAGGCACGCCGTAATACCAGGGTAATTTGTAATTCCCCCCCGGGCCAGACAGCTGAGTATTGCCGATGAAGTCGTGGAATTTTATCAGTGTGCCCTTTAACGCTAGGCCTTTTTCGTTGCTGGGGTAAATGATAAAAGCTGATGTATTGGCGGGGATATTTGTACCCGCTGGGATGGTGATTTCGTAAACCGCAGTTGAATCTGTTTTTAGCCAAGCAGTGTTGGCATCTTCGTTGATTTCATTACCTACTTTATTACCACTGGCGTCTGCCCAATAGAGCCAGAGTGAGTCAGGAGCTGTATTGTCTGGGTGATTGTCTGTAACTTTTAATGTAATGGTTCCTGCCAGCTTACCAGTATCACCGTTTTGGTCGCGGAAATAGGCGTGGCTAATCGTATTGGAAGGAATTCCTTCTATTGGAACTGGAGCAGGTGGTTCTGGAGCAGGTGGTTCTGGAGTCGGCTTTTTATTTGAACCGCCGCAAGCTATTAAAGACGTGACTAAGAATGCACTCAGTACGATACTGCTTAATGATATTTTAAAGTTCATACTTATCCTAGCGTACGTTCATACTGTATTTATACAAGCGCTGTTCATAATATACGCAAGGGTAAACTTCAGTTGAGTTATTGGCAATCATTCTTTATTAATAAATTATTGCTTTCAATATTTTAATTTTTTCGTTTTTCTTTATTCATCTTTATTAAGTATTCGCTCGGTGTCATACCATACCAACGATGAAAGGCTTTATAGAAACTGCTACTTTCTTTAAAGCCTAACTGAAGACTAATGTGCAATATATTGGCCTTGTCAGATACCAGTAGCTCGATGGCTTGTGTTTTGCGCACCTCATTTAACAGTTTCTTAAAGTCGGTGCCTTCTTCTTTAAGCTTGCGATAGAGAGTTTGTCGACTCATGCATAATTCTTGGCTCACAGAATCTATATTAGATTTTTGATTCGATAAATTAATCTGTATAAGGCTTTTAACCTGTTGTCTGAGACTAGAGTCTTGATTGAGTTCATCAAAGGCTTCTTTGGCTTTCTCTTGAATCATTTTTTTTAATAACGGGTTGGCACTCTTAATAGGTAAGTCGAGCAAACGGGTATCAAGCAACAGGCTATTTTCACTCTGGTTAAATTCCAAATTTTCACCAAACATCAGATTGTACTGATCTACATGATCCGGCACCGCGAACTCGAACGTTACTTTTTTAGGCTGTAAATCTTCACCGGTTAACGCTTCCCCCCAAGTTAATAGCGCACTCATACTGCGCTCGATAGCCGCAATGGGATAACCTTTTTTATCATCGAATATCAATGTTAACTGAGTAAATCCGTTCATTGATTTCATCTGCCACTGCTCTGAAGGAGACATAAGCGGAATATTCTTCTGAAATACGCTGAAGGCTTCTCCGAGTGCTTCACACTGACTAACCCAGCTCGCCAGAAGTCCTTTGGCCGAAGGATTAATACGCTGCCCAATTAATAGACCGATATGGGGTGATTCACTGTTGTTAACGATTTCATTCCACAGCCTGATTGCTTGAGCTTCTTCTATCCGCGCCTCAGGGTCTAGTAGATGTTCACGCACGAGCTTAGGCGATTCATTATGTTTTACCCCTAGGGCGTCACAGGAATCTAATAAATCCAATACGGATGATGAAGATACGGTAGTAGGCGGTTTATGCATAAAATTGGGCTCTCTGTTACCAATGGACTCTATGATGCAACCTAAGAACATCGTCACATAAAATCCAGACCGTTATTATGCTACAAGTTATTCGATAAAGGATAGTTGCAGAATGCGGCCATTAAAAACATTATTTTCTCTCTTTTTATTTAGCACGCTTATCTCCGCTTGCTCAACTCCCTTAGATAAGTCTGACCTGGTAAAAAAATATACCAATAAAGAGTCACAGTTTCTATCGCTACAAGATATGCAGGTTCACTACCGCGATGAAGGTGCTGGAGAGGTGATTCTATTACTGCATGGTACTGCTTCTTCATTACATACATGGGACAAGTGGAGTAACGATCTAAAAAAACACTATCGAGTGATTCGTCTTGATTTACCAGGGTTTGGCTTAACCGGGCCGCATCCATTTGATCAATATGAAGTTAATAATGATGTTGATTTCATTAATGGTTTTATTAAACGCTTAGCGTTAGAAAAAGTACATTTAGTCGGCAACTCGCTAGGAGGCCGAATTAGCTGGGAATACAGTTTGCAATATCCAGAACACGTTCAAAGCTTAACCCTCATCAATTCCCTCGGTTATCCACAAGAGAGCTGGCCTCCCGCCATTCAAATGGCTCAATGGCCGCTATTTGATTCTTTGGTTGAAAATTTAGCACCCCGATTTATGTTTGATATAGGGTTAAAAGAAATCTACTTTGACCAACATATTGTTGATGAAAGCTTGATTGATCGTTATTACGACCTTGCCCACTTCCCAGGCAATATGAATGCGTTTCCAAAGCGTGTTAAAGCCAAGCTGGACGTTAATAGCGACGAAATTAAAAACATAACCGCGCCTACACTCATTTTATGGGGCGAAGAAGATCGCTATTTTCCCGTGAAACGAGCATCCGACTTTAACCATGATATTAATCACTCGACCCTTATAACTTACGCCCATGTAGGGCACTTACCTATGGAAGAAGTCGCTGAGCAGAGCGTAGCTGATTTTATGGAATTTATAGCAATCAATCGACATGATTAAAATAGCTCACCTCAATACTCGCATAGTGTTGAGGGCTTCTGGCGCTTATTGGCATACTCCTTAGATTAAATAAACTGTAACCTAGTACTGTCATACTAATTTATGACTTGGTATTAATAACCGTTAATACTGATCAGTACCTATAACAATAATAAGCAGTCCACACCTTCAAAGGATTTAACATGAAAAAGATTATAATCGGTTTAATGGCCATCGCTTGCCAACAAGCGATGGCCTCTAGCAGCCCATCAGCAGTTGCTGAGCTTGCGGCTTTGGATATTGCCTTACCTGCATTAGAAGATATTAGTACGACTCACCCAGTATTTGATTTTGATGGCGACGGTTGTTTACCCAGTGCAGGAATTGGCCGTGATGGTCAGCAGAATCAGGGCTTGGATACCGGTGGTGGCCTTTCTGAAAACTGTCGTAAGAATGACTTTTTGAAGACGTCGAATACTCTACATCGTTACGTTTGTAAAAACGTGAGTACCGATGAGTATTGTGCGCATTTTTACGCACTGTATTTTCTTAAAGACCAAACCGTTGATGGTTTAGGTGGTGGTCATAAAAACGATTGGGAAAATGTCGCGGTTTGGACCTTGAATGGCGACATGACTCACGGTAGTTATAGTGCCCACGGTAATCTATATACCAATGCGTTATCTGATTTACCCTTAGAGCAGGGTCACTTGAAGATTGTTTATCATAAAGATGGTGGCTTAACTCACGCCATGCGATTTGCTAAATCGAATGAGTCAGCCGAAAACCCTTATGGTGCATTCGTATTACCCCCTGTGACAAGCTGGTACTCTATTACCGGGGATAACGTGAGCAATCAAGAAATGCGTAATAAGCTAAACAGCTATAATTATGGGTCTGCTACGATTCCAGTAAAAGACAGTAATTTCTTGAATGATGTGAATGCTAACCGCCCTTCTGGTTACCCTCAGTTTAGCCAGCAAGACATAGAAAGTTCTTTATAGTTATTTATATTTATTTATATTGTAACTTAGCCAGGAAAGATTTTAGGAGTACAGCTCTAGCATTAGGTCTGTGCTCTTTAATATTAGAGGCTTATAAAAAATGTACTCATACAGAAAACTCAATTACCTTGTGATGTTTGCTACAGATAAATCTAGCAGGTCCAATATACTTTCTCTTTCAAATTAACGACCAAAGGTCCGGCAGAACAACCGCCAACTTCTTCAGCCTCTTTATCTTCTGGTGAATATAAAATAATCCAATTACCAGATTTTTTGTGCCAAAACATTTCTCCCTGATCGATAATCCCAAAAGGAAACACATCATCACTATCAGAATTCATTATTGTGATAAGAGACCCTTTTACAATTACGTCCAATCTAATACTCGGCATATTTGGATGTTCCGCAAACCTGTGAGTAAAAACGTATTCTCCATCAGAAATAGGGATTTCTTTAGCGTACCCATTAACGATTGTTAGGAGACCCACAATTAAGATAAATAGTTGATTCATAGATTATCCACAATCCCTGTTTAAAGCACTTACGTGAGTACTTATAAAATTTCAGCCTTGATTTAAAGCCAGTTCTTTTTGTTTTGCCTTTGTTAATCCCAGAGAAACTAAACGATGAGATTCCGTGAGGTAGTACTGCAACTCTTCATCTTTCCCTTTCCCTTTCCCTTTCTCTTTTTCTTTTTCTTTTTTATTATCGTATTGCTGTATCCATTTCATACCGCGATTAGCGAAGTATGGCGCTGGTTTGTAGCCTTCACATTCACTTAAAAACCCAAAGTCCAATACCGAGGTTTTAAAAGTAAAAGCTGGCTGTTTATCTTCCGACCAGCCACCGATCGCAAAGACTTTACCACCGACCTTCCAAACATGTGATCCTCCCCACTGCACGACATAGGTCGTTGCAGGCAGAGATTTACAGTATTTATTGAACTCATCATAATTCATTACAGCCTCCTTACCTGATTAATGTCTTCAGATTTCATTCAATAATGGGACTAATATGAGCATAAGGTAAACCCAACGAGCCCCTAATGAAGTGCTATTTGATGACAATCTAATAACTAATTAACCCCGATACTCTGTGTATCTTAAAGGTTTCCTCGAGTACTATGTGGTTTTGACTCCGACGACCAAGACGATATTACAAGGACAATTTATGACCATTATGCAAAAGGTCTACTGGCTTATCGCCAGTATCGGTAATATATTTACGCTGTATTTATTCAGCCAAGACAACAGCATTGTTAATGGTTTTTTATTACTGGTCACCCTAGGGTATTCGGTGATCGGTTTTTACGATATGAACTTCAGCCGTCATAACCTTAATCGACTCTACCCTGTTGTTGCTTATATTCGCTATTTCCTTGAATCGTATCGGGTCGAAATACAACAGTACTTTATTGCTAACGATACCGAAGAGAACCCCTTTAATCGTGAGCAGCGCTCACTGGTCTATCAACGTGCTAAGAATGTACGCGATACTATTGCCTTTGGTACTCAGCGCAATTTATTGGAAGAAAACTATTTAAGTCTTTGGCATTCGATGGAACCTAAGCACGTTAAAGATGAGGTTAAGTCGGTGCTTATTGGAGGGCCAGATTGCAGCCAGCCATATGCGGCGTCTTATTTAAATATTTCGGCCATGAGTTTTGGTTCGTTAAGTTCGAATGCGATTGAGGCATTGAATTTAGGTGCGCAAAAAGCCGGTTGTTACCATAATACGGGTGAAGGCAGTGTTAGCCCGTATCATTTAAAGCACGGCGGTGATGTGGTTTGGCAGATTGGTACTGGATTGTTTGGTTGTCGTACTGAGGCGGGAGATTTCTGCCCTGAGTTATTTAGCCAGACTGCAACTCAACCTACAATTAAAATGATTGAGATTAAATTATCCCAAGGGGCAAAACCAGGCCATGGCGGGGTATTACCGAAAGCTAAAATCACCCAAGAAATTGCCAACATTCGCCAAATACCGATGACAGAAGATTGTATTTCGCCGGCAGTTAATCCTGAATGTAAAACGCCTTTTGCCTTATTATCATTTATTCAGCGTTTGCGAGAATTAAGTGCTGGTAAGCCGGTAGGGATTAAATTGTGTATTGGTAACCCAGCAGAGTTCTTAAGTTTATGTAAGGCCATGTTAGAAACTGGTATTACTCCGGATTTTATTACTGTTGATGGCGCTGAAGGCGGAACGGGTGCCGCGCCCGTTGAATTTAGTAATCGACTGGGGATGATGTGCTTGGAAGGGATTTATTTTGTGCATAATGCCTTAGTTGGGGTTGGCCTTAGAGATAAGATCCGCATTATTGCCTCGGGTAAAACAGCTTCTAGTTTTGACCTGTTGTCTAAAATCGCCGTCGGTGCTGATGTGGTGAATGCGGCGCGCACGATGATGATGGCCATTGGTTGTGTGCAATCTCGCCATTGTAATAACAACCGTTGCCCTACGGGTATTGCAACTCAAGACCCTGCTCGTGCTAAAGCGGTTAATGTACTGGAGAAAAGTGAGCGGGTTAATAACTTTCATCGTAATACGTTAAAAAGTTTTTATGAATTGGTAGGCAGCATGGGGCTGGATGATCCGGCTAAACTGATGCCGCAAATGATTAAACGTAGAAGCTCTAATGGTTTGCTAATGCCCGTGGCCAGTCTGGTTGAGCCATTAAGCAATAACGAACTGATTAATAACCCGAGTCTTGCAGAACCTTGGCAGCATTGGTGGGCTCAGAGCAATGCTGAAAGTTTTTATGTTTACGACCAGTACATTAAGTAGTTACTTCTATGACCTGATGGCTTTTATTGAGTTTGCCATAACGTCAGCTTATTTCTTGATTTATTAAGAGTCAGCAGATAGTTTTCAGTGGGGGAAAATATACCCTGGATCTCATCATTAAATTGATCAAGCACAATTTCATCGCCAGCTTCACTTGTCTTAGCTTCATTTTTCTTTGACGCGCCACTTGATGCGTCGGTTGATTGCTCTTGTAACTTATTATTCATATCGGCCTCTATATTGGCCTTCATATTAAGCTTTAACGTTCCCTTCAGCTGTCTCATCGATTTCCCTACCGATTTCCCTACGGGTTTCGCTATAGCATTTGCCATTGTTTTCACCTGGAATATATTTTCTCCACTGGTGGTAAAAGCAACTAACTGGCTATCGTAGGACAAACTTGGTTTTCTGATCGCCTTTGAACTTCCGTGTTTTAGTGTTTTCTTTAGGACATCTCCTCTCCAATCAGAACTTTCCCATACGGAAATACTGGTATCGCCCCAAGCCATCAGGCGCTCACTGTCTTTTTGCTGATCCCGTTTAAGGAATGTAATATCTTCGTCGAAAGATAAAGAACGCACCGTTTCATTATTGGCATAAGACCACAACTTGATTTTCTTGTTACCCATGCCAATCGCGGCCATCCTGCCCCGTATTAATACCGATTCAATGATGTCGCTATCCAATAGCCACATAGGTGACCAAGAGGCCAGTTTATAACCTGTTGCCAAATCAATATAGGTCAGTACGGCTGCACTATTGCCGTTTTCATCAGAGGTCGACATTTGCACGGTATTTGAATCATCACTCATCGAAAGCCAGCGTGAGTACTGATATATTTTATAATCTAGCCCTGAAATTAAATAATTAGATCTTATCTGAGAATCATAAATTTCGGTTCCCTTCATTAAAAACCGGCCATCAGCAGAGACTATTGTCGGTCCTCGCCCTGGTTTTTTAAACGTTATAACTTGAGACTGTAATCTTTGAACATCGAATGCTACAACAGGTTTATGTGAACTGGTTATAAAAATTTTCTCAGGTTCTATCGTCCACATAACTTCAGAATTTGGGTAATCGGATAATTTCGTTTTAACCCGTTTCTGGCTTTGAGTTTCTAGTATCTGTGTATTTCCACCTTTTTTAAGCGCGTAAAAATAATCGCCTTCTTTACTAAATCCAAACTTTTGTATTTTTTCAGAACTATTAGTTTCATGAACTCGCTTGAAACTATTCTCTGCCATGACTTCTAGTGGACTAATTATGCATACTGCAGCAAATACAAATTTGATTGCAACTTTCACTACAGCCTTAATTACGACAAGATATTTAAAACGCTCTTTCATGATTTCTTCTGTTATATGATCAAAAAGTAATCGAAAAACTCTTTGATGATTATTTAAGGTGGTTTTATATATGATTTTTAAAAATCTAGGACTAGGTGACAAAGTTCACCAATACTGCGGAGATAAAGAGAGGAGAAATATCCGGAAGTACGGGTGATATCTATCTTAAATTAACGATAGAAATATCACCCTGAGGTTGTACCTAGCTTTCATATATACGGGACAACTATACACTTGAGATAAGAAGCTATAAATACGACTTATGCATTAGCTATCCAATAATATACCTTGGTATTTTATTCTGTAATCCGATTAATATGCACATAAGACAGGCCCCAGCGAGAAGATTCTGACGTGCCATCCGATGAAAGAGTGATAATTAACTGACCATTATTATTCGTGCTGACGACGGCATCGAACTCAGAAACATTGTCACTAGAGTGATTAGAGTCATATTGTCCAGCGACTCCGTTGACATCTACGCCTACCAGGTTCAATTCATCTTTAACGTATCTGCCAGCCATATTGATGCGGTAGCTTGCATCGGCAGCCAAACCGTTAATAGAGAACGAAACTGTGCTGCCATTCGGCGCTGTTGATAATGAATCATACAGCTCTGTATAAGGACCATAATGACTAATCACAGGATTGTCGTTAGCACTAAAACCCAAACCCTCTAGATTCCCAGATGTTAGTGCCGTTACCGAACCGACCTCTACACCCTGTACATCTTGAAGATTTTCGCGCGTAGATAATGCACCAAATCCACGAATACCATTAATGACCTTACCCTCTGCAGTCACCTGGTGGTTATAAAGATTGCCTGACGTACCAAAAGAAGCCCAGTTACCATCACCAAAACCGATAATAATTTCTTGGCTTTCAATTCTTGCCTCAGCAGCAACTTCAACAGTTAATACGATATCAATGTTTTGATCTTGAGTATCGGTATAGCTAATAACAACCTGAGTATCTCCACTAAAGTTATTAGATGGCATTATTACTAACTGATGTTGAGCCAATGCGATGCTAGCAAAGTGGCTACTATCAAAAGTTTTAAGCGCAAAGTTATCTAAAAGAATGGCTTGGTCATCCTGTAGATTTGATTCGCTTGCAATATTAACAATACTTTCAGTACCTTGAATTGTACTCAACGAGAAGTTATTCGCCATAGGTGCTGCGCCTGCTTCAATGCCAGCAATTAAGGAGTCAACTTGTATCAAGTCAACGGTTTGAATAATGTCATTAATGAAGGTTTGTGACATTCCATATTGATCCCCTGTTACGCCACCTGATGGAATAACAAACGCATTATTTGCTGCTGAGATGCCCGTTAGACTCTTAAAGGTTGCTAACGCATTGGCATATGCCATGGCATAGGATCCATGAAAGTTGTCACTGCTATCACCGCTGTACAAATGCTGGACTGGAACTGTATATTTTCCATCTGGAGAATTAGTATTGGTTGTATAGCTGCTATTTAACTGGTTTAAGGCTTCAACCACTTCTGCAGTTCGCACAATAACGATGCCTATTTTTTCTTGTAAGGTATCGCTATTTATTTTTGCGTTATGGAAAGCACCTTCCGAATCTGAGCTGCCCCATGCCTGAAACATAACAGGCGTAATGCCTTGTGTTTGTGCCGCCTCAGCCGCAGTCACCATTTTATTAATCCAGCCATCTGTAGCAGCTGCATTAGTAGGTTCTTGCAAAATGCCCGACTGACCACCATAAGTAGAAAGCACAATGACATTAGCCGAGGTTGTATTGATATTATCTAACGCTTCAGTGCCATCAATGTAATCAGAGCCTTGAGGTAAAAACGAAAAATCACTGCTGTAATTCATTAGTCCATTGGCCCGATACATTTCACCGACTAAGTTAAATAATGAAGGGTCATGATTTGCACTTGGAGATTCTGAACTATCTGTATTTTGACCACTTAGCGTATTAAGCATGGTCGACCAGCCATTATAGGCAATGCTGTTTGGAATCTCAGTTAAGGTTACTGGTTCTAGCACTGGTGTTGGTTCTGGTGTTGGTTCTGGTTCTGGAGTTGGCTCTGGAGTTGGCTCTGGTGTTGGCTCTGGTGTTGGCTCTGGTGTTGGCTCTGGTATTGGCTCTGGTGTTGGCTCTAATACTGGTTCTTGCTCAGCATCTACGGCATCTGCAATTTTGGCTAGATCCTCTTCAGACATAGTCACTTCAACTTCGATACAAGCTGCCAATAAGCTCATCAAAAATACAATAGTCATTCTAGTTAGGATTAATCGCAACATACAGTACCTCATACGGTAAAAACTTTCGAACTTTCTTTTCGGACTTTCTTTATAGCAGTAAGTTTCGAAACAAGAACATAAATTATCAAATTGAAATCACAGTCTACAGTTTCATAAATCAATTTCTGTGACCGACTTAAAATTCAATTGTTTTTATTGTAATGAAAAGTTTTTTCTCTGTAAGTTTTGTTTAATAAAACCTCATTACATTATTATCTTTATTTTAATTAGGTCATTACTTACTTTCGGTTTTATCATCTCGTTAATTCTCACTATTAATAACTCACTTACACTAGTTATTTATTATTGCCTTTCATTATTAATATTTATACTTCATCCACTCCGTAGTATTAAATGACTTTTTAGTATTTCCTATCTTCTCATTTAAAAATTCGTTTAAAAGAAAGGTTAATAGTGTGGAAAGTATCGATACATGATGCATTCGATCATTACTTACGGTGGCGAATAGCCTGCTGAGTTAGCAAGACAAGTATGTTCCTAATGACATGTTTTATCGGTAGATCCATTCATTATTGGCGCCAAGCATAGGATGTTCTGCTATTACCGTCCTTTTAATTCTGCAGTCTTGGCAAGGACATTTTTATAATATTTATGCAGAGCTTTATCGCTGGCTCTTCGCTCTGATAAACTGGCTGAATTAAAAGCGTTTTCTTTTAATAGTTTTTGGTAATTAGCCAACCTTCTTGGATCCAACTCACCCGATTCCACTGCCTTATGAATTGCACAGCCTGGCTCACCTTGGTGCCCACAATCGGCAAACCTACATTGCTCAGCGAAAGCTTCTATATCGGCAAAAGTGGTAGCGATACCGTCTTTACTATCGGCCAATTGGATCTCACGCATACCCGGTGTATCTAGAATCAAGCCACCTTCCTTTAAGGGGATAAGCGACCTACGGGTGGTTGTATGCTTTCCCTTACTATCATCTTCTCTTATGCCATCAGTATTCTGCTGGCTTTCACCTAGCAGAGTATTGGTGAGAGTGGACTTTCCAACCCCAGAAGAACCGAGTACTGCGATAGTAGCGCCTTGATTTACCCAAGGAGAAAGTTTTTTTATGCTTTCAGGATCTAAGCAATTGATCGCTTCGACCATTAATAACGGATCAATGCTTTGCACCGCTTGGATAAACTCTTCTGGTGATTCGGCCTGATCACTTTTACTTAAAACCACTACAACTTCAGCAGCGGATTCATTCACTAAGGATAAAAAACGTTCGATACGATTAAGATTAAAATCTTCATTCATCGAGCAAACAATAAAGGCGGTATCAACATTGGCCGAGATCAATTGCTTGTGAACTTTGCTACCCGCGGCTTTACGAGAGAAACACGTTTTTCGTTCTAGCAGCCGCGAGAAATATTTTTCTTTATCTTCAGACTCGGTTAATAAGATCCAGTCTCCTACCACCATTTCTGGCATGGAGTGAACCAAAGGTAGTGTTAATATTTCTTCTGCGGTGGCAACTTTTATTTCGGACTTATGCTGCTCGACAATTCGCCCAGGCAAGGCGCTATCCCATTCTTGCAATGTAAGTTGCTGCTGGAAAAATGGTTGCCAGCCTAGGTGTGCAAGTGATGTGAAATCTGACATAAGCGTTACCGTACTCTATTAGGAAGTATAAACCAGTCTGATTACTGAATTACCTGTAGCTTCGTGGATTGATTCTATTGTCTCGTTAAATCCATAACGACTATAGAAACTTCGCCCTAGATTATTGGCTTTAAACACATCCAGTTCTAGAGTGTCATGCAAACTACTTGCTTTGTCCATTAGCGCTTTGCCAAGGCCTGAGGAATGGAATCTAGGATCAACAAATAACCCACCGACTTCATTACCAATCAAAGCAATAAAGCCGACAACCTTGCTATTGTTTTCGACCACCCAGGTATCTGCATTGGGTAAATACATATTTTCGATATTAGATCTTTCTTGCACAATAAAACCGTCTGTCAAAAAAGGATGGGCAAGACGATTTGAGGTATCCCATACTGTGAGCAAATCGTTAAGATCACTCGCTTGGTATTGTCGGACGGGTATTGCTTTTAATTCGGTCATTATTCTTTTCAGTAATAGCTAATTTGATAGCGGTATCATAAGAGGAGAACATTTTAGAAGATTGAAGAAATACGACAGTTTACGTTATTCAAAATTACCGTAAGCGTCGATTGTGAGATCTCGGGCCTCGGCGTATTGGCCAGGAGTAGAACCCATAGTGCCTTTGAGATAACGGATCAAATGAGGTTGATCGCTAAAGCCAAAGTTTAATGCAATGTCTGTCCAGTTAATGTCGTGAGTTGGCAACGAGTGTAGATGATCTAGTATGGCCTCTAGCCGTTGCATTGTATGATATTGCTTAAGCGTGAAACCGGTAACTTTTGAAAAACTGCGCTCAATGGTGCGCTGCGAATAGCCTAGCTGAATTCCTATGTCTGATAACGCGACATCCAATAAACCTGTTGAATCAAATAGATTTATTACTTTTCGTACGAGTACGTAATGTTTATCTTGTTTGGCTAATGCGATAAGCGGCTGTAATAGCGCATCCAGTTTATCGCCAAGCTCGTTAGCATATTTCCCAGTACGATTTAACAAATCGACTTCATCATCAGAACTAATGTGTAATTTCTGCTGAATATCTAACAAAACAACCTCATTCAATAGAGGATGTGTTTCCGTTAACGGCAATGAATAAAGCGCCCCTACTTTGAGTTTTATTCCTAGAACTGTAAAAGGTTGAGAATGATCTAAAGTATAGGTTTTTCCATAGGGCAATATCAGATGACTTCCTTTGCCTACGGCTAGATAATCATCATATTCATAATGAAACGGCTGCTGTGCATTGGCGATAATTATATGCGCAGCAGGGTCTGGGTTAAGTTTGGGATAATCTGGTCCTACATCCTGCGCGGTCTTCTCTAAGAACCAATAGCAATCTATGTACTGGGCAATCGAAGACTCTTTTGCTGCTACCTTCCAACTTTTCATAATCGATTATCCCTGCCAATAATTGGAATCTAAACCTTCGATCAGACTGCGCTGCTGTTCCAGTATATCCACCAAAAACTCTCGTCCTGCCCTTACTCGGGCTGTACTGCGTAAATCTGCATGACTTAATACCCAAATACCCCAAGTTGATGGCGTAAGCGCTAAATCTAGCCGATATAAGCCCGGTACCTCTTCTGCCATGAAACAGGCTAATCGCGCGAGCCCTAAATGATTTTGCACACAAGCAACCATAGTCGCGGCGTCATCAACTCTCATCACCGTTTCTGCATTGGGGAAGTGCTGTTTTACCCATTCGGCATCTTTACTATCTTGACGCCATTGAATCAGCTTGTGTTTATCTCGGTCATTATCTCGGTCATTACCTAAGTTCTGCTCTACATGCTGTTCTAAATACTCTTTACTGGCATATATCCCATGACGCAGCGGTAATACCTTTTTGCCGATAAGGTAGTCGGCAGGTTTTTCGGTTAAACGCAGCGCTATGTCGGCCTCACGCGCGGCCATATCTACTAAACCTCCCGTACTGATAAGTTGTAAATCGATGGCTGGGTACGTTTGCTGAAAAGTACTTAAATGCGGCACTAATAAGCGGCTTAAAACATCTTGCGGACCGGTAAGGTTTAGCTGGCCTTGTAATTGAGCATCAAGGCCAAAGGCCTTTCTATTCACAGCTTGTGCTTGCTCTTCCATGATGAGTGCATGTTCGAGTAAGTTCTCTCCGGCTTGAGTTAATACGTAGCCCTCCGCTAAGCGTTCAAATAAACGACTGCCGAGGGATTCTTCGAAGGCTTTAATTCGTCGTGAAATGGTTGAATGCTTTACTGCCAAAGCCTTCCCCGCCGCAGATAAGGTACCTTCACGCGAGAGCGCCAAAAATATACGTAAATCATCCCAGTTCATTGCTATCACCCTTACTCATACCCGTTACCCAATATAGCGATGCATCATCTGCTCATTTTTGCACAGCAGTTGCCAAAAAACGACTATTTTCACCCATTAAAACACAGCCTATTATCAACTTATCAACAAGTAGCCATCTAGATTTGGCTCATTTATTAACACCCATTAACTTACGAGAAGTATGATGAAAAACTTTAAACAGCAATACGGTCCTTGGGCATTAATCACCGGCGCATCTTCAGGCATTGGTCGTGAGATGAGCGAACAACTTGCTCAACAAGGAATGAATATCGTCGCAGTCGCCCGTAACCAAGAAAATTTGGATAGCTTAAAAGATTCACTAGAGACTCGATTCGCGATTAAGGTACGAACGATTTCTGCCGACTTATCTCAAGCAGAAGCAAGTTACGCTATCAATAAGCAAACTGCTGATTTGGATATTGGCTTGTTAATTCCTAATGC
>Ga0105359_10001566_pt1 | contig 19269 bp, 16 predicted proteins | sample GOMGulsemesocosm_6_FD_83659 | JGI IMG/M metagenome (GOLD analysis project Ga0105359, IMG submission 83659) | Methane-oxidizing microbial communities from mesocosms in the Gulf of Mexico - GOM8C Gulf of Mexico | ecosystem: Environmental > Aquatic > Marine > Cold seeps | place: Gulf of Mexico...
ATATGTTGGTGGTGGATGTACAAATTAAGGAGCGTGCCGGTCGTGGCGTTATCGTGCGTAAGGATAGTCAAACCGATAGTAAGATCTCAGATGCCGGTAGCAGTCGTCAGACGTACTCTGAAGTGTCCAACCGTAAAGAATATCGTACTCGTATCGTGACTACTGCCAATCAAGCAAACTTAGAGCTTGTCGATGCACAACCTTTGATGTTCAAGAAGACAGCCTATGCGATGGCTGGATTTTTCTAAAGGTGTTGTAGTTAAATAAAATAGATTGGTATTAAATGGCGCTAATGTGATGACATTAGCGCCATTTTTTGTGCCTAACTTAAATTACGGATAAGCTCATTGGGTGGCAGCTGAGTCAAGTCCTTACAGGCGCGGGTGCCGATTAATGCGACAAATAGGCTGCCACACACGGTGGCGCCAAGCCATAACATCGGGTGAGCTTGCCAGGTCATCTCGATAACAAAGGTTTGAATTAACCACAATGCCAACTCGGTGGTAAGAGCTGCTATAAAGCCCGCCAGCGCGCCACTGATCAAGAACTCGATGGCAATCGCGCGCTTTAGCAACTGCTTGCTGGCCCCTAACGTGCGCAGGATCACTAAGTCTTGATGACGCTGCTGATAACTGGCCTGAATTTGTACTAACAACACGAGAATACTGGCGCATACCACGAGGAACATGATGTAGGACAACGCCAAGGATACTTGGTCGATAATGTCGCGCAGCTTCTTAATTAAACGATCGATTCTAATGAGCGAAATGGTCGGATAGGCCGTCATCAGTTCCATTAACATCGGATGTTGTTCGCTGGGTAAATAGAATGACGAAATATAGGTTGAAGGCATATCACCCAGTGCCGCACGATTGAAGATCAAAATAAAGTTAGGCTGCATTGAGCGCCAGTGCACATGACGGATACTGATGACCGTTGCGCTGATTTTTTCGGCGCCAATTAGCGTCGTTAGGGTATCCCCAATCTTAATACCGAGGCGCTGGGCGGCATCGTTTTCAACCGATACTTGATTATCCTTGGCATCACTCTCCCACCATTGACCTTCTTCTAGAGGATTCTCCTCGGGCCGACTATCACGCCATGTAAGGCTTAGTTCGCGGCCAAACCCTTTGCGACCACTGCGCTTATTGTCTTGCTCTTTGTTGGCTTCACTATCATAACCGCCGACATCTTCTTCATTTATCGCCGATACGCGGCCACGAATAATCGGGTAGAGTTCACTGCCCGTCACCTGATGTTTTTCCATCAACGCTCCGATAGGTTTAACTTGCTCAGGCGTGACATTACCAAGGAAATGATTAGCGGTTCCTTGTGGTATTTGGGCCTGCCATTCGTCGATGAGTTCGTTGCGTAATAACAAGATTATTAGCATCAGCATGATGGCGGTGGCAATGCTGGCAATTTGCATGCTGGCAGCTGTTGCGCGTTGATATAACGAGGCTATCGCCAGTTGCCATGGGCTAGCTGCGCTAAATTTCTTACCGCGCGATAGTCGAATTAGTCCCATCGCAAGCAAACTTAAAATAGCAGCAATTAGCGCCGCGACACACAGGGTAATGAGGCTAAGCTTTAGGTTTTGGCTATAGAGTAATAACAGCGCGAAAATGGCACCGCCAAAGACCAAACCATTGATCCACATCTTATGGGCTTGTGGGCTCATGTCCCGTTTGATAACGCGCATTACCGGCACCTTAAACAGGCGCAACATGGGGGTTAGTGAAAACATGCCCGCACAGATACTGCCGGTGCTGATGGCAATAAGCCAAGGTTTGAGCCCTAAGCTGGGTAATACTTCGGGCAGGCTGTGGGGTAGATAATACGCCACCATCGCAAATGCGCCTTCTTGCAGCACAAAACCGCACAACAGCCCCAAAAGAATACCGATTAAGGTTAGGCTCGATAGTTGAAAGATAAATATCTTGCGAATAAGCTTGTCGGGTGTGCCTAACGTTTTGAGCAGGGCGACGGCGTCAAATTGTGCCTGACTATAGCGCGCAGCAGTGACGCTAATTGCGGTTGCAGCTAAAATGATCCCCAATAAGCTGGCCAGCAACAGAAACTGATTGGCTCTGGTTAACGAATTGGCCAGTGGTGAGTTTTCGCCTTTGATGTCCTGCCAATTCTGGTTAGTATTTAGTTGTGGCTTTATCGCCTGATGAAAATCGCTAAGCGCGCTATCGCTGCCACGATAGAGATAGTTATAGTAGAGGCGACTGCCGGGGCCAATGATATTAGTTGCTGGAACATCGTCGCCATTAATAAAGATGGTGGGGGAGGAATTAAAGATAGAAAAAGAGGCGTCTGGCTCTTGGGTGATGATGCCGTCGATGCGCAAGGTGGCGTCGCCAACCTCTAAGTTATCGCCAATGCTCAACCCTAGGCGAATAAGCACCTCATTTAACACCCAGACGCTGCCTTGTGGCGGCGGACCATAACGCACGTCGCCTTGGCTGTCGACGGGTGCATTGATCAGCGCCTGGTGGCTAATTTTCATTTCGCCGCGTAGCGGGTAGGGGCCAGATATGGCTTTGGTATAAGACAGTAACATCTTGTCGTTACCAAAGACCATCGAGTTGAAACTAAGATAGCTGGCCTGATTTAGGCCATAGTCATCGGCTTTAGCTAATAATTTGGGCGCGATAGGGTGCGCAGATGACAGCACCCGATCGGCAGCTAAAAAGTTATTGCTCTTAATCACTAATGCCTGATTTAACCGCTCGCCAAAGCCGCTAAGTGAAAATACTGAGGTTACCGCTAGCGCAATGGCCAGTAAAAAAATGGTCAATTCCCCGCGTTTTAGCTGCTGCTTGAGCAACGATACTGCCGGTTTAAACCACATCGTGTAATTCCTCTGGTAGCGCCTTTTCCGAGCCAAAATCCTCGCTGATCACCCCATCAGACATGGTAATGACGCGCTGACAGCTTTTGGCTAACTGAGTATCGTGGGTAACCAATACTAGCGTGGTATGATGCTGCTGATTAAGCTCAAACAACAGGCGTTCGATCCGTTTTGAGTTATCGCCATCGAGATTGCCGGTGGGCTCATCGGCAAATAAAATCGTCGGCTGACAGATGAAGGCGCGCGCAATCGCTACCCGTTGTTGCTCGCCGCCTGAGAGTTGATTTGGGTAATGATCGCCGCGATGTGATAGACCAACCTTGTCTAATAGGGCTAAGGCGTGTTGCTCTGCGTTGCCCATGCCAGAGAGCTGCGCTGGCAGCATGATATTTTCTAGTGCCGTTAAGGCGGGCAATAACAAGAATGATTGGAAGATAAATCCGACCTTATCGGCACGCAATTTGGTCCGTTGTTCTTCGTCTAATTGATGCAATGGGGCGCCATCGAGCCAAATTTCGCCGGTGCTGGCACAATCCAAGCCAGCCAATAACCCCAGCAAGGTCGACTTACCCGATCCCGACGCGCCAACGATGGCAATCGACTGGCCGCGCTTGACATTTAGGTTAATTGACTTGAGTATCTCTAGCTGTCCGTTATTTATTTCAACCCGTTTAATAAGATCTTTTACTATGATGACATTTTTCTGTTCTAAAGATGCTGCTACGCTCATTCGCTGGCCTATGCTGTTGGTTATTAGTTGGTTAACATTGGCGTTACCCGCCCATGCCACTAATGTATTGTTGTTAGGAGATAGTCTCAGTGCAAGCTATGGAATGCAAGCGGATAAGGGCTGGGCTAAGTTAGCGCAACAGCGCTTAGCCAAGGATTATCCGCAGTTTACGTTGCTTAATTTTAGTGCCAGCGGTGAAACGACTGGTGGCGGCAAGGCAAGACTGGCAAGGCTTTTAGATAAGAATAAGGTGGATGTATTATGGATTGAGTTGGGGGGCAATGACGGTTTACGCGGTTATCCCATTCATACAATTGGTAACAATTTAAGCCAAATGATTGCGATGGCCAAGGGCCGTAATATTGGTCATCTTGACTCAAGTGAAGATCCCGCCGAGTATGGGCCGACGTTATACTACCTTATTTAGCGATCTCTACCCTAAGCTAGCCAAGGAAACCAAGGTTGCCTTAATGCCGTTTTTTATCGAGCCGCTGGCGGGTGATGCTTCGCTGATGCAAAAAGATCAAATTCACCCCAACGAGAAAGCCCAACCGATAATCGCCGAATTTGTGGTGGAATATTTTAAGCAATACTTAACTCGATAAACAATTCGCTAAAACTCGCCGCTCCTTGCCCTGAACATCGCCGCTCCTTGCCATTGCGTACATGCGAAGCCAAGGATGGCGCAGGTAGAGCGACGCAGGATGCCAAAGCCGAGATGTACGTACTTAGATTTTGTCTGGAACAAAAAATCTGTGCTGCCATGGATGGCAGTACTTAGATTTTGCCGGGAGCATAAAATCTGCCCTGGCACCGCGGCATATGACCGACATGGATGTTGGAAATGTCGATTGTGCATTTGTGCAGGGATGCACGAAATTAGAACAATGCAGGAGCGATTGTCGAGGAGCACACAATCGACCCGTTCATCCCTGAACATCGCCGCTCCTTGCCATCCCTGGCACCGCGGCATTGCGTGCAGGGATGCACGTACTTAGGATTTGTCGGGAACAAAAATCCTGACCGTTCATCCCTGAACATCGCCGCTCCTTGCCATCCCTGGCACCGCGGCATACCGTTCATCCCTGAACATAAAAAAGCGCGGTAACCTGGGTTACCGCGCTTTTGGCTTAGAGAGATAATGTTTGCAGATTAGAAGCTATATTCTAGTCCTGCGTAGTAGTAAGCACCGTTAAAGCCAAAGGGTGCCGAACGACGCGAGTAGGTGAATACGCCTGGGCTGCTGACGATGGTGTTGCCACTGCCGTCGATGATGGTGCCAGTACGTGAGTTACCAATCTCATTCTTGTCTGGGTAGACATCGAAGATGTTATTGCCGCCTATGTTAACCGACAATTTGTCATTGATCTGGTATTTAACGCGTAAATCGGTCAGGATTTCAGCGCCGTACGTTTGACGTCCGCCATCGGTGATGGTGTATTCGCCGTAGCGGTTAAACGCTAGGTTTACGGTGAAATCATCACGTGTGTAGAGACCGCTAACGCTGATGCGATCTTCAGGTTGCCATTCTTCGATAATCGAGATGTCTTGCGCCGAGAAAATATCACTCGCTGGAATATCACCCAGTGCACTGTTCGGCGGGGTAAAGATATTAGCGACTTCAGTTTCGGTAAAGTTAGCAGCGAAGGTCATGTTGAGATCGCCACCCGCTAATTCGGTGTTCCAAGTGGCAATAATATCAACCCCTTGGGTCTCTGTATCGGCACCATTGAGGAAAAATTGTCCTGCACCTGCGCCGGCAGCGGTTAATGAGTTATCCAGCGCATCGGCCAACTCAAAGCCAAGCTTGTTACTGATAACGATACGATCGTCGATATCGATGGTATAGAAATCGACGGTTAAGTTGATGTCATCGTTAACGCGGATCACGGTACCGATACTAAAGTTAGTCGACTCTTCTTCTTTTAGCTGTGGAATGCCAATCGATTTAGCCAAGATACTGTCGTTGCGGAAGGTACCGATTTGCACTGCAATTTGATCGCCGCCTGGGTTAGCAGGGTCGGTGACAAACTGGGTGCTAATGTTATTAAAATAGAGCTGTTGCATCGATGGCGCGCGGAAACCTGTGCTCATCGCGCCACGGAACGATACATCGTCAGTCACCGACCAATTTGCCGCAAGTTTAAAGTTGGTGCTATCGCCAAAACCTTCATAATCATCATAACGCACGGCGCCGCTGACGATAAGATCATCGCTAAGCTCCGTTTCAACGTCAACATAGAATGAGATTACATCACGGCTCTCATCAACTTCTGATATTGGCCCTATGCCGCCAAAACCTTGGGTGCCAGCGCTGCGATCGGTTGCATACAAGCTAACGCCATTGACGGTGTCATAGTCACGGTAAGAGTATTCATCGCCGGCACTGACGCGATATTCATCGGTGCGGATCTCACTACCCATCGCCAATGAGAATGCATCATATTGCTTGGTGTAATCAAGATTAATTGTTTGCAGCGTTAGCTCAAGGCCGTAGGCTGCTGCCTCGCGTGGCACCGCGGCGCGAATTTGATCGGCGCTCATGCTTGATGTGTAACGCAGCGAATTGGCAAACGATGAGTTAATGGTGTCGCTAGTGGCGTAGTCAATCTTATTTTGACCATAGGTATAAGATAAATCTAATGACGCGTCGTTATCAAACTCGGTTTGAAAACCAAAGTTGTACGAAATATCATTGATTTGTGAGTTAATCTTTGGCAAGAACCCCGCAGGGATAGTGGCATCGCCATCTTGTAATTGCGCGTTACCGCCCGAATTATTGTTATGACGGAAGAAGGCAGCAGATTGATTATCGCGCTTTGAATAGGTGACAAAACCATAGAGTTCACCATCGCCCAATTCATAGGCTGTATTGATGGTTACACCAAACTGCTCAGAATCAGCGTCACCGATACGGAAGGTATTGCGAGTTGCTGTCGCTTCACGTGGGTCGCCAGCGAGTGATGCGCCGTTGGTGGCGTCGGTACAACCTGAAAATTGACACGAACCGTGCAGTCCGGCGCGGTTGGTATTTTCACGGTCGCGGAAATTTAGAGTGGTATTAAGGTAACCGCTATCGCCAAGCGCAAAACCGTTTGATATATCGACATTGGTGCTCGCGCCATCGCCTTCTGAGTATTGACCATGTGACACGATAACCTTGCCGCCATCTTCAGCGTCGTTGAGCACGATATTGATGACCCCAGCAATGGCATCTGAGCCGTATTGTGCGGCAGCGCCATCACGTAGTACTTCGATGCGCTTGATTGCGGCGGCTGGAATAGCGTTCATGTCGGTGCCTGCTGTGCCACGACCGACTGAGGTATTGATATGTATCAGGCTCGCCTGATGACGACGCTTGCCGTTGATCAAGACCAAGGTTTGATCGGGACCTAAACCACGCAAGGTCGCAGGGCGTAGTGCATCGGTGCCGTCACTAATCGCTGAGGTAGAGAAGTTAAATGATGGCGCGATAGCTTGTAGCATCTTACCTACTTCGATTTGTCCGGTATTGGCTAGCGCTTCGGCTGAGAGGATATCAACCGGTACTGGCAGATCATCGGCGGAACGACCGGCGACACGGCTACCAATGACTGAGATAGCTTCCACTTTTTTTGCTTGTTTTGAGTCTTCTTCGGCTGCGGATACGGTTTGGCTGGCTGTTGCCACCATTAATGCGGGTACCAACATTGCGATTGCTGTTTTTTTCATTGTAGTTTTCCTGTCATATTTATCAGCTTGTATGCTTAATAGACCAGATTTATTAACCACAGCGATAAGACCAGAGCCGTTTAATAGTTTTTTTAGCCCTGAATTTACTGAGTAGTAACCTTTTATCCCATTCGCTTGGTGTTGCTTGGTTAAATCGAATGAAAACACGATGGTTTTATTCGCCGCTTGGGCAAATGAAATCAAGGCTTTGTCAGCTCGTTGTTGGTTAATATCAAAGCGAATCAAACCGTCGGCATAAGCATTGGGTATCGTTAGTAGCATCATCATCGATGCTAAAATTAACCGTAGCGATGTCGCGGTTTGTGTCAAACGAAAGTGTTTTCGTTGTCTGCGCAATATGAATAAACAGGCTAGCAGGGGAAATCCTCTACACTTATTTTAATTAGTTTTAATTTTCGACTAATTCTAAGGCAATTGCTAGCGCTAAATAATAGATATAGGCGAGTGAAATGTAACCAAATGAGCGCTTTGGGTGAGCGCCAAGGACTAATCGGCGGCGCTGAGTAAGATGAGGTTGTTGTCGCTGTGTGTGCTGGTGATGCCAAAATTACTATTGAGCGAGGCTAACAGGCCATCGATATCGCCCGCCTTAAAATAACCGGCTACTTTTAGCTGGGCTAATTGTGGGTCGGTGATCTTAAATTTGGTCGTGCTATAACGACTAACCTCGATTAATGCCTGAGCCAAGGGCTCACCTTCGAAAATTAACATACCTTGCTGCCAGGCTAAATCTCGTTGCATTTGTGCCAAAGGAACCTTGACCACCGGCGCTTCTTTATGTTGTGCGATAACGATTTTTTCGCCTGAGGTGACCAAAATCCCGGGTAATTGCTGGGGCGATAGCTCGGTTAATATCTGGCTTATTTGCTCAAGGTTTTCCTGTGCAGGGGTAACGAGCACGCGACCTTCGGTGACCACCAATTCCATCGCCTGCTCATCATTTTTTTGCACATTAAACACGGTGCCCAATGCGGTGAAAGACTGTTGGCCGGCCGTTACGGTGAAAGGACGTGATGTATCCTTGGCCACATCGAAACTGGCTTCACCACGGATCAAGGTGATCTGGCGATGTGATGAGCTAAAAGATACATTTATTATGCTATTGGTATTGAGCAGTATTGAACTGCCATCACCGAGGGTAATATTTTCTTGTTGGCCTAACTCTGTACTAAATTGTTGTGCTCGCACTAATTTATCATTAAAAAAGGGTAATAGATTATCCTTGAGTAGCAGGTTAGCGCTGAGCAATGATACGAAGATGAGGCTCGCTGCCATCGCGATAGCACCAAATTTGCGACGGGCTTGCTTACGTGGTTGCTCTAATGGGAATAATGCGCTTAATTGATTGAGCACGCTTAAATTGTCCCAATAAGCGGCCATTTCCATCAACATATTGTGCTGCGACTTGCTTTCACCGCACCAAAGGACTAATTGCCGGTGCTCTGTCTCTGACAGGCCGCGATCAATTTTGCTGATCCACAGGCAAGCTTGCTCTTGAATCTGCTCTTTGGGGTGTAATTGACTTACTGTACTCATTTGCGCATAAACTCTTTTACGTGGGACTGTGCTTTAATCTCTCCTTGATTAGTGCTGGTGGCCGTTTGTTGTTCAAACGCTGCCATGTATTGTACACTCTTTAACAAGCCTTTCGCGACGTGTTTTTCGACGGTACTCTCACTTAGATCAAGGTATTGGGCAATTTCTTTTTGGCTCAAGCCGTAAACCTTTTTTAAAATAAAGCATTTACGTACCTGTCCAGAAAGTTGATCGGTAGCGCGGCAGAATAATAAAAAACGTTCCTTGCTGGCAAATTCATCTTCAAAAGCGCCCGTTACTAATTCGACAGGTGGCTCGACAAAATCCTCTATTGAGTCATTAAATTTATTGGCGGATTTAGCAACGTGGTTTAAGGCGAGGTTTCTGGCGGTTTTAAGCATATAACTGCGAGCATACTTTATATCATGCTTAAGCTCTGCTTCGTAACTGCGGACAAAGGTATCTTGGACAATATCGTCGATGTCTTCAGGTCGCACGATACGGCTTATCACGCGCCTAAGCTTTGCGGTATAGCCAATAAAGATGCTTGAGATATTGGATTCTTTAGCCAATGAACCATCGCTCCCCAAATGAAAAACTAATAGTAGAGCGAATTAACAATAAGCACAATGCTTATTGTTACGGTTATGTTGTAATTGTTGCGTTCGTTGCTGTGGGGCGCGCTAACTTGAGGCAGTGCTCAGCGCCAATGCGCTTGTCCGTTGTTAAATATGCGGTGGTTTGAAAGGCAATGCCAAAGACCCGAGTCCTTGGCATTGTTTAGCGGTTAAAACAGTGAGGCTGCGAAATATTTTTGCGCCACGGTATTAAGGAAAATGGCCAACAAAATGACTGGAATGAAGGTGCCTAGCGAGAAGTTGATATATTTTTGCATCAGCGAACCCTCAAAGCCATCATTGCCGATGCTGAGTTCTTTATTGAGCTCGTGCTTCTTCCAGCGGAAGCTAACAAACAGACAAACCAATAAACCATTCAACGGCAAGATAGTGTCATAGAATAAATCATACACCAGATCAAACATCGACTTAGTACCACCACCATAACTTAGCAACTCGGTAAAGTAGCCGACCATGCCAAATGATAACGCGCACATGACTGTTAATATGCCGCCGAACAGGCCAATCGTAGCAAGCGCTTGCTTACGACTCTGTTTCTTCTCATCGATTAAGTAGGCGGTTGGCACTTCGATAATCGACACCAGTGATGTGATCGCGGCGAAAAATACCAACAAGAAGAATAGGCTTGCAACTATGCTCGCGCCCACATAACCGATGGTCACCTGCAAGGCCAAGAATATTTTTGGTAGTAGCACAAAGATGAGGCTGACCGAAGATTCGCTTAGTTCACTGGTATTAACCTCTGGGTTAAACGAGAAAATAGCAGGTAAAATCATCAGGCCAGCGATAAACGCCACCATAGTATCAGTCAGCGCCACCATTTTCGCCGAGCTAACGATATTGTTACGCTTGCTAATGTAAGAACCGTAAGTGATTAAGATACCCATACCTAACGAGAGAGAAAAGAACGCTTGCGATAGCGCGCCGTTAATCACCGAGGCACTAATTTTGTCAAAGTCTGGAATAAGGTAAAACCTAACGCCTGCCATAGCCCCATCAAGGGTTAGCACGAAAGTCACTAAGCCAATTAACATCACAAAGAGTGACGGCATCAAGATTTTAGAGGCGCGCTCGATACCTTCTTGTACGCCCATCTTTAGAATAAGAAAGATGATCGCCGCAACGCCGACCATGGATATGAATATCCACGGGCTATTGATATATTCACTAAAGGCCGCTTCGCTGGCGAGATAGGCAAGATCGCCAGTGACCGCCATCACTAAATAACCTAAGATCCACACGCTAATCACGGTATAAAACACGCCAATCATCAAGGGGGTGATAACCCCAAGTAGACCGGCCAAACGCCAACCTTGGTGCTGGTTAGACAGCGCGCCAAATGCACCAACAGGGCCCTTGTTGGTGTGGCGACCCATAGCAAATTCCGCCATCATCACCGGTAAACAAATCACGATGACAAAAACCGCATAAATTAAAAGAAACGCGCCACCACCATTTTTGGCAGCATTGACTGGAAAGCCAACTAAATTACCAATACCAACGGCAGAACCTGCCGCGGCTAAAATAAACCCAAGACGAGAGCTAAACTGTTCTCTTTTTTCACTCATAAATAACCCTTAATTATAGCTGTTAACTTTATGTTGCTAACTTCATTGCCCCGATGCTAACAAGCTTTTGCTGCAATGTCTCACCTTTAGCCTATTGATCGGACGTGTTTTAGTAATTTTAGTGGTTGTTTGTCTAAAATGATTAAAAATTGCATTGTTTTACCGCTGACAATGGTGAAAACTATCAGTAAAATCATTCATTTTAAATAAAGAGGTCATTACACGATGCGTAGTGCTGGTCATCAAGATGTTCCCGATTCTATCGATTGGAATGTATTTAAGAGTCTGTTGCCTTTCTTAGCTGAATATCGCACCCGAGTATTGTTGGCGCTCGGCGCCATGATCTTAGCCAAAGTTGCGATGGTTGGCTTACCCTTTGTGCTTAAATATATTGTCGATGATTTGGCCACCGATAAGGCGCAATTACTTGCCGCTCCGATTATGCTGGTATTAGCCTACGGCACTCTGCGATTAATGTCGGTTATCTTTGCCGAACTTCGCGATACCTTATTTGGTCGAGTAACCGAACGCGCAATGCGCCGTGTTGGGTTAAAGGTATTTAATCATATTCATAGTCTCGATCTTGACTTTCATCTCAACCGACAAACCGGCGGTGTCTCACGCGATATGGAACGCGGCGTTCAGGGTATCAGCTTTGTGATGCGCTTTATGATTTTTAATATTGTGCCGACGCTGATCGAGCTGTGCTTTGTGGTTGGGATCTTATTGATTAATTACGGCGCTGACTTTGCCATTATTATCGCGGGCGCGGTGGTGTGTTATGTCGGCTATTCAATCAAGGCGACTAAATGGCGTACTCGATATATTCGAGAGGCTAATCAGGCTGATTCGCGCAGCAATACCCGCGCCATCGACAGCTTGATTAACTATGAAACGGTGAAATATTTTGGCAATGAAGCTCATGAGGCGCAGCAATATGATCGGCAATTGGCGACTTGGGAGCAAGCAAAACGCAAGAATCGTTTATCACTGTTTGCCTTAAATGGCGGTCAGGCGCTTATTATTGCCTGCGCGATGACCTTAATGATGGGCTTTGCGGCCACCGAAGTCGCCGCTGGAACGATGACCTTGGGTGATTTTGTACTAATCAATGCCTTTACCATGCAAATATTTATGCCCCTGAACTTCCTTGGTTTTGTCTATCGTGAAATTCGTGGGTCATTGGCTAATATTGAGCAGATGTTTGCGTTGCTCGACCGGGTGCCGACGATCTTAGATAAGCCTGATGCCACTCAATTGAAACTCAGTAATGGCGAAATTCACTTTGATAATGTCCACTTTCATTATCATCAAGAGCGACCTATTCTCAAAGGTGTTAGCTTTGAGATTAAACCTGGACAGAAAGTGGCGGTGGTTGGCGCAAGTGGTAGTGGTAAATCGACCTTGGTCAAATTACTCTATCGTTTCTATGATGTGGAGCAGGGCGAAATTGGCCTCGATAGTCAAAATATTGCGCAGGTAACGCAAGCATCCTTACGCCGTGCCATTGGTATTGTGCCCCAAGATACGGTGTTATTTAATGACACTTTGCGGGAAAATATTCGCTATGGCAACGTTGCGGCGAGTGAAGAGGAGGTTAACCGTGCGATTAAGCTGGCTCATTTACGTGAATTTATCGACAGCCTGCCCGATGGCGACCAAACCACGGTTGGCGAACGGGGATTAAAACTTTCTGGTGGCGAGAAGCAGCGGGTGGCTATCGCACGTACAATCTTGAAAAAACCGGCGGTATTAGTCTTCGATGAGGCAACCTCGTCGCTCGACAGTTACTCGGAGGCGCAAATAAATCAGGCGATCAATGAAGTAACTAAGGATAATACTTCTTTGGTTATTGCTCACCGACTATCGACCATTGTCGATGCTGATGTGATCTTAGTGATGAAACAAGGCCGAATTGTTGAGCGGGGCAGCCATCAACAATTACTTAAACAGCAGGGGGAATATGCAGCTCTCTGGCAATTGCAGCAGAGTCATGATTAATCTGACAATTAACATATCAATAAAGCTTTTTAGTCATTAGCACTGTAAACTGCGTGACCCAACGCTCATCATTTTACGCCGATGGTAGGCTGTCGAGAAAATACATATTAATCAGAGAAAAACTAAACCAATGAATGTAAACATCGTGCAACAATATTCACAGCGATTGAGGAACAATAAGGCTTTTGAGCTGTTTGTCATTGCCATTATCGTGTTATCAGCATTGTTAATCGGGGCCAAGACTTACCACTTGCCCGACTATGCAATTAGTGCACTTAAAATCATGGATTGGCTCGTTACCTTTATCTTCTTATTTGAGATTGTGGTGCGCTTTATTGCCGACGAAGACAAGATGCGTTTCTTTACCAAGGGTTGGAATATTTTTGATACCTTCATTGTCGTGGTTAGCCTAATACCGATAGAAGATAGTGAGCTGGCATTGATTGGTCGTTTGATCCGTATCTTTCGGGTGATGAGGATGGTGTCATTTGTGCCTGAGTTGCGTTTGCTACTCAATTCATTGTTGCGAGCGCTACCTCAGTTGGGTTATGTGGTGTTGCTGATGTTTATTATCTTCTATATCTACGCCGCGATTGGTTCGAGTTTCTTTGCGCCGATTAATCCGACGTTATGGGGGGACATATCTATTGCCATGTTGACCCTGTTTCGCGTGATGACCTTCGAAGATTGGACCGATGTAATGTATGAGGTGATGGAGATCCATAGTTTTGGCTGGATATACTTCCTGTCATTTATCTTCCTCACTACCTTCGCCTTCTTGAATATGGTGATTGGCATTGTGGTCAATGTACTCGAAGATGAACATGCTAAAGAAAGGGCGGTGCAGGACAAACTAGATGGCAAGCTAACTATCGAAGACTTGTCACAACAAATCAGTGAACTCAAACAGCTTATCGCCAACAAATAAGTCTCCCCGTAATGGCCACTAAATACTATCTAGTGGCCATTACTTAGCGCTTATTTCACCTGAGCCATATATTGATCCAACCTTTCTTTGTTCATCGCTATTTGTGGCTTAAGCGCCACGATATCGGCGTTAACTTGCGCTAAGTTACTTGCCTGACCCACCTGAATAATACCCACCATGCCAAGCGGTAAGTGCGGCAAACATTTATACACGTAGACCCCTTTCTGAGTAAACTCAATCACCGTTGCCTTGCCCATCGGTGTGTTAAAGGCAGTAGCTCCTTGAGGAATGCTCACTGACATCGCATTATGTGATGAGTCAGCAGGCACGAAATTGACACTATCCCCTGGCGCTATTTTTAGAAACCCAGGGTCCATCATCATCATCTGGCCGTTACTGGCAGAGGTTAATAACTTCACCGTATGCTGCGCGGCATGCGCCAAGGAACTAGCACCTAACATGGCTAATGAAACGAGGGCAAGGGTGGTCTTGTTTTTCATGGTCGAACTCCAATAATATAAAAACTCCACTTTACATGATAATGATAATCAGTTACAAATGGTAATCATTATTATTTGAGGTTGATATGGAACTGTGGCAACAATTAATCGTTGATGGCAACGAATGCTTTGAGCAACGCGAATGGCTCGAGGCGGAAAATTATTATTATTTGGCTGAAAACGTCATCGCCAAACAATGGCAGCAAGACCTCGAAAATACCCAATTGCTGTTGGCGTGGGTCGCTAGCCTGCATAACCTATCGGCACTGTTTGAAGCGCAGGGTGAATCACAAGCGGCACTGCGTTATCTAACCATGCCTCATCATCGCTTACTGACGATGCTGCAACAGCGAAGCTTATCTGAAAATTTTGAAATGACGATGTACCGAGCGATCAAGGTGACACTAATGCCCTTATTGGAATTTAGTCAGCGCCATCCAATCTGTGATGATTGTTTAGCGCAGCTCCAGCTCACCAAGCAGTGGTTGTTAAATTCACAGCCCACTTTACATTAAACCTCATATTAGGAATCAACATGCGCAAGACCTTTCTCTTTGTACACACACAGCTCACTAAACAGTGGCACTGAATAAACTCACAACCCACTTTATATTAAACATCATCTTAGGAATCAACATGAGTAACATCTCTCTCTTTAGTAAACTCAATATCGCGTTAGCGGCAAGCCTACTTAGCCAAGTCGTCATGGCTCATCCGGGGCATGATCATCAGGATCCTAGTTCGCCATTGATCCATCTTCTCTGGCTAACCCCACTATTTATTGCATTTTCACTGATCATTTTCAAAGTACGCGCGAACAGAAAAAACATCGTCAACAAGAAACAGGAGCAAGCATAATGTTATTTAAACTACTGACTAAATTTGACCAATGTCTACCGCTACCAACACTAAGTGCTCATTGCGATATCCCGTGTAAAATTTATGATCCAATTAGTGCACAACTAGCAGTAATGACCATGTTGCGATTAGTGGACCTACTCGATGAACTCGAGCAAAAAGGCCAAGATAGTGCCAATGATAAGGCGCAATTTATTCGCCTAGTTAATGAGAAAGAGGAGCATGGTAACAAGGTTAAGCATGAAATAACCATCATCTGGGGGGATTACTTTAAACAACCTCAACTACAGCAGTTTCCAGAAATACACGAGTTAACCCATCAGATTATGCTGGCTACCTCACAGGCTAAGCAACATATTAACCGTGAGGTAACGCTGCAACTACTGAGTAAGGTCAATCGCTTTGCCAAGATATTCTGGGCCACTAAAGGTGTTGAAACATTTGTCGCTAACGCGCCTTATCCACCGCTGGAACAACTGGTCTATCCGCAGCTTACGGCGAGTTGTTAGGGTTTAAACTGCGCCGTGTTGTAGGACGCAGCATGGCTCCAACCATTGCAGATGGCAGTTATTTAGTGTTGCACCGTTGGTGCCGATTGCGCCCCGGCGCAATCGTCTACATCAAACATCCTATCTATGGTGATATCGTCAAGCGTGTTGCCACCCTTATTTATCCTGATCAACTAACCTTGCACGGTGACAATGCAAGTAGTGTCAGCGAATTCAGCATGGGCTTGTGCCAGACACAATGGATTGTTGGCCACGTCATTCACATTATCTCTCCCGTTTAAGAAGCCTGAGGTTGGGCTAGGGCATTGCCCGACCTCTTTCATGCTAAAACCCATGTAAAAAAACAACAAAAATCTTCGCTAAAATGATTTTATTACCGATTTGCAGGCTACTTGGTAGTAATAAAACACATTTACCTGCGTAAAAAGCTTGTTTTTCCTCGCTGTCAGGTGTATTTTTGTAATTAAATTACATAAATGATTTTAACATCGGTTAAAAAAGGTAAATATCATGTCAATTAAAGTTGCTATTAACGGTTATGGACGTATCGGTCGTAATATTCTTCGTGCACTGTATGAAGAGCATCAAGATTCCCCAATACAGATTGTCGCTATCAATGATTTAGGCGATAAGGCAGCGAGTGCTCATCTCACTAAATTTGATTCGGTGCATGGACGTTTTAACGCCGACGTTCAATTACAAGACGATGTGATGACGGTTAACGGCGATGCGATCCAGATGTTTAGCCAGCGCAATCCTAGCGATCTTCCTTGGCAAGAGCTTGGCATCGATATAGTGCTTGAATGTACGGGTATTTTTACCTCAAAAGAAGCCGTCGCTCCACACCTCAGTGCCGGTGCAAAAAAAGTAATAATCTCCGCGCCAGCTAAAAATGTCGATGCAACCGTTGTTTATGGGGTCAACCATGATCAATTAACCAGCGCGATGACAGTGATCTCAAATGCATCTTGTACCACGAACTGTTTAGCACCATTTGCTAAAGTATTAAACGATGAAATTGGCATCGAGTCGGGCTTGATGACGACTATTCACGCCTACACTAACGATCAGGTCTTGTCTGATGTTTGTCATAGCGACTTGCGCCGTGCTCGTGCTGCTGCAATGTCGATGATCCCAACCAATACTGGTGCCGCTGCCGCTGTAGGTTTAGTTGTTCCTGCCCTCAAAGGGAAGTTTGATGGTTTAGCGGTGCGCGTACCTACTGCCAATGTGTCATTAGTCGATTTATCGTTTATCGCGCAGCGTGATACTAGCGTTGAAGAGATTAATCAATTAATTGCCGAAGCCGCCTGCACAGCACCACTTAGCCGCGTGTTAGGGGTGAATAATTTGCCACTCGTATCTATCGACTTTAACCACAACTCGCTCTCAAGCGTTTTCGATGCCACGCAAACACGTGTCTCGGGACGTCTAGTTAAGGTGATGGCTTGGTATGATAATGAGTGGGGCTTTAGCAACCGTATGCTAGACAATGCGGTTGCTTTGATGGAAGCGCCTGCAGCGCTTGAAAATAAAAAAATTGAGCTAGTTGCCGAAACGGTTTAATCGGTTAACTCGATAACAGGGATTAATCACCCAAGATACGGTAATATTGTGGTTATGGAAAATAGTAGCCAAAAAATATTAGCCGTGGTGAGATTAATCCCGATGTCGCACGTGGCCAGCTATGGCCAAGTCGCTGATTTAGCGGGATTACCACGACGAGCACGACTGGTAAGTAAAGTTTTAAAAACATCTAATGATAGTGAGATACCTTGGCATCGGGTCGTCAATAGCCAAGGTAAAGTTTCAATCCCTGGAGGGCTGCCAACACATCGCTTACAGTTAAGCCTGTTAAGAGAGGAAGGTGTAGAACTCAGGGGCACTATGGTTAATATGAAAAAACACCGCTGGCAACCGAGTTTAGATACTCTGTTGTTTCAATTAAGTTATTAAGTGAAGGTTCCCGAGAGGGCAAAATAATGAATAAAAACAAAACTAATACCCCATCTGACATTATCCTATTTGGTTGTCAGGGAGATTTAACCCGCCGTAAACTTTTATCATCCCTCTACCAACTTGAAAAAGCGCAACTGCTCGATAGCGCGACGCGTGTCTATGGCATCGCGCGCGGCGAACTCTCGACTCAAGATTATCGCGCTCAGGTGATTGCCAACTTGCAAGAGTTTATCAAAGAGCCGCTAGATAATGATGTGGTTGAGCTGTTTGTGGCGAAGGTCAGTTATTTACAGCTGGATTTTCTCGATGAAACCAGCTACCTCAAATTGAAAGAAACACTGGGTGAAACAACCAATACCCTGATCAATTACTTTGCGGTGCCCGCCTCCATTTATGGCGATATCTGTAAAGGATTGTCGTTCGCGGGCCTTAATCACAGTAACTCACGAGTGGTATTAGAGAAGCCTATTGGTCATGATCTGTTATCGTCAAATGAGGTTAACGATCTGGTGGCGCAATATTTTGCTGAGCAACAGACCTATCGTATCGATCACTACCTTGGTAAAGAAACTGTATTAAACCTACTGGATTTACGTTTTGCTAATTCGCTATTTTCGTCCAAATGGGACAATACCACCATCGATCATGTGCAAATAAGCGTGGCGGAAGAGGTCGGTATCGAAGGGCGTTGGGGCTATTTCGATCAAGCCGGGCAGATGCGCGATATGCTACAAAACCACCTGATTCAAATTCTAACGTTGGTGGCAATGGATCCTCCGCTGAGCCTCGATGCTGACAATATTCGCGACGAAAAAGTTAAGGTATTAAAAGCATTGCGTCCAATTGATATTAATAATGTCTTTGAAAGCAGTGTTCGCGGCCAATATGCCGCGGGTTTTATTCATGGTAAAGCGGTACCTGGCTATTTGGAAGAAGAAGGGGCCAATACGAGCAGCAATACCGAGTCATTTGTGGCGTTAAAAGCCGAGATTGATAACTGGCGTTGGGCTGGCGTGCCATTCTATTTGCGCACCGGTAAGCGTATGGCCAATAAGGTTTCTGAAATTGTCATTTATTTTAAGAATCCAACCCATAACTTATTCAAAGAGTATTACCGCGAACTGCCGCCAAATAAATTAACCATTCGTCTTCAGCCTCAGGAAGGGGTTGAGATTCAGATGCTCAATAAAGTACCTGGATTAGTGGAAAGTCAGCGATTGCAAACTACCAAACTTGACTTAAGCTTTAGCCAGGCGTTTGAAGGTCAGCGCATCGCCGATGCCTATGAACGACTATTGCTCGAAGTTATCAACGGTAACCAGGCGTTGTTTGTCCGCCGCGATGAAGTGGAAGCATCATGGACTTGGTGTGACGGTATTATTGAAGCTTGGCGTAAGACCGGCCAGCCGCTAGCGACATATCCTGCTGGCAGTGCGGGTCCCGTAGCCTC
>Ga0105359_10001568_pt1 | contig 19252 bp, 15 predicted proteins | sample GOMGulsemesocosm_6_FD_83659 | JGI IMG/M metagenome (GOLD analysis project Ga0105359, IMG submission 83659) | Methane-oxidizing microbial communities from mesocosms in the Gulf of Mexico - GOM8C Gulf of Mexico | ecosystem: Environmental > Aquatic > Marine > Cold seeps | place: Gulf of Mexico...
TCATATGGCGTGGCCCACGTTGAGAGCGGGTAGATCGCTTGAGCCTGCGAGCAATTTCAGGCCTAGATGAATGATTGTCTTAGACAAAACCCGGCTTACTGGTGTCTCCAGCTATTCTAAAAATCCTTTCATGTTTTGCATGAGAGGATTTTTTTTGCCTAATAAGAAAGTCAAAAAATCGAAGGGTTGTCCATGATGCCTTTTGATAAAGGCAGGTCTTATTGGCTAATCACACAAAACCACCTGATTACGCCCATTTTCTTTGGCGTGATATAGAAACTTATCAGCAATCAAAAACACGTCTTCAAGAGGTTTGTCTGCATTTTTGTCGAAAGCGACACCAATTGAAACGGTGGCTTTAATTGAGTGACCTTTGGACTCTATGTTTAAATTCTCTATTGAGCAGCGAATGCGTTCAGAAATGCTTAAGGCAGATTTTCGCGAGGTATTGGGCAATAAAATAGCGAACTCTTCACCGCCAATTCGTCCTAAAAGGTCATAGTCTCGTAATTCTTTCTTTATCATTTTGGCAATACTGACTAGCACCGTATCCCCGCACGCATGACCATAGTTATCATTAATGGCTTTAAAGGTATCAAGATCTAGCATTAATAATGCATAACTGAATTTTTCTCGCTGGCAGCGTTTTTGCTCAGTCAGCGCCTGCTCCATGAAGTGCCTTCGATTAAAAACATTGGTTAGGGCATCCGTGGTGGCTAACAAGAACAGTTCTTTCGACATTTCGGTTAAGCGAGACTCGGCATTTTTCTTATCGGTGATGTCGGTTGCAATCATAACGATGTAATCGTCGTGAACTAATTGCTCAGAAATTAAAAACCAGCGGCCGTCATGGAGGTCAACTTCGAAACGACGATATTGTTGGCCGCGTCTTTTATCTTTGGCATATGCTAGCCAAGAGTCTAGGTCATCCGTATCGATAATTATCCCAGTATTTGAGTGATAACAGAGAGCAGCCATTTGGTTAAAGGTTTTGCCATATACTGAACTGCAGTCTATTAGGCCATACATCTCGGCAATCACTTTATTACAGAAGATAATTTGGTCTTTTCCATCAAACACCATGATTCCGTTCATAGTGTCGATAACAAACTCAGAAAATATCGCTTTTAATTGCTTGGAGTAACGTTCAGGCATGGTCCTGTTCTATGGATGGGTATTCATCGCTGCAGCCACGTTTGTAGCTGTAATTGATAGTAAGTTTAGGCAGCAATGTGGATAAAGACCAAGTTTATGAATTAATTCTAATGGGGGCGTTAAGTATCACGGCAAACCTCATCCGGCCATTCAAATTCGATTGTCGTATGTGCTAGCTTATATTCCTCTAGCTGGTTCTTTATCTCCAGCTTAAGTTCTTCTTGCTGCTTAATATCCAGTCTATCTTCTAAGCTTAGGTGTACTGTTAATACATGTGACTCACCGTCTAATGACCATAGGTGAAAGTGATGTAGGTTAGAGACAAAATTTAGATTCAATAATGTTTGTTTAACCTTGTCGTTTAAGCCCGCATCCGGACTGGACTGAGCAAAGAGTTTTAAGGTGACCCATAAATTACGAACAACGTTCACTAAGATAAACAGGGTGAATGCAATAGAGAGCAATGGATCGAGAATAGGTAGCTTAATGAACATGAGTACGATCGATACAATTAATACGGCCACCCAGCCAAGAACATCTTCTAATAAGTGCCAGTTTAAAATGCGCTCGTTTAAGCTTTCTCCTGCGCTAAGCTTGTAAGCAGCAAAGCCATTAACGCAGACACCGAAAATGGCCAATAGCAGCATGCCTTCTGTTTCAGGCATTACGGGGTTGCTGAGCCGTGGAATCGCTTCGGACATTATCCAGGTAGAGCCTATAACGAGGACGATGCCGTTAAATAAAGCGCCAAATAATGATAAGCGGCGAAAGCCATAGCTGAATTCACTATTGGCTTGTTTTTTTCCCAACTTATTGAGGATCCAAGCGCTGCCTATAGAGAGGGTATCGCCTAGGTCGTGTACGGCATCGGCCATGATTGCGGTGCTGTTGGTTAACCAGCCGCCAATGAATTCTATAATAGTGAAGCAGAAGTTAAGACAGAAGGCCCAGCCGATACGTTGTGAACTCATGTCCTTTGTATGTGAATGAGAGTGGCTATGAGTATGCTTGTGAGGTTGTTCGTGAGAGTGGCTCATGATCAGAATCTTTCTTTTATTTATCGGTTGCACTGATTCTATCTACTATTCATACAATTAATAGATCTATAGTATTACAAATCATTTCATTCATGACTTGGCTCTAGTTAGCATGAGTTAAAGATTACAGACTAAAGATTAAGTGATAACGAGGGGTTTGGCGATGGATTTTGAGTTAAGCGCAAAAGCTAAAGATTACGTTAAAAGAACGAAAGCTTTTATAAAAGAACACATTGAGCCGATGGAAGCCGATTTTTGGGCTGAGATCAATGCCAAGCATAATCACGGTGATTGGACGACGTGGGAAGTGCCGCCGATTGTCGATGAGCTAAAAGCCAAAGCGAAAGCGGAAGGCCTGTGGAATATGTTCCTGCCTGACGAAGAGTTGGGTGCTGGCTTAAGTATCATGGAATATGCCTCGGTTGCCGAAGAAACAGGCCGCAGTATTTTGGCCCCAAGCATCTTTAACTGTAATGCACCTGATACTGGCAATATGGAGCTTTTATGGCGCTATGGTTCACAAGAGCAAAAAGATCAGTGGTTAACACCGTTACTTGCGGGGGATATTCGTTCGGTCTTCTGCATGACAGAGCCCGATGTCGCATCGTCTGATGCCACCAATATTGAAGCAACCGCAGTTGTTGAAGGTGATGAGGTTGTTCTTAATGGTACTAAGTGGTGGTCGAGCGGTATTGGTGATCCACACTGTAAAGTGGGTATCTTTATGGCGAGTACTCCAGACGAGAGTAAAGACCGCCATCATCAGCATTCTATGGTCTTAGTGCCACTTGATACGCCAGGCGTTGAGATCCTTCGTATGTTGCCTGTATTTGGTGCTTATGATGCACCCCATGGCCATGGTGAAGTTCAATTCACCGATGTTCGTTTACCGGTTTCAAGTTTTATCAGCGGCCCAGGTATGGGTTTTGAAATCGCTCAAGGTCGTTTAGGACCTGGTCGTATTCACCATTGCATGCGTTGCTTAGGCGCAGCTGAAAAATCAGTAGAGTTGATGGTTGATCGGGGTATGCAGCGCACGGCTTTTCATAAGCCTATTATGAAGCTGGGTGGCAATGCCGAGCGTTTAGCTGAAGCCCGCATTGCCATTGATCAGGCGCGCTTATTAACCTTATTTGCCGCGTGGAAAATGGATAAGGTGGGCGCGTTAGGCGCAATGACCGAAATCTCGGCGATTAAGGTGGTAGCGCCAAATGTATTGCAGAAAGTCGTTGATGATGCGATTCAGATTCATGGAGGGGCGGGTGTCAGCCAAGATACTCCTTTGACGGCGTTTTTCATGCAGGCTCGTGCTTTGCGCTTGGCTGATGGTCCTGATGAAGTCCATAAGGGCGTGATAGCACGTATAGAACTCGCTAAGCGTGGCTTCTATAGCAAGAAGAGAAAATAAGAAGAAAACGTAAAAAGTGTTAAAGATAGGTGCTTCTAGTACAGTTAAATATTAGAAGTACCTTCCTAAGCCAATAAAATATTGTTGTACCAGCCCTGATTCCACAATAGGGCTGTCACTGACCGCATCACTGAAGTGATAGTGACGCAAACCTCCGTAAGCCGCCCAATCTTTACTGCCTCCTGGCTGCCAACTGAAATCGTACGTTGCGATGAGCTCTAACTCTGCCGACCAACCTGAATCTGACTGATAGGCATTCTGCTGTGTATTACTGTTTGCCGTATCGAGTTCGTGATTATCTACGCCATAATAATACTCATTGAGCGCTTGGCTTTGTACTTGTAAGCCCATTGTTGTTAATAGACGAATGTTATTCAGGCTAGAGAAGGGTTTGAAGGTGTCTCTACGATAGGCGGTAATTTCAGCTTCTTGACCTTTGTGGGTCGAGGATATATCTTGTAAGACCGCGATGCGGCCAACCCAGCCACTGTCAAAGCGCCGTCCAACTTGTATGCCAGCTTCCAAAGACCCTTTACGCTCTTCAAGTTCGTAGGCCCGTAAAGCGTGGCTACTTTTAATATCATCTTTTGAAAGACTGGAATGGCTTCTGAAATTGCCGATAAGGGAGCTGAAATAGGTGCCATCGCGGTAGAAATTATAGCCAAAACGATTGGCTTCGATGAAGAAAGGGCCGTAGCCACCAAAGATCAAAAGCGTGGCGCCTAATTGGTTATCCACAGCCCTAAAATGGCTCTTTTTAGCTGTTGCTGCGATTGACCATAATCCATAAGCAGGTTCGATAACCTTATCCGTTAGTGATTGCTCACTTGCTAGGCTGTAGGAGGTTGAAGTGAGTAGTGCAATGCTACTGGCTAACGACAATATCAGGGCCTTCATTTGTAGTAATCCTTATCTTTAGTCGAAGTTAAACTCTTGAGCATTAAGCACTTATTTTGTTGGAGCCTGTATCGTTACATAGGTTCAATTGTTAGTGATTGCTAACAGGGAGGTATTTATCTTTTAACGTTTGGTCATATTATGGCATCATACTCAGTCTAGAGTGTGAGTATTCACTTGTCTTACGTATAATGTAGTTAGTGACCACTATCTATAACAAAATTGTCTAACAGAATTGACATTATTAAGTTGGTGCTTACTAACTTAATAAATCACTTTAACTTTATCCCTCAGAGCCGCGCACAATAGACGTCTTAGCCAATCGAATTAGTACCGTTTTTATTGGCGTGGCATGAATGGTCGTAAAGCCTTGTGAACTAACGCAAATTTTCACATATCCACAGCACAGTTCACCTTGCAAATGTGTCCCAGCGTTTCTATAGTGTGCACTAGTGGAATAAAGTGGGTAAAAGTGGGTTTTTGTAGTGGTTATTGTATTTATCACTCATTAAAAATACTCACTAATCAAATTTGGGGCGGATGATCAGTGTTTCGTGGACTCAGTGCGGTTAATTTAGATGCTAAAGGAAGGCTAGCGATCCCGATGAAATATCGGCAGTTGCTGGTGGATCTTTGTGCTGGGCGTCTAGTAGCCACGATTGATACCGAAGAGCGCTGCTTGTTGATCTATCCCATTCATGAATGGGAAGTGATTCAAGCAAAAATTGAAGCGCTACCGAGTTTTAACCCCAGTGCCCGAAGAATTCAGCGATTGTTAATTGGTCATGCCACCGATATTGAGTTGGATGCCAATGGGCGAATCTTATTGTCTCAGCCGTTGCGCGAATACGCGCAGTTAGAAAAAGAAACGGTTTTGTTGGGGCAAGGTAAAAAATTAGAGCTGTGGAGTAAGGACTTGTGGAATAGCCGTCGTGATGAATACATCGCTGAGGTGAATGCCCCTGAAGTACTTCCAGACGAACTATTAAATCTTTCTTTATGAAGAAGTCTTATGGCAAAACGTAGCAGAACAAAATTGAGTAAGACTGAACGTCAGCAAGCTGAACAACAGCAAGCTGATCAAAAGAAAGATCAGATTGAGCTGGGTGTCGGTGAGCAACAAGATCACTTTACGGTTCTTTTGCACGAAACAGTTGAAGGTTGTGTGGTTGATCCAGATGGTATTTATGTCGATGGTACATTCGGTCGTGGCGGCCATAGTGAGCTGCTATTAAGCAAGCTATCTGAGAACGGTCGTTTATACGGCATTGATAAAGATCCATTAGCGATTGAAACCGGTAAGGCATTAGAGCTTAAAGACTCACGTTTTAAAATTATTAATGCCAGCTTTGCAGAGTTGCAAGAGCAGTTGCAAGAGCGCGGTATCGAGAAAATTGACGGTCTGTTATTAGACCTAGGGGTTTCTTCCCCTCAGCTAGATGATGCTGAGCGTGGTTTTAGTTTTATGCGAGACGGCCCATTGGACATGCGTATGGATCCAACGTCTGGCGTTAGCGCAGAAGAGTGGATTGCTAAAGTTAGCGTAGAAGAATTGTCCCGCGTGATGAAAGAATATGGCGAAGAGCGATTCGCATGGCGCATGGCGAATGCAGTGATTCGTGAACGCGAAATTCAGCATATTAATCGGACAGTCCAGCTGGCCGAAATTTTAAAAGAAGCGAACCCTGCTTGGGAAAAACATAAGCACCCAGCAACGCGTGCTTTCCAAGGTATTCGTATTCATCTTAATAACGAATTAAGTGATTTAGAGAAGATTCTTGATCAATCGGTTGATGTGTTAAAGGTTGGCGGCCGTTTGTCGGTGATCAGTTTCCATTCGTTAGAAGATCGTATGGTAAAGCGTTTTATTCGTCGCCAAGAACAAGGGCGCCCAATTCCACGAGGAATGCCGATTCTTGATACTGACTTGGGTAAAACCATGATAAAGATGAGTAAGGCGATTAAGCCGAAAGCCAATGAAGTTGCAGGCAATAGACGAGCACGCAGTGCGGTATTGCGCATTGCAGAGCGTATTGTTGGCGAACGAGATTAACGATTAATGATGCCTGCTGCCCGACAGAGTTTGATTATATTTATTGCATGGTTGGTTGTTATCGTATGTGCGACCTTGCAAGTAGCTGCGACTCATTGGCATAGGCAGTTAGTTTCTGGCTGGCAAGTATCTGAGCATCAGCGCTTAGGGTTAGAGCAGGATTATGGACGCTTAATTCTAGAGCAAAGTGCTTTAACGGCCCATGGTCGGGTAGAGCGAATTGCAAAAGAAAAGCTGCGCATGATTGAAGCGAAAGATATGCAGGTAATTCGCAGTAGCCGTTGATTGTTTGGATGTAGGAGTAGCTTCTTCCGCAGAGTAAAAGCAGTAATGTTTAATTCCAAGGTAGGAATTTAAAATAATAATTATTAAGTGTAATGGAACTGTTTGACGAATGACTAAGATGAAAGGCACACACTAACGTGGCTAACCCCCGTACTAAAAAAGCTGCAACGACAGCAATATCAGAAACGGTTGAATATCGTATTCCAGTCTGGCGCTTTGCGTTAGTACTGAGCGTATTCCTGTGTCTGTTAATTGTCGTAGCGGGTCGAATGGGTTATTTACATCTAGTTCAAAAATCTTTTTTGGTTGCTCAGGGTGAGCAGCGCATGGTTCGTGAAGAGTCGATCCCAGCTTTGCGGGGTGATATTAAAGACCGTCATGGAGAAGCGTTAGCCGTAAGTTCTCCGGTAAAAAGTATATGGTTAAACCCTAAGTTATTTAATGCTGAACACGTCCCTAAACTTGCAGCCAGTTTAAACATCTCAACCAATAAATTGGCTCGTCGATTAAAGCGGAACCGGCATCAGGGCTTCATGTACGTGAAGCGCTCTTTACCTCCCGAGCAAGCGAATAAAATATTAGCCTTAAAGTTGAAAGGTGTATTTTCCGAAACTGAGTATCGCCGTTTTTATCCTGCTTCAGAAGTGACTTCTCACGTTGTTGGTATGACCAACATTGATGGTAAAGGTCAGGAAGGGCTAGAGCTGGCTTACGATGAATGGCTTCAAGGTGCACCAGGTCAGCAGCGAGTTGTAAAAGATCTACTCGGCAATGTAATCAAGCAGCTGAATGTATCGGCCGTCGCAAGGTCGGGTAATGAATTGAAGTTAACATTAGACTTACGTTTGCAGTACTTAGCGTATCGGGAGTTAAAAGCCGTTGTTCAAGCCCATAAAGCGAACTGGGGCAGTGCTGTTTTATTGGATGCCAGTAACGGCGATATTTTAGCGCTAGTAAATCGTCCATCGTATAACCCAAATAACCGTGCCACTTTAAATGTAAAAGAAATGCGCAATCGAGCCTTAACCGACATGATTGAGCCAGGCTCAACGATGAAAGCGTTTACGGTTGCGGCGGCGTTAAAAAAAGGCAAGTACAATGCAGACTCGGTGATCAATACATCGCCAGGGTATATGCGGGTTAAACATAAAACGATTCGTGATCATCGGGATTATGGGCGCTTAAATTTAACCGGCATTATCAGGAAGTCGAGCAATATCGGCGTGACAAAATTAGCCCATGAAATGGGTGCTAATTATTTATGGGACATGCTTTTTTCAGCAAAATTAGGCCAAGCAACAGCGTTGGGTTTTCCGGGGGAGGCGGTTGGGAAATTACCTTATCCTCAAAAATTGGATAAGCTAGGTCTAGCAACGCTCTCATTTGGCTATGGCCTAGCGGTAACTCCGCTGCAATTAGCTCAGGCTTATACCGCCTTCGCGAATAAAGGTTGTGTACAAGAAGCACGCTTGATTATGACGAATGCACAAATTCCTTGTAACCAGATTATGCCCGAGTCAGTCGCAAAAGATATGAGCTTAATGTTGGAGACGGTAACGAAAAAAGGCGGTACCGGAACGCGTGCGAAAGTTGAAGGTTATCGTGTTGGCGGCAAAACGGGTACGTCTCACAAGGTAGGCAAAGAAGGTTATCAGGATTCAGAATATACGGCGATTTTTGCCGGTATAGCTCCTATTTCAGATCCACGCTTTGTATTGGTTGTAGTAATCGATCGGCCTCAAGGCCAGGAATATTATGGTGGTGAAGTAGCAGCCCCCGTATTCGGGCGTATTATGGAAGCCGCGTTGCGTACTCTGCAAATTGCGCCGGATCAGAGTAAGGATTTTCATGTGGCGGAGATTTCTTCATTATGAATCTAGCCAAGCTATTAGCACCCTACCTTTCTAATGCAGAAAGCACGATTCCTGATGTAGAAATCGAAGGGTTAGTCACGGACAATCGAGATGTGAAAGCCGGCGATTGTTTTATCGCTTTAGCAGGGATTACACATCATGGAAAAGTCTTTGTTGAGGATGCTATCGCTCAGGGTGCTAGCGCCATTTTACTTGAAACTGATGAGAACGCTGCACAAACGGGCAGTATTTCTTATCATTCAAATGTTCCCGTTATTGTCATTCGTAGCTTGAAGACAATTGTGAACAAGATACTGATCGATTTTTATAAACTCTCAAGCTCTGCTTTTGATATGCGCTTATTAGCGGTTACAGGGACTAATGGAAAAAGCAGTATTACTCGTTTTGCTGCTCAAATAAGTCATGGTTTACAGCACTCAGCAGGGCTTATGGGAACGCTGGGTTTTGGTGTTTGGCCTAATATAGTAGAGAGTAAAAATACGACACCTGAACTTGCTGTTTTATTACGTCAATTTACTCTGATGAAGGCAGAGGGCGCAGAGCAAGTTTTCATGGAAGTGTCCAGTCATGGCATTGAGCAAAAACGCATTGAAGGGTTAACGTTTGATACGGCAGTATTTGCTAATTTAAGCCAAGACCACCTAGATTATCACGGCAATATGGAAAGCTACTTTACGATTAAGCGAGAGTTGTTTTTATCCGCCAAATTACAAAATGCCATTATTAATGCCGATGATGAGTATGGTCAGCGTTTATTAGCGGATGATGAGATTGAAGCGAAAAAAATCAGTTATGGCTTCTCTAAAACTGCAGACGTTCGAGTTGTTACATGGGCGATGAATGGCGCCTCGATTGATGCCTCCATAACAACGCCATGGGGCGATGCCAGCTTTACAATTAATATGGTGGGTGACTTTAATCTCGCAAATGTATTAGCGGCGATTAGCATGCAGGCAATAGAAAATAAGTTTTCTTTTGCAGAGATTATTGAATCAATAAATTGCATCACTCCTGCTCCTGGCAGAATGCAGACTTATAGTAAGGCTGGGTGCGCTAGCGCCGTAATTGATTTTGCTCATACGCCTGATGCGTTGAAGAATGTGTTGGCTACGTTGAAAAAACAAACGTCCGGTACATTGGCGGTCGTCTTTGGTTGCGGTGGTAATCGAGATGCAGATAAGCGTTCAAAAATGGCGGGCATTGCTCAAGAGTTGGCAGATAGTATTGTTTTTACTGCAGACAATCCAAGAAAAGAAAATCTTAAAACGATTATAGAAAACATGCAGGCGGGTCTAGACAGTTCTAATATGACCCCTGTGAGTATTGAGTTAGATCGTACTAAGGCTATCGAAACTGCTTTATCAGAACTCGGCAGTGATGACCTGTTATTGATCGCTGGTAAAGGGCATGAAGCTTATCAAGATATCAATGGTGTAAAAATTCCTTATTGTGACGAAGGTGTTTTATTAACCTTGGGTTATCACGATATATCTGCAAAAAATACAGTGACTAAAAACAAAACAAGTCTAAACAAAACACATTTTAAAAAGGAGGCCTTACGATGATGGCTTCTTTTAGTCTTATAGCGTTAGCACAAGCAATATCAGCGGTTGCAAAGCCCACTGCCGTAAAAACCAGCAAGCAGTTGGAAGCAATTCAAGCGCAGAATATCAATACAGATACTCGTGCAATTCAGCAGGGTGATGTATTTTTAGCCTTGCGCGGTGAAAATTTTGATGGTCATGACTATATCGAGCAAGCGCATAAAAACGGTGCCATTGCAGCGATTGTTGATGAGCAATATATCGAAGATAAAAACTCATTAAACCAATCTTTACCCTTGTTAGTCGTAGCCGATACCTTATTGGCGTTGGGGCAAGCAAGCTTGTGGAATCGCCAGAAGTTTACTGGGCCATTAATCGCAATCACGGGTAGTGCTGGTAAAACATCGGTAAAGTCGATGGCTTCTCACATGATGCAACTGTTAGGTGAGTGTTGGGCGACGCCAGGTAATTTTAATAATCATATTGGGGTGCCATTAACGTTATTAGGGCTTCAGCAACAGCATCAATCTGCTGTTATTGAACTTGGCGCAAGTGGCAAAGGAGAGATTGCTTATACTGCGCAATTTGCTCAGCCAGATGTAGCAATTATTACTAATGTCAGTGGTGCTCATTTAGAAGGCTTTGGCAGTATAGAAACGATTATGAAAACCAAGGGAGAGATTATTGATTCTCTTGCGGCTAACGGTTGTGCTGTTTTAAATGCCGATGATACTTTTTATGCCGATTGGGTTTTACGAGTTGGTGAACGTAAGGTTTTAAGTTTTGGCATAGAAAATTACGCTGATATTATGGCAAAAAACATTGTCTGTGACGAAGATGGCAGTCGTTTTGATGTGGTCTATCTACAGCAAAGTATTGCTTGCGAGATTCCATTACTAGGTAAGCATAATATATTAAATGCGTTATCGGCAATTGCTGCAGGGGTGGCGCTGAATCTGAATTTAGAAAATATAATAGCAAAACTAAAAACCTTACCCATGGTTAGTGGGCGTTTGCAGTGGGTTGAGGGTGAAGGTCAGATACGCATTTTAAACGATAGTTATAATGCCAGCCCAGCCTCGGTAAAAGCAGGTATTGATGTATTGGCTTTGTGGAAAGAAAAAGCCTGGTTGGTTTTAGGCGATATGGCTGAGTTAGGAGATGACTCAGCATCGATTCATGCTGAAATAGGTGAATACGCACAGCAAATGGATATTGTGAATTTTGTGGCGACAGGCTCAGCTTGTCGTTACGCAGTCGAAGCATTCAAAGAAAAGTCACTCGAACAAAATACGACAAAAAGAAATGCACACTGGTTTGATCAGCAAAGCGAATTGTTGAGCTACATTAATGCTAATAAACAGCCTGGCCAGATTCTCCTGGTTAAAGGTTCACGCAGTGCGGGCATGGATAATATTGTTACCGCGCTCTCTAATAAGAAAGCACAAGCGCTAAAGAGTGATGTTGACTCTGCAAATAAAATTGGGGAAGTTTAAGTATGTTGTTATGGTTAGCCGACTATTTGTCTCAGTATCACACGGGTTTTGCTGTTGTTCAGTATCTATCATTACGAGCCATTTTTGCTGTTATTACCGCTTTGTCGGTCGCTCTATTTCTAGGGCCTAAGGTAATACGCAAACTTAGTGAGTATCAAATCGGTCAGACGATTCGTGATGATGGTCCTAAGTCTCATTTAAGCAAGGCCGGTACGCCTACTATGGGTGGAGCTTTGATTTTATTGTCGATTTCGGTCAGTACCTTATTATGGGGCGACTTAGATAACAAATACGTTTGGGCGACACTGCTTGTTACTTTGGCATTTGGTGTTATTGGCTGGGTTGATGATTATCGCAAAGTCGTTGAGAAAAATTCACGAGGGCTGCCAGCGCGTTGGAAATATTTTTGGCAATCGGCCTTGGCTATTGCAGCAGGTGTGTATTTGTTTGTCACAGCGCCAACTTCAGCAGAAACATCTTTGATTATTCCTTTCTTTAAAGACGTGATTATAGAATTGGGTATCTTTTATATAGTCTTAAGTTACTTCGTAATAGTCGGCGCGAGTAACGCTGTTAATTTAACGGATGGCCTAGATGGCTTAGCAATTTTACCAACGGTAATGGTCGGCGCGGCGCTTGGCCTATGTGCTTACCTTGCAGGTAATGTTAATTACTCTGACTACCTATCCATCCCGTATGTTATTGGTGCTGGTGAATTGGCAGTCTTCAGTGGTGCTCTAGTCGGCGCCGGTGTGGGGTTCTTATGGTTCAATACTTATCCAGCACAAGTTTTCATGGGTGATGTGGGTTCATTAGCATTGGGTGCGGCATTAGGCATGATGGCGATTATTACTCGCCAAGAAATCGTCTTCTTTATTATGGGTGGTATTTTTGTTGCTGAAACTGTTTCAGTGATTTTGCAAGTAGGATCATTCAAACTCACTGGTAAGCGTATATTCCGCATGGCACCTTTGCATCATCACTATGAGTTAAAAGGTTGGCCTGAGCCGCGCGTAATCGTGCGTTTCTGGATTGTTACTTTGTTATTGGTACTAGCAGGTTTAGCGACGTTAAAAATTCGTTAATTTTTTACAAAGCTCGTTATTAAAAAACTGATATTGATAAAATGATGGAAGAGAGAACGTATTAGATCATGACAAACTTGATTACAACTGATCAAAAACGCTTAATTATCGGTATGGGCCAAACAGGGCTTTCGTGCGCGCGTTTTCTGACGGCTAAAGGTTTGTCTTTTGATTTATGCGATACCCGTGAAGCATTACCTAATCAAGCGGATATCGAGTCTGAATTCTCTAAAAGTCAGATTTTTAATGGCGCTCTTGATGGCGATCTTCTCGCTCAGTATCAAGAGTTGGTTGTTAGCCCAGGTATCGCCATTGCAGAACCTGCCATTGCCTTTGCTAAGCAGAAAGGCAGCCGTGTGCGCGGTGATGTCGATATATTTGCAGAGTATGTGACTAAACCGGTTATTGGTATTACGGGTTCAAACGGAAAAAGTACGGTCACAACATTGGTGGGAGAGATACTCGCCGCAGCAGGTCATAAACCTGCGGTCTGTGGCAACATCGGTATTCCCGTTTTAGATGTGTTATTGAATGATGAAAACTTCAATTGTTATATTGTTGAATTATCCAGTTTTCAATTAGAAACGACTCACCATTTAGCGGCTGAAGCTGCTTGTGTATTAAACCTGAGTGAAGACCATATGGATCGTTACGATTCCATGTTGGCGTATCATCAAGCGAAGCATCGAATCTTCCAAGGTTGTCGCAGTATCGTGACCAATCGTGAGGATAGTCTCACTCAGCCTTTGGTCAGTGATTCAATGCCAAAGAAAAGTTTTGGTTTGCAGATGGCTGAAAATCCTGTCGCGGCAAAAAATCAATATTCTATTGCTCAGATCAAGACTGCAGATAATCAATCTGGCGAAAGCTTAATGTTTGAACAGCAGCCAATATTTCCGGTAGCTGAGCTAAAAATAAAAGGGCGTCATAATCAGATGAATGCTTTGGCGGCTATTGCATTAGTCGAATCGATGCCTGCCGCTTTTAGTATTAGCAAGGATCAATTACATCAAGTACTGTCTGATTTTACCGGCTTACCGCATCGATGTGCTTGGGTCGCCGAGCAAGAGGGTATTGAATACTTCAATGATTCCAAAGGCACAAACGTCGGTTCTACGTTGGCCGCGATTGAAGGCTTGGCCAACTGCAGTGCAAAAAATATTATTTTGATAGCGGGTGGAGTCGGTAAGGATCAAGACTTTGAACCTTTAGCCGATGCTTGTCAGCAAAGCGTGAGGCAAGCCGTACTGTTTGGTCGTGATGCAAAGCTAATTGCTGATCGTTTAGACGCTGTGTGTGATCTAAATATAGTCGACACTTTAGAGCAAGCATTAGTGCAGGCTCAGCAAGTTGCTACTCAAGGTGACGTTATTTTATTTTCACCGGCGTGCGCTAGTTTTGATCAGTTTGCTAATTATGTGAAGCGTGGAGAAGCCTTCGAGCAGTGGGTCGCGACAATGATCCAGAGTCGAGGAAGCGTATGACCGCAAATGTTTCCATGAACGATTCAGTAAATAGTGTAAAGAAGAACTCTAAAAATAGTTCTTTGCCTACCCTGTCTTGGTGGCAGTCGATTGCACTTAAAGGCGATATTTCTAAGCTAATGGCTGTAGAAATGAATGCACTTGTTTGGTCGTGGTTAGGACTAATGGCACTAGGTTGGGTCATGGTCATGTCAGCCTCGACGAGTATTGCTGAAACGTATACCGGTAATGCCGCTTATTTTTCTACGCGTCATGGGGTTTATATTGTCCTCGCTATTATTGCCGCCTTTTTAATTAGTCGTATTCCACTATCGTGGTGGCAAAAAACAGATTGGCTATGGCTTTTATTAGGTGGATTAGGCTTGGTTGCCGTATTGGTTCCAGGTATTGGGCATGAAGTGAATGGTAGTGCTCGCTGGTTGAACTTAGGCTTAATGAAAATACAGCCCTCTGAAATCGTTAAACTAACAGTTGTGCTCTACATTTCGGGTTATTTAATACGCCGTCAGGCAGAAGTTCAAAATCAATGGTCTGGCTTTATTAAGCCGTTAGCTATTTTAGGGTTGATTGTTGTTCTGCTGCTATTGGAACCTGATTTCGGTTCAGTTGTTGTTTTGATGGGAGCCGTCTTAGTTTTATTATTCTTAGGCGGAGTTAAAGCTGGGCAGTTCTTTTTATTAGTTGTAGCGACCTTGATCTTAGGTTATCTGGTGGTGACTGCCGAGGAATATCGACTTGCACGCTTAACAACTTATTGGCAGCCCTTTCACCCTGATAATGTTTATGGTTCGGGTTATCAGTTGGCTCAAGCCTTAATCGCTTTTGGTCGAGGAGAGTTGTGGGGGACTGGCCTAGGAGAGAGTGTTCAAAAGCTATTCTATCTGCCAGAAGCTCATACGGATTTTGTTTTTGCTATCTGGTCTGAAGAAACAGGCTTAATGGGCGGGTTATTCGCCCTGAGTTTATTAACGTTCTTTTTAGCACAATGCATGATCATTGGCTGGCAGGCGCAAAAAGCGGGCAACCTATACGGTGCATTTATTTGCTTTGGTATCGCGACTTTATTTGGTTTGCAGGTCGTGATTAATTTAGGTGTGAATACAGGATTATTACCGACTAAAGGTTTAACGTTACCCTTTTTCAGTTATGGCGGTAGTAGCTTGATTATATGCAGTGTGATGGTTGCTCTGGTTTATCGAGTGAGTATCGAGCTTAATGGAGATTTCGCTAGCTCTCAGAATACCAACTCTCAGAATACCAACTCTCAGAATAAAACTTCTGAGAAGAAGTCCGCTAGAAAGACACAAAAAAGAAAGAAGCCGTCAGTCAGTAAATCAAGTAATAAATCGGCCTTAAAGCAAGGCGATGATACGAACATAGATTTTGATCAGCCTGCTTCAAGCGATGCAACCGATTATGTCACTGGCTTTGATGCCTACGTAGAAGAATTGAATGGAGGTCGTGATGAAAAATAAATCAGTCTCGACTAATAAAACAAAGTCGGCTAAAACAGTAAAGTCTAAAACCGTAATGGTAATGGCCGGAGGTACTGGTGGGCATGTATTTCCAGCACTGGCTGTGGCGGATGAATTAAAGCAGCGTGGCTATGAGATCCATTGGTTAGGAACGGCCGCAGGTATTGAAGCGGATCTAGTGCCAAAATCTGGTTACCCATTGCACTGTATTAACGTAACGGGATTACGTGGAAAAGGTAAGTTAGCTTTATTAGCGGCACCGTGGAAAATAATTAAAGCAATTTACCAAGCGTTGCAGTTTATGCGCATTGTGCGCCCAAGTGCAGTTTTGGGGTTGGGTGGTTTTGCAACAGGCCCAGGCGGAGTTGCCGCTAAGTTACTCGGTGTACCGTTATTGATTCATGAGCAAAATGCTTTTCCTGGCATGACCAATAGATTATTAAAACCGATCTCGAATGTTGTGATGCAGGCCTTCCCTAATACCTTTAAGGGTACGAAGGGGCTAGAGAAATTATTAACGACGGGCAATCCGGTGCGGGCAAATATATTAGCCTTAGATAATGATGAGCAAGACTCGCTTGTAGAAAAAGAAAACGCAGAATCTGGCAAGCTTAACGTCTTGGTGGTGGGTGGCAGCTTAGGTGCAGTGGCCTTAAATAATACGGTCATGGATGCGTTAGCGCTGATACTGGCAAATAACGAAACTGAAAATTTCGTCCCTAATATTTGGCACCAGGTAGGCAAGAAAAATATCGAATCGGTTCAGCAGTTGTATGCACAAAAAGGTCTAGCGGGTAAAGCCAAGGTAGTTGCATTTATAGATGATATGGCGGTGGCTTATGATTGGGCCGATTTAATCGTATGTCGTGCGGGTGCATTAACTGTTTCAGAAGTAGCATGCGCAGGTAACGCCGCTATTTTTATTCCTTTCCCTTTCGCTGTAGACGATCACCAAACTGCTAACGCACAGGTATTGGTCAATGCGGGAGGTGCAGAGATTAAACAGCAAAAAGAATTAACGGCCGCTTGGTTGGCTGACCGTTTGAAATATTACGGTGAAAATCCAGAGCAAATTAAACATATGTCGATAGCGGCTAAAGGCGCTTCGATCTCTGATGCAACTCAGGTTGTTACAGAGCAAGTAATAAAACAGATAAGGTTAAAAGATTAATGGCTAACGAAAATCCACTGACTTCAGGACCAGCAGAAGCTTACGCAATACCAGAAATGCGTCGTATTAAACGCATTCACTTTATTGGTATTGGTGGCGTTGGTATGTGTGGTATTGCCGAAGTGTTATTAAATCAGGGTTATCAAATAAGTGGTTCAGATTTACGCCAGTCTGTAGTGACTCAGCATTTGAGTAACTTGGGTGCTAAGGTTTTTCTTGGTCACCAAAGTGAAAATGTAGACGACGTGGATGTGGTTGTTGTTTCAACCGCTATTGACCAAAGTAATCCTGAAATAAAGAATGCGATGTCTAAGCGTATTCCGATCGTACGCCGTGCAGAAATGTTGGCTGAATTAATGCGCTTTCGTCATGGTATTGCGGTGGCGGGAACTCATGGTAAAACAACAACTACGAGCCTTGTTACTTCTATTTTGGCTCAAGCTAAGCTCGATCCAACGTATGTTATTGGTGGCCGTTTAAATAGCTCAGGTACGAATGCGCGTTTAGGTGCGAGTCGCTATTTAGTTGCCGAAGCTGATGAAAGTGATGCTTCGTTTTTACACTTGCAGCCTATGACGTCGATTGTGACTAATATCGATGCTGACCATATGGAAACTTATGGTGGCGACTTTGGTAAGTTAAAACAAACATTTATCGATTTTTTACATAATTTACCCTTCTATGGCTTGGCAGTACTGTGCATAGACGACGACAATGTGCGTGAAATTTTACCGCAAGTAGCCCGCAAGTTTGTCACCTACGGTTTGAGTGAAGATGCTGATTTCCGTGCCTTTGATATCGTGCAAGAAGGATTGTTTACCAGTTTTAAAGTGAAGCGCCCAGACGGAGCGGCTGACTTGGTTGTACGCATGCGTATGCCGGGTGTGCATAACGTATTGAACGCATTAGCAGCCATCGTAGTTGCAGCTGATGAAAAAGTAGATGATGAATCCATTGTTCACGCTTTAGAAAATTTTGCCGGTGTTGGTCGTCGTTTCCAGGTCTGCGCAGAAGTTGAATGCACCGATAGCGAAGGCAATGAAGGCAGTGTGCTTCTTGTTGATGATTATGGGCATCACCCTCGTGAAGTCGAAGTTACATTAGAAGCGATACGCAAAGGGTTTCCAGAACGCAGATTGGTGGCGTTATTTCAGCCTCACCGTTATAGCCGAACTCGTGATTTATATGAAGATTTTGTCCGAGTATTATCTGAGCCCGATGTTTTATTATTAATGGATGTCTATCCAGCCGGTGAAAAACCGATTGCGGGAGCGGAAGGTCGCGCATTATGCCGCAGCATTCGCCAGCGCGGTGCTTTAGATCCAGTCTTTATTGAGCGTGGCGAAGATGTCGCTCAGGTTCTTAGTAAAGTTTTAAAGCCTGGGGACTTATTATTGACTCAAGGTGCGGGCGATGTTGGTAACTTGGCCATTAAATTGACTCAGCAATTGCCTAATATTGTGGCAAATTGCGCTGCTGTAAAAGGTAAGCAATAAAATGAGTTACGAAATATCAGCCAGTGAAAAAGCGGCGCTAGGAAAAGTTGCTGTTTTAATGGGCGGCACTTCGGCAGAGCGACCTGTTTCGTTAAATAGTGGCTCTGCGGTATTGAAAGTGTTGGTCGATTTGGGTGTTGATGCTTTCGCTGTGGATGTCGGTGAAAATGCCGCTCAGCAATTATCACAAACAGATTTTGACCGAGCGTTTATTGCATTACATGGCCGCGGCGGTGAAGACGGCACCATGCAGGGTTTATTAGAATTATTAAATAAACCTTATACCGGCAGTGGCGTAATGGCTTCTGCATTGGGTATGGATAAATGGCGCACCAAGTTAGTTTGGGATGCATGCGAAGTTGCCACGCCTAAAGCGTTTGTTTTAGAAGATGACAGTGATTGGGATTCTATCATGCAAGCCTTAGGTGGTTTGGCGATGGTAAAACCAGCGCGAGAAGGCTCAAGTATTGGTATGCGAAAAGTGCATAGTAGCGAAGGCTTAGCCGAAAGCTATGCGTTTGCCTCTCAGTACGATGATCTTGTGATTGCTGAACAGTATATTGAAGGTCCTGAGTTTACAGTTGCTATTTTAGGCAACGAAGCATTACCTGCGATACAGTTGGTAACAACGCATGACTTTTATGATTTTGATGCGAAGTACAAAGCAAATGATACTCAATATTTGTTGCCTTCAGGTTTGCCTGATTATGCTGAGGGTGAATTGCAAAAAATGGCCTTGAAGGCATTTAAATTAGTGGGCTGTGAAGGCTGGGGTCGAGTTGATGCTATGCA
>Ga0105359_10001573_pt1 | contig 19209 bp, 15 predicted proteins | sample GOMGulsemesocosm_6_FD_83659 | JGI IMG/M metagenome (GOLD analysis project Ga0105359, IMG submission 83659) | Methane-oxidizing microbial communities from mesocosms in the Gulf of Mexico - GOM8C Gulf of Mexico | ecosystem: Environmental > Aquatic > Marine > Cold seeps | place: Gulf of Mexico...
GTATAAAGTATTGATGATGTCTTCCGGAGCGATGAGTACGCGGATTGAACATCTGGTTCAACGTGGTTTAATCACTCGTCTTGCTAGCGATGAAGATCGCCGAAGTTGTAAAGTGGTATTAACGGATGCTGGTTTTACGTTGATCAATAAACTTGTGGAAGAACATGTTGCGAATGAGAAAGATATCCTCACCCCGTTGAGCATAGACGAACAAGAACAGCTATCGAGTTTACTGCGTCGATGGCTGATTGATAATGAGGCTTAACAAAGCCGCTAAATAAGCATAGGGGGCTTCAATTACAGGCGTTTAACTCACTGAGTCCGCGGCGTTATACGTTTTACTGGTATCAACAAACTGACTCATGATGAAAGACAAGGCGGCAATTGTGGCACCTGCGTAAAACACTAACGATGGGTTGTATAACCAGATCATGCCGAAGATAACTGGGATAACCACTGCGGCAATATGATTAATCGAGAAACTCACACCCATGCTTCCGGCAATATCTTTCGGGTCAGCAATTTTTTGGAAATAGGTTTTCAAGGCAATCGCCATAGCAAAGAACAGATGGTCAACAACGTACAGTACAGCGGCTAACTCTGCGGTTTCTACCAAAGCATAACCAACAAATACAAAGATAAGACCTGTGTATTCAATTGTTAATGCGCGGCGCTCACCTACACGGCCAATCCAAGCACCGATTTTAGGCCCTAAATATAGATTGATAACATGGTTAAGCATGAACAAGGTTGTGATTTCAGCCACGCCGTAACCAAACTTTTCAACCATTAAGAAACCTGCGAACACAACAAAGATCTGACGGCGTGCACCAGACAAAAACGTCAGTAAATAATACAGGCTATAACGCTTACGTAGGATCAGCTTTTTGTGTTGAACTTCGACATGGCTGACTTCTGGTTTATGTGTCGCTAACCATGCTGTAATGGCTAACCCAAGTAATCCACAGACCATGTATACAGTGATGTAATCGGCGTCAAACACGCTGAATGCTAGCCAAATACCAGCAAAGGTACAAAGCGCCGCAAACGATTTAATTGCCAGTAGTCGGCCCAATTGCGCAGGGGCTTCGGCTTTACTAAACCATTGCAGGCTTAACGATTGGTTGATGGTTTCGTAATAATGGAAACCGACTGACATCAAAACTGTGGTGGCATACAAGCCATACACTGATGGGAAGAAACCCGTTATCGCCACACCTATGCATAACAAGGACAAGGCGATAATGGCAAAGACTTGTTCTGTTAATATCAGCAGTACAAATGCCGCGGTGAAGGCAAGTAAGCCCGGTATTTCACGGATCGATTGCAGCGCGCCTATTTCAGCACCGGTAAACGCGGCATTCTCGATAGCAAAGTTGTTTAACAGCGCATTCCAGGCGGAGAATGTCATGGTCATGACTATGCCGGCAAGGGCGAGAAACACAAACGGACTTTCTTTAGAGGGTAATTTAGGTAGTGCTTTAGAGAGTGCTTTCATTACTATCGACTGCTAATTGACTGAAGGATAGTTAGATTAGCATTGTTAGCGTGAAAATTAAAAGACCATCACCTTGCAGTAATGGCCTTTCTTAGTGCTATTTTAATGTTATTTCACTTCAGAACTTTTTACTGCTCCTTAGTTATTACTCTTTACTTATTTTTCTTCAGTAAAGAAATCGTTATATAACATGTATAGGTGAGCAGCACTCCAAGAGAAGTTTGGCGCGCCTTGTTGTTCACCGGTCAGTGGGTTGTAGTTTTCACGGATTGGACCGTCTTGCACTAGGCCATCTGCGTTATCGAAGAAAGCGGTTGCCATCTCGACAGCATCTTCGCGGTAACCGTATTTTTCCATGCCTTTTAGGCCAAAGTAAAATTGGTCAACCCATACACGTCCACGCCAGTAAATGTCAGGACCAAAAGCAGGGCTTGAGATCGCGGCAGTACCAAGAGGAATGTAAGTATTGAACTCGCTGGTATCTTTCATTACTTTAACGACAGCATCAGCGTTGTCTTGTGTTGCAGCGCCATTGAATAATGGTGACCAACCTTCAGGGCCTTTACCACGTTCAACGATAGGTTTACCGGCACAGCCATTAGCCAGTTGCTTGTCTTCAATACGAATGTCGTAGAAGAAACCCGTGCTTTCATCAAACATACAGGTATTGATGTAAGTCGCTAAGTTATCCGCTTTACCACGGAATTCTTTTGCTTCGTCATCTTTACCGAGCATGTCAGCCATTTCAGCTAAATATTTGTTATCGCTGTACATGTAACTGGCTTGATCAACAGACTCTTGTAATAACGAGTAACCAAGTAGGGTGCCATCTGCAGCGCGGTTTTGGGCGAAGGCCACATCCCAGTCACTGCGTTTACCACCATTTGCTACATAGGCATCGAGCTGGTCTTTATCAATAAAACCGAATGCGGCGGCGTCATCACGACCCGACTCCCAAGACGCAGCTGTTTGTGCTGGTACTTCAATATGCTCAAAGTTACCTTCAGCAAGGGTCTTGTTGTATTTTTCGATACCCGCATAGGTAGTGTCTTTGCCATCACGTTTAACGGTGAACAACATGTTGCCGTCAGTATCATTGTGGGCTTTGTCGCGTGCTGCGCCATATTCTGGTACGCCGTTACCGTTGTTATCACGGTTGCGTAACCACCAGTTATGATAAGCCACTAACTGCGGATACATTTCTTCTATCCAGGCTTTATCACCCGTAGTTTTGTATACTTCCATCACTGCCCAAGCCGCTAAACTTGGTTTAGTATTACGCTCGTTCCAGTTACCACCGTCACCGCCACGTTCAGGGCTAGTATTATAAGCAAGTAAATCTGGTACATAACCTGCGTCCCAAGGGCGAACTTGGTCATCGGCTTGAATTTGATAAGCAAACATCGCACGAATGTTATTTTTCGCTACGTCTGGGTTAAAGTGTGCCATTGCATACGCTTGTTTCCACGTATCCCACGGCCAAGTTTGGTTACCCGAGAACCAGCGTGCAGTTACCGATGGCGTTACTGAATCAAACTTCATTGCGCCTGCTACGCCACGCCAATTACCGTTCAATATTTCCATCGCTTTCACGGCAACACGCTCTTGTTCTGGCGTTGCATGGGTATTGGTTAAACCTTTGTCTAAATAGCCTTCCCAGCGTTGCGCTGACGCATTTAAGTACTCAGTCGGATTGGCTAATATTGCTTTCACTTTTACTTGTTCAGCTTGATTTTCTTCAGCAGTCAATACATGCGAGTAGGTGGTATAGAATGTGGTTGAACCTGCAAGGCTCGCTTTAGACGTGAATTTGTGATCATCAATCACTGTATCCATTGGAATTGATTTATGGATCTGATATTCAGAATCACCCGACGTCAGCAGTGACCATGTCGCACGTACTTTACCAAAAGTAACCGTTAAGCCGTCATCGGTTGCAACAAGTGCACGATCGTAATCCGGGTACGCTTGGTCGATGGTTTTATCTGATTGTGATTTACCTTCTTTAGCATGGTATTTTTCCAGTAATTCACCATCCCAAACCAGTTCAACCGCTGAGTCCGACGTGACTTTTGTTTCCAGCAGTGAGGTACGGTTAGATGCAAAGCGCAGAGTTAATTCAACCGTTACGTCAGCTGATGTTAGCTTTTGTACCAGTGCGCCCGGTAAGCTGTAGGCATTCATGGTAAATGCAATCTTTTTACCGTCTTTAAATACACTTAAACGGTCGAAGTTGTTCGACATAAAGTTAATGTATTCTTCTGTTAACAGTGCTGTACCTGGGAAGCCGCCCATACCTTCGTCATTGTCCGGCAGTAAATGGCCATGCCATGCGCCAAGATCAAAGAATGGGTTAAAGCGTTGATGATCATCAAAGTCGTAATCGCGCATATATTCTGGAGAACCAGAACGGTCAATCACGTTTTGAAAACCAGCCGCTTGTAGTTCTGTTGCTGGTAAAGGCTCTGAAGCAGAGTTTGTTGCACAACCGGTCGTAAGCAGTGCTGCACCAATCGCTAATGCAATAAAAGATTTATTGAGTGTCATGATTTTTATTCCTTAATTACCAGTAGAAGTACTGCATGATAAATACTTTGTTATCAGATTCTGTCGTGTCGTTGCCTAAGTAAAATTTGCTGTCCATTGCGGTTGCATATTTACCATCACCGTATTCCCACCATACGCCTGCGTTCACGTAAGAGGTTACTTCATCTTCAGCTGTTTCTAGTTCATTATTAGCGTAGTTGTAACCAGCCGATAGGTATACGCCTTGCGTTGCTTCATACCAAGTACTGGCCATGAAACCTGTTTCTGTGCCTTCGCTGATGTCGTTGGCTTGGTCGGTGTGGTGCCATACGCGCGCTGCTACATTTTTGTATTCAGCACCAATTAACAACATTTCACCGGCACCGTCAGTGACTTCTGCGCCACCGAGTAAAGTTAAACCTTCTAGTAGATCATATTGTACGTAACCGTTGACCATTGCTGCTTGCGTATATTTGTTGGCATATTCATCGTATTTACCGAAGTGTAATAACGCATCATCTTCATCAAATTTGCCTTCTGGCGCAGCTGAGATGCTATAGCGCATTTTACCTTCTAGGTTTTGTACTTTTACAGCGAAGTTTACATCGCGAGTATTGGGCGCTGCATAACCATATTCAACGGTAGCATCACCCCACCATTGGATATCATCTAACGAAGAATCGTTACGACCAACAATGATTTCTGTTTTTCCATCCGTACGGTAACCAACGTAAGCACGGTTAAAGCCGCCCTCAAAACCGCCCCAACCATGTCCTGTTGCCCATGGATTACCTTCGCCATCAACTTGGACTGTCCAGCCTTCTGCGTATAACAAGCCAAACCAATTACCCATCTCAACTTCGATACCTGATTCGATATAAGTACCATCGCTGTAACGCCCTTTGTCATCACCTTCTAGTGCTGAGTGGCCGCCAACTCCAAGTTCGCCGTAAAAATTAAAGCTTGGAGAACTGATTTCAGCTGGTTGATTTGGACTATGTGCAGGAGAGGTTATGTCTTCTGCATTTGCATATAGCGCAGTAAAAATACAACTAGTAACAATTGTTATTTTAGTAAAAATTGTTTTCATTTTATTTGTCTCTGTTTGTTGGCAAGGGAATGAAGAAACACAAAGAAGCTAAGTTGATTACCTTGTGAATTCAAACGGAGTCTACAACCTATTTTAATTTTTATTAACTGCATTTTTACTAAAATGTGATCTGTTTTAGTAAAGTTACATTAGGTTACATTCGGTAACAGAGTGACAATATTTTGCGGATTATGAGGTTTTAGAATTAGAAATGATATGTTAGTCGCCCAAAATAAGTGGGTGATAATAAACTAAAGTATTGGTCTATATGGAGATATTATATGGTGACAAGGGGAATTTAGATTCGGTATTGAGATAAAACACCAGCCGAGTAAGTAAGGGGGAGTATCTGATGCTCATCTCAATGTTGATATTTATTTATGATAATTTATTTAGCTCGTATTTAGAAATAAGAGCTAAACCAGCGTTATAAGCAAGAATCCATCGCGTTTAATAGCGCGTGTATACGTTGATCTTTAATACTGTAAAACACGCATTGCGATTCTTTACGCATTTGGATAATGTCATTTTTACGTAATACAGCCAGATGCTGAGATAAGGCTGATGGACTTAAATTGCTGACATGCTGCAATACCGCAACAGGCTTTTCACCTTCAGCTAGTTGGCATAACACTTTTAATCGTTCTGGGTGGGCTAGGGTTTTTAATACCAAAGCCACACTTTCACTTCTGTCATCAAGTATTTTCAGTTCTTCAGGTGTGGCTGAAGTGAATTTACAAATTACTTCGCTCATAAATGTGTCTCCAACGTTATTTATCGCTAATTATACCCTCACTACTTAATTTAGACAAATGTAATTTAGTAAATGCTAAATTAAAACTTGCACTCTATTTTAGCTTTTGCTAAATTAAATGATGTAGTTTAGCAAAGTCTAATTTAGTAAAAGCTACATCGGTGATTTGGCTACATCTTAAAATAACGTAGTTATGCTTTTCAAAAATATAATTGCGCTTTTAAACATAATGTAAATCGGAGTGATGATGAAACGTGTTATTGAATTTTCAATCAACAAACCTAAAACAATCTATGCGCTAGTCTTGTTGTTCGTCGCAATAGCGTTAAGTCAATTTCCATTTATTAAAATTGATACTGATCCAGAGAACATGCTACCCAGTGATAGCCCGGCGCGTATTTTTCATAATCAAGTCAAAGAGAAATTTCAGCTCCACGATGCCATTGTGGTTGGTGCCGTTTATTTTGATAAAGAATCAGGTAAAGAGTCAGGGCAAGATGCTGGCATTTATAACCCACAATCCCTAACCGATATTTACCAACTAACCAAGCAGATCCTGACTATCGAGGGTGTTATTGCTCCCGATTTAATGTCTATCAGCGAAGTTGATAACATTAGCCAGCAAGGGGAGGGGAGCATTCGTTTTGAATGGATGATGCGAAATGCACCCGAAACACTGAGCCAAGCTGAAAACATCAAGCACAACATCACCCGCCTACCCTTGTTATTCGATACCTTAGTATCACAGGACCACCAAGCTGCGGCTATCTATGTACCGATCAAAAACAAAGATGAAAGTTACCGCATTGCCGAACAGATCCGTGCATTTATCGCCAACGCTGATTCTAAAGATCAATACTACATTACTGGTTTACCTGTAGCTGAAGATCAATTTGGTTATGAAATGTTTATCCAAATGGGGATCGCAGCACCAATGGCTGGTTTGATGATCTTTATTGTTATGTGGTTATTCTTTCGCAATGTTGCATTAATCACTGCACCTATGATGATGGCAATGGTGGTGGTATTAATCACCATGGGCGCGCTGATTGGCATGGGGTTTACTGTGCATATAATGTCTTCGATGATTGCGATCTTTTTAATGCCGATTGCGGTGGTTGATTCGGTTCATATAATGTCCGAATTTTCAGATCGCTATCGCCCTGGCCAAGATGCTAAAAAAGTAATTAACGAAGTGGTATCACACTTATTCAAACCTATGTTATTCACCACGTTAACCTCATCTGTGGGTTTCATTGCACTGATGTTGACGCCTATTCCGCCGGTACAGATATTCGGTGCATTTATTGGTTTCGGTATTGTATTAGCGTTTGTGTTAACCATGACTTTTATTCCGGCTTATGTTGCGCGTATGTCCGATAAACAACTAACGGCGTTACAAGCGGTACAGCATCAAGCTGATGAGAGTCCGCGTATCGAACGTGTGTTAACTGCGATAGGCCGTATTGCCACTGGTAATGGCCGCGTACTGATTGTTGGGTTTATAGCTCTGTTTGCGGTGAGTATTGTCGGTGTGACTAAAATACAAATTAACGATAACCCAGTAAACTGGTTTAAAGCGGATCATGAAATTCGCATTGCTGATAAAGTGTTAAATAACCACTTTGCTGGTACTTACGATGCTTACCTGGTATTTGATGATAACCGCAAAATCGATGCTACTCGATTAAATAAGCAAGTAGCTGATATTGTTACCGATGCTAACAAGCAAGGTATTGATATTAGCCAACTCTTTTTTGAAATAAAACCGGGAATTGATGGCATTGCCGAATTTGATATCAACGAACGTATTGCCGAACTTGATGATGCTTTGTTTGATTTAAGCGATGAACAAGCTAAATATGCAGCACAAATAATTGCATTACTCGAAACTGAAAACGCACAACAAAAAGCATTTTTACAACCAGAAAATCTACACTACATTGCAGACTTGCAAGCTTATTTAGCCACCACTGGCTTAGTTGGTAAAAGCAACTCCCTTGCTGATGTAGTAAAAACAGTCCACCGTGAATTACGCTCTGGTAAAGATGTCGACTACACGCTAACTGCCAATCCGAATGCCACAGCGCAGGTGCTTTTACAGTATCAATCGTCACACCGTCCACAGGATCTATGGCATTTTGTCAGCAAAGATTATCGTAGTTCAGTGATTTGGTTGCAGCTTAGCAGTGGTGATAATCAAGACATGAGTGCAGTAATGGCATCCATCACGGCTTATGTTGATAAAAATCCGCTGCCATCAGGATTAACACTCAATTATGCCGGTAAAGCTTATATCAATGTCGTTTGGCAAGATGCGATGGTGGCGGGGATGTTAAACAGTTTAGTATCTGCGTTTTTCACCGTATTCGTGATGATGATAGTGCTATTCCGTTCTATTTCTTGGGGCGCTCTAGCAATGTTACCACTGACATTCACTGTCACCTTAATGTACGGGATGATTGGTTGGGTCGGTAAAGACTACGACATGCCCATCGCCGTACTCTCTGCGCTAACCTTAGGTCTCTCCGTTGATTTTGCTATTCACTTTATTGACCGAACACGTGATATTTATAACGAAAGCGGCTCATTTAAAACCACAATGAATGCCATGTTTGCCGAACCTGGTCGGGCAATTGGTCGTAATGCAGTGGTGATTGCAATTGGTTTTACCCCGTTACTTGCTGCGCCACTGGTTCCCTACATTACAGTGGGCATATTCTTAGCGAGCATTATGGCTATCTCAGCATTAGTCACTTTACTGCTGCTACCAGCGGTTATGACAGTTGCACAAAATTTGTTATTTAAAACGAAAGGACAATTAGATGAACGCTATCTTTAGAGCCACATTATTCGCCGTGTTGATGAGCGCAATCTCAGTAGCCAGTGCGGAAACGGATGTTAATGAAATCATCGAACAAGCTAATCTAAGTGCATTTTATGCGGGCAAAGATGGACGCAGTGATGCTCGAATGACAATTGTCGACGCACAGGGTAATAAACAACGCCGGCAATTTACTATTTTGCGCCGTGATGTTGTTAGTGAAAACAGCGCGACCGGTAATGCAAAGGATGGCGGCGATCAGCAAATGTTAGTATTTTTTTCTCGCCCTGCAGATGTAAAAGGCACGGTATTTCGTGTTGAAAAACATGTTGCTGGTGATGATGAACGTTGGATTTATTTACCTGGTTTAGATTTAGTTAAACGCATTTCAGCTGGAGATAAACGTACCTCATTTGTTGGTGCTGACTACTTTTACGAGGACGTTTCGGGGCGTAATACCAGTGAGGATACCTTTTCATTAATTAGTGAAGATAACCGTAATTATTTGATTAACGCCGTGCCAAAAGACCTTAACAGTGTCGAGTTCGCCAGCTACCAAGTGACGATTAATAAAGCCAATAAACTACCAATGAAAATTGCATACTTTAATACCAAGGGCAAGATGACCCGCCTCGTTGAGGTATTAGCAACCAAAGATATTAACGGCCATATCACGGTGATTAAATCAAAGGTAACAAATTTAATTACCCAGGGGTATACCTTACTTGAATTTAGAAATACCCGTTATGACATTGGCTTACCCGCGTCAGTATTCAGTGAGCGTAGTATGCGTAAACCACCGGTTAAATGGCTAAAACGCTAAGGCTATTGTTATGCATAATAATATTAGAAATTGGCTTATTTCAGGGGTTATTGCATTCACTGCTTTAGCACCGCTATCTCATGCCAACGCGGTTGATGACGTGACTGTTGAAGCTTTGCCTGATGATAGCCTTTCTGATGGAGAGCGGGTTGATGCGGAGTGGACTGATGACGACTGGGCTGATGAAGAGTGGCAAGAACAAAGTTGGTCTGAAGATGGCGCTAATATTCAATTTAATGGCTTTATTGAAGGTGCCGTTGGCACGCGCTTACAGGATGACGTTAATGTAGCTCAAGACCTCACCTTAGCGGAAGTAAGAATCAGGCTGGAAACCAGCTATCAAATCAGTGATTACGCTTTATCCTTTAAAGGCGATGGTCTTTATGATGATGTATTAAATGCATGGGTGATGGATATACGTGATTTAAGCTTGGCAACAAGCCTAGGTGACAATACCGATATTAAATTCGGGCGTCAGATAATGACCTGGGGTACCGGTGATTTACTGTTTTTAAATGATTTATTTGCCAAAGATTGGCAGGCTTTTTTCAGTGGTCGAGAAGATGAATACCTTAAAGCTGCATCCAATAGTTTAAAAGTTAGCTATTACCCAAGCTGGCTTACTGGGGTGAATCTAGACTTAGTCTATACACCAGAGTTTACCCCGGATAACTACCTTAATGGCGAGCGTTTTTCATTCAATGGCTCTAGCCATTTACCAACAGGCTTTGAAGTTGATGAACCCAATGATGATGAATGGTCTGCAAGAGTGTATGGCACTTTGTCCCAGTTAGAATGGGCGTTGTATGGTTATTTGGGTTATAGCAAATCCCCAGAGGCAATCAATAAGGCAAGCATGCAACCTGCGTTTTATCGTATGAATGCCTGGGGGGCTAGTTTATCTCAACCGATTGCGGGTGGGTTAGCCAATGCAGAAGTGAGCTATTACGACAGTAAAGATGATGCTAAGGGAACCGATCCATTCATCCCCAACAGTCAATGGCGGGGGCTTGTTGGTTACGAGCATGAGTTAGTCAGTCAGGTTACCTTGTCGGGCCAATATTATGTCGAACACTTCAGTGACGATCAGCAATCTTTAGCAAGCAAAGCGCAAACCCGTCAAGTATTAACCGCACGTTTAACCTATCGAGGTAGGCAAGAAAAATTAACCCTGTCGCTATTTAGCTTCTACTCACCAACCGATGAAGATGGTTATTTACGTCCGGTGGTTAGTTATCGAGTGAATGACCAGTGGTCAACAACACTGGGGGCAAATTTATTTATGGGTAAACAAGCAACGACGTTCTTTGGTCAGTTTGAAGATGCGACCAATGTATATTGGCGTTTACGTTACAACTATTAATCAGCAGCTATCAATCAACAACTATTAATCATGGAGCATGTTATGAATTTAATTAAACAAGGTGTAAGCCGCGAGAGAGTGGTATTTATTTTTGCAGGTGTAATGTCGCTATTGGCAGTGTGTTTAACATTTTTTGTGCATGCTTATTTTATTTGGTTTAGCGTCTTTATTGGCGTTAATCTTATCGTCTTTGGTACAACTGGATTTTGCCCGGCCAATATTGCGTTTAAAGCTCTGGGAGTAAAATCAGAAGTTGAGTTGTTATCAAATCATGGTAATGCTGACTAGAATAGTGAAGGGTTATAGTGGTATGTATTGAGATAAAGTACCAGACAGAGCAAGTTGGCTTGTGTACCTGGTGCCTATCTCAATGTTGATATCCGCTTATTATGTTTTATTTAAGGCGCGGATTATCATGTAGGTGTATAGCGTTCGATTTCTTTTTATATTTTAATTTTTGTTTCGATTACACTTAATCATTGAATTCAGTTATTTTTCGCTAACGGCTTTAGTGATAGCTTTAATCTTTTTGCTGATCTCGCGGCGTTCTTTAGATAATTCTGCACCAGTAATGATGTGATCATCAACACGGTCTTCATAATCTGACTTCATGTTAGAAATGATTTCAACAATCTGTGCTTGAGTCATTTCAGGCGAAAGATAATCAAGTAGATTATCAAGTAGATCAACACGTTTTTGGTTATCGCGGATCTTCTTCGCGTTAGCGAGGATTTCACGTTTTAGCTTGTTTTTACGACGAGCACTTTTTACAGCATCAAAAGCATTATTCATTAGTACACCCATATTATCTGAAAGTTGAGAGACGTTATTAAAAGAAATCCTCTTTAATTTAGCAGGATAATGTCCTAAAAGCTCTGTGTTTTTGACCTAATCAGAGCCAAGTTTCAAATTTTTGCACTGAATCAAGAATGGTTATTTTATAAACCACGCAGTAAAAATGCGGCTTGTGTTATTATTACTTGATAACTCATTGAAGGAATTACCATGCAATATCAAGACCTAACTCACCAGTGGCCGGCATTCTCTAAAGCGATTTTAGCATTCTCACATCAGCTTGGTTTAGTTGCGCAATCAAACTCAAAAACGGATGCGTTATGGTGTGATCATGTCGCACTGCGCGTTAATGATATTGCAACCGCAGAGTCACTACTGGCTGAGTTTAAGCAAGCTGGTAAAGTCATTTCTGACAGTATGATTAACGGTCGACCGATATATATCATAGTATTAGATGAGCCGTTAACATTAGGGCATTGGCAGATTGATTGTGTGGAGCTACCGTTTCCTGGCAAGCATTATCCACAGCAAGGCTGGGAACATATTGAGTTAGTGCTGCCGGGTAATGCGGCGAGCATGGCGGAATTAGAACAAGCATTACGCTTGATTAATCCTGATATCGATACTGTGTTAGCCAATGACTGCAACATTAAAATTAAACGCTCTGCGCCACAAGCGGCAGGTGAAACATTAGCGAATCCGACGATTGCATTTAAACAAGGTGATATCTGCATCAAGGTACATAGTGCGGGCATTAAAGCTGTTGTTGCGAGTGAATCTGCGGCATAATAACTGCAACTGATTATCATTCGTAACAACTCAAGGTAGGCGTGGTTTTATAGATATTATGATAAAAACAACTTCTCAATCTCAGCAAGACCGTCAACAAGACGAGCAACAAGACCATAAGCAAACATCAGAGCAAACTTCTTTACAAAACAACCGCGGCAATCGAATCAGCTGGGCGTTGATTCGTGAGCGGGTATTACGTCAAAAGAAACCATTAATTACCGCGCATATTATTGCGGTATTTGCCACCTTAGTCAGTGTGCCTATTCCGCTGATGATGCCTTTGCTGGTGGATGAAGTTTTGTTAGAAAAGCCCGGTGCTGCGGTACAGGCGATGCAAAATATGTTTCCAGAATCATGGTGGGGACCGCAACTGTATATTTTGGCGATCCTTGGTTTTGTGGTGCTGTTGCGGTTATCTAGTTTAGTCTTGTCGGTATGGCAAGCAAGACAATTTACCATCATAGGTAAGAATCTCAGCTTCTACATTCGTAATAAATTAATGCAGCATTTACCACTGGTATCATTAACTGAATATGAAACGCAGGGCTCGGGCGCTATTAGTTCCCGTTGCATCACTGATGTTGAAACGATCGATAAATTCTTAGCGGAAACCTTGTCTAAGTTCCTGGTTAGTATGTTAACGATCTTAGGTACTGCGGCTATTTTGTTATGGATTGATTGGCAATTAGGTTTGATTATATTGTTGCTGAATCCGGCGGTTATCTATTTCTCTCGTTCGTTCGGTAAGCGGGTCAAAAACTTAAAAACGCGTGAAAATGCCGCGTTTGAAGCATTTCAAGAAGCCTTAATTGATACCTTAGATGCGATCCAGCAGCTGCGTACTGCGCAACGTGAAAAACAATATTTTAGCCGTGTAATTGATGCCGCGAGTGAGTTACGTAATAGTGCGATCCAATCACAATGGAAAACTGATGCGGTTAACCGTTTAAGTTTTACTATCTTCTTAATTGGTTTTGAAGTATTCCGTGCGATTGCCATGCTGATGGTGGTGTTTGCCGATTTAACGATAGGTCAGATCTTTGCCGTATTTGGTTACCTGTGGTTTATGATGGGGCCAGTACAAGAATTATTAAGTATCCAATATACTTACTTCGCTGCTTCTGCTGCATTGAAACGTTTAAACAGTGTGTTCGAATTAACCCAAGAGCCACAACACCCGTGCGTGGTGGATCCGTTTGCCAGTCAGGACGGGGTGGCTGTAGAATTCAAAGACGTGTGTTTTGCTTATAATGCCGAAAACAAAGTTATTCGTAATGTAAACTTAGTGATACCGAAAGGTAAAAAAGTGGCAATTGTGGCGGTGAGTGGCGGTGGTAAATCAACACTAGTGCAATTGCTATTAGGCCTATATGAGAAACAGCAAGGTGAGATCTTAATTAACGACGTACCACTCGATCAGGTTGGTTATGATAAAGTACGTGAGAATATTGCCACGGTATTACAGCAACCTATCTTGTTTAATACTTCGATTCGTGAGAATTTATCTATGGGTCACCAGTTTAGCGATGATGAATTGTGGCAAGCACTGCAAGTTGCAGAAATGGCTGAAACAATTAAACAACTCGGTCATGGGCTAGATACTTTAGTCGGACGTAATGGTGTGCGTCTCTCTGGTGGTCAACGCCAGCGTTTAGCCATTGCTAGAATGGTATTAAGTAAACCGCAAATGGTGGTATTTGATGAAGCGACATCGGCATTAGATACCGAAACCGAAAGTCGTTTACACCACAATCTTAGCGAATTTTTACAAGACAGAACGACATTAATTATTGCCCATAGACTCAGTGCGATCAAACAAGCTGACTTGATCTATGTGCTCGACGATGGCGAAATAAGCCAGTCAGGACAACATCATGAATTATTACAGGTTGAAGGGCTTTATCAAACGTTGTACGGCCGCTTACAATCTACTCATTAACCGTGAGGATAAACAGAGTATGAATAAAGATATTAAGAACACAGATAAAAACAGTATTACAGTGACGAAAACGGATGCCGAGTGGCAAGCAGAGTTAACCGATGAAGAGTTCTATGTGTGCCGTAAAAAAGGCACAGAGCATCCTTACACGGGGACGCTGTTAAATAATGAAACTGTGGGCGTATATCACTGTAAATGTTGTGGTAGTGAGTTATTTACCAGCGATAGCAAGTTTAATTCTGGCTGTGGTTGGCCGAGCTTTGATAAAGAGATCAAATCAGGCGCGGTGGTGTATACCGAAGATAATAGCTTAGCCATGCAACGTATTGAAGTGACCTGCAGTAACTGTGACTCACATTTAGGCCATGTGTTCCCGGATGGACCAACAGAGACGGGTCAACGTTTTTGCATTAACTCGATATCGATGGGGTTTAATCCAGACAAAAAAGACTAAGTAGTTTGCTATATAAATATATAGATAATCTATGAATCATATACCCAAGTTGTTGCCAGGTGTTTACACAATACCAAGCAATAATTTGGGTATACTTATATAAAGCCTTTAGTAAAAGAGATAACCCTTGAGCATCACTAACAAGACCGTAAACAGTCATGAACAAGTCGATAGTCATGAACAAGCAGAGCAAAATGGCGTGACAAGTATCGACTCACTGAACTGTGATAATCACTATGCGACCTTACCCGCGCATTTTTATAACAAGCAAATGCCTGATGGTATCAGTGATCCGAAAATGGTCAGCCTCAATCCGCAAGTATTGGCACTGTTAGGCTTGGATAGTGATGTCACTGATAGTGATGCGTTATTACAACTATGCTCTGGTAACTATCTACCAAGCGGTTTCGAACCACTGGCTATGAAGTATACCGGTCATCAATTTGGCCACTACAACCCTGATCTCGGTGACGGTCGTGGCTTGCTATTAGCACAGGTTAAAAGCAATGATACGCGTGGTGATAGTAGCAAGAACACGACTTGGGATCTGCATTTAAAAGGTGCTGGCCGAACCCCTTATAGTCGTCAAGGTGATGGTCGCGCGGTATTACGCTCAAGCATACGTGAGTATTTATGCAGTGCAGCAATGCAGGGCTTAGGTATTCCTACAACACAAGCACTCAGTGTTGTTGTCGGTAGTGATGCCGTGATGCGAGAGCAAGTTGAACAAGCCGCTATGGTGGTGCGTGTTGCTGAATCGCATGTGCGTTTTGGTCACTTCGAACACTTTTATTATACCCAGCGTTTAGACGATTTAAAGCTGATGCTGGATTACACCCTAACCAAGCATTTCCCTGAAACGCTAGATGCAGAAGTACCTTACTTGGCGTTTTATAAACAAGTGGTGTCCACTACTGCGGAGTTAATGGCACATTGGCAAGCGGTTGGTTTTGTTCACGGGGTGATGAATACCGATAACATGTCGATCTTAGGGCAAACCTTTGATTATGGTCCGTTTGCCTTTCAGGATAACTTCGATCCGGCTTATGTCTGCAACCACACCGATTATTCGGGTCGTTATGCCTTTAATCAGCAACCGCAAGTTGGTTACTGGAACTTAATGGCCCTAGGCCGTGCGTTGACTCCGTTTATGGATGTCGAGCCGTTAAATGCAGTGCTGCAAACTTATGATGATATCTTCTTAGCGAAATTGCGTGAGTTGATGCGCGGTAAACTTGGTTTACAACAAGTACATGATACGGATGGTGAGTTGATTAAAAACTTGCTGGAAATATTGGCAAGTAACGCGGTGGACTATACCTATTTCTTCCGTCTATTAAGTGAATTTAATAGCGCTGAGGGGGCTGATAATAGCCTGATACGCGATCAGTTTATCGATCGCGAGGCGTTTGATGCTTGGGCGGTTAAATATCAGCAGCGTTTAGCTTTAGAATCAAGCGTAGAGGATGTCCGTAAAGTGCGCATGAATCAAGTTAACCCTAAGTACATTTTACGCAATTACTTAGCGCAGCAAGCGATCACGCAAGCTACAGATTACGACTACAGCTTGGTGAATGAGTTACTTGAAGTATTAGCCAATCCGTTTGCCGAACACCCTGAGTTTGAAAAGCTCGCTGCATTACCACCAGAATGGGGACGCAAGATGGTACTGAGCTGTTCGTCTTAGTCACTTTCAATGAGTACTGCCGATATGCTCATATCGGCAGTATTAACCCATACAAGTTTCGTTTTAAATTATGAAATGAAAGAAAATAGCCCTACATTGTTAGGTGACAGTCACAACTAAACATTCGTTTTAGTTACATAAAAAAAATCTAAGGTAATATTTTCGCTCTGAGTATCATGTTTATACACGCGACAATTATAGACGCATGATTACTATTAATTAATATCAAATGTGGCATTCCTTTTTGCCTTATGATTTGGAACGAAAATGAAAAAAATAACATTAAAGGCTCGATTGGTATTAACCGCATCTATTGCTGTTTTTATTGGTGCTGGAGCAGTTGGAACAACTGGCTATTTTTCTTCTAAAAATAGAATTGAAAATGAGACTTTATCAAGAATAGAAAGCACTGCAAATTCATACAATAAATCTTTAACTGATTGGTTAAGTTCTAAATCAGATACCTTGAATAGTATGCCTGCAAACACGCCTTTAATGATGATTCGAAGTACGTTAAAAATAATTAAAAATGCGGGTCGCTTTGAAAACGTTTTTTTTGCTTATCCTGATGGTAATCAAAAAAATGCTGATGATGTAGAACTTCCAGAGGGAAATAACGATCCGAGAGAATGGGGCTGGTATAAAAATGCCACGATGGATAATGTTTTTATGGATACCCCTACCGTTGCTGCAGCAACAGGAAATAGAGTCGTATCTATAAGCCGAGCTATGAAATTTTACAACACTGATATGGTTATTGGAGCAGATGTTAAAATTGATATTTTAATTTCAAATTTAGCACAAACGCTTATTCCTGGAAATGGAAAAATATTTGTTGTATCTAATGAAGGTAAAATTTTTGCGGATGTAAATACTGCGCTTATTAATAAGAAATTAACCGATATTTCGCTAGATAATAAATATTTAAATAATGAGCAGCCTAAGATTTATAATGACCTAATTAATGGCACAGACAGTGTCATATATGTAGCGCCAATTGAAGGCACGAACCTAAGAACCATTATCGTTATTGATAGAGCAAGTATAACTAAAGATATTAGAGACAATGCATTCTTACAATTATTTGCGGCATTGGGTGTCAGTTTAATTGTGTCTTTGTTTATGTTCTTATTTATTAAAAAATCACTTAATCCATTGCTTAAAGTGACGACATCTTTAAAAGAGATCGCGGCTGGAGATGGTGATCTTACGCATCGTCTTGATGCAAGTAATGAAGATGAAATTGGTGAACTGAGCCAAGCCTTTAATGAGGTCGCTGAAAGCCAAAGATCTTTAATCGAAGAAGTTAAACATCAAGCGACTACGCTTAAATCTATGGCTGAAATAAGCCAATCAACATCACATGAAAACAGTAACATAATCAAAGAGCAACAAATTGAAGTGTCTATGGTGGCCACGGCTGTTAACGAAATGACAAGCGCTACTGTAGAGATTGCTCGCAATGCAGAAGAGGCTGCAAGTTCAGCGCAAGCATCTTCTGAAAGTGCGCAAAAAGGTATGACCATTATTTCTGGTTCTATTAAGTCCATCGGTAATCTTTCGTGCGAGATTAAAGAGACATCTAATGTGATAGAAGAATTGAATTCGCATGTACTGGAAATTAATAGCATTCTTGTCGCTATTCAAACGATCGCAGATCAGACTAACCTACTTGCACTTAATGCTGCTATCGAAGCTGCTCGTGCCGGGGATGCCGGACGTGGTTTTGCTGTGGTCGCTGATGAAGTCCGTACGTTGTCTCAAAAAACCCATAGCTCTACTGGAGAGATTCAAAAAACAATTCAAACACTTCAAGACATCGTTGGCAAGGCCACTGTACTGATGAAATCAAGTGAAAAACTTGCACTCTCTACGGTTTCGGAATCCGATCTTGTCGCTGAATCGTTTAATGACATTAATGTTTCTATCCAGAAAATTTCTGATATGTCGACGCAAATTGCGACCGCGGTTGAACAACAAACGGCAGTAACAGGTGAAATATCTGAAAATGTGAACAACATTAATAATGTATCCAATATTTTATCCGAAAACGCGGTTGATGCTAATGGACAGTCTAATGTGCTTAAGACCGAAGCCAATAAACTTTATGATAGCGTAGCGATATATACGGTTTAATTACTGAAATATAATTACGATAATAACCAGATATCTTGTATTATATTCTTTCAGGTTTCATGACCACTAGGATTCAGATAAATGAATGTAGATAAAGCAAAAAAACGCATTGAAAAGCTCGCTAAAAGAGGCTTCAAAGGCTACCCAATTGTATCATTCGAGTACTTCGGAGCAACGGCTGATATCGCGACAGAAGTTATTGTGACGTTTACGTCAGAAGAAGGTGCTGCGCCACAAGCACAAAAGTTTGCAAGTAAAACTGACGCACGCGAAGATGAAACGATCCAATCTGTGTTGGTTAAAACAATAGAACGTACTGATGCGAGTACAGTGGCTGTTGTTGAAGGTGTTTCAATCATTAAATAAAACTGACTATTCATCTCACGTTCAGTGTTCATCAATATAATAAGGCTTATCTACTTAAGCCCGACAAGAGAATAGTGAGATGAGCACTTCTACGACAAAGTATCGATTACGTTTCAGCCTAAGCGCATTGGCCTTTATATTAATATATGGCGCTGCGCTAAC